>WNGM01005691.1_pt1 | contig 13569 bp, 15 predicted proteins | sample 5400571 | NCBI WGS metagenome assembly WNGM01 (sample SAMN13153378, study PRJNA577476) | soil metagenome | isolation source: 100 cm soil or saprolite under Garry oak tree replicate 2 | place: USA:California | collected 2016-06-15
TCCCAGCCCAACTCTTCGAGAATGGTCTGGATGCGCTGGGAGTCAGCCTGGTTCATCTGGCAGCCAACGGTCCAGATGTGGTATTTCCCATGCGCAATACTGGTGGTCGTGGTCATGATCTTTGCCCCTCTCCGAGCATCGTTTGCTGGTCACGTATGTATCCTTGTTTTCGTGCATCCCGCACGCTTTCTAAAGTCGGTATTATAGCACACACGTCTAGTGTTTCATAGGGGATTTGTCGAGCGGCTTCTTGGGGGCTTGGCGTTTTTTGCTCTATGCCATTTTGTCCACTGGTGGTCTCGTTATTCCGGTTCGGGTCGCACTTTGGCTTTGTAGAACCGCCATGCCTCCTCATCCAGTCCTAACGCCTGTTTGAGTAAGGACAGGTCCGCATCACTGAGGCTTTCTCCTGCCTGACAGCAGTGTTGCCCGATTTCTTGCTCCTTCATGACGCGCCTCATCCTGCTGAGCGCATCTCCTCCTTGCAGCAGCCGCAAGGCGGTGGGCGTCGAGCTGCCGCTGCCATATCCTTTGCCATACCTACTGCTGGTGGTGGTGCTGCTAGAGGAATTGGATGTTGCTGCCGGTGTCGCTGTTGACCCGGTGGTGGTCGTGTTGCCACACGCTGCCAGCAGCCCAAGGACGATCAAAGCCAGCAAAGAGAAGCAGGCTTGTGACGGAGCAGATGAGGAAGTGAGGTGCTTGTGCATTGTGCTCTCCTTGGTGCAATCATCGTAACCCGCTTGATGAGGACGAGCTACGTCACCTATCTAGTATTGCATACGCAGAGCAGTTACTAGCGACGGAACGTCGCTACAGCTACTACTCTCATTCTGTACATACATGAGCCCTGATGTAACCAGGCCGTGTATGTACTGATAGTGAGAGGACCTCTCCCACTGTATTTAACAACCGTATTGCAGAAGAGGAAGAGAAATGCAAAAGACCTATGTGCATACCACCACAAAAGCCTGGCTGTGCCTGCTGGCTCTATGCCTCGTGGTACTCCTGGCTGCCTGTGGCGGCACGACCACCACTACTACCGCCAGTACTCCTACCACCGCGCCTACGGCTACTCCCACCAGCGCTCCTACCACCGCTCCCACGGCTGCTCCCACCAATACGCCTACTACGGCCCCTACCAGCACTGGCAACAGCGTGTCTATCGCGAACTTTGCCTTCAGTCCAACGTCTCTCACGGTGAAGGTCGGTACGAAGGTAAGCTGGACGAACAATGATACGGTCACCCATACGGTCACTGCTAACAAAGGCGCGTTCAATTCTGGGCCTCTGACTCCTGGAAGCACCTTCAGCTTTACCTTCACTAAGGCAGGAACTTATAGTTACCACTGCAATATCCATCCTTCGATGATGGCAACCATCGTGGTGCAATAGCGCCTCTTCAGCAGAGCGAGGGGAATGGGCCGCGGAGGCCTTGCAGCAAGGGTAAGAAGAGTGTAGACAGATGATGTGGACCCTTGCTCTGCTCCTTTTCGGTCTTAAAAACTTACTCATAAAGTCAAAACCCTCCTGTACAAAACGCCGCGAGTAGCGTAGAATAAGGTTCGTGTGGATATCTGCACCCAGGCGTTATCGGTATATAAAGGAGCTCCTCATGCAAGCGATTCAACTCAATGGTGTAACGCGTCTTCACAGCTATGCCTATCAAGGCTTAAGCGTCAACCCCGACCCGCCACAGGTCGGCAAGGTCACTACCCTTGCTGTAGCCCTGAAGAATTCAGGGCCAGAAACGATCACCGTCAATCGTGTTCAGTTCATGGTAGCGCAATTTGGTATGGGTCTGACATGGGAGAAGCTCCCTCCAGTTGAGCAGATTGCTCTCCTTCCGAACCCTGATCATATAGAGGAAATAGCGGTGCAATGGACGCCCACCAGGGGAGGCCATCGCTGTGTCCATGTAATCATCGAAGCCCCTATACTGCCCCAGCCGCTGCGTACCGGGCGCAACCTGCACGTGATCGAGTCGGCCGGCGAGCGAAGCATGTGGCAGGTCCCTTTCCGGCTTGGCAACCCCGAGAACGAGCGCAGACCTGTCGTCCTCGAACTTGGCGGCAACAACGCCAAAGAAGTCGAGGCCATAGTTCTTGTCAACGGGCGTTTGCTGCCTGCAGGCCGGCCCATCTGGCTGGACGCAAAGGAAGAGGTCGAAGCCCGTCTCCTCCTACACGCCTTTACCGATCAGGCCATCGAAGCCGTAAAGACCATCGAGGCATATATTGCAGGCCGCTTCATCGATGGCATCCAGGTAGAGGTACACCGGCCCGCCTACAGCGCCAGGCATACTTCGTCACAGCCGGAGCCTGCTGGCATGACCTACGAACGCGAATCAGCTGCTGTGGTGGCACGCTAACAGGAAGCCTTTAGCAGGAAAATGGGGATTGGCATCGCCAATCCCCCATTGCTTCGGGCCAGGCAGCACGCTGGCTAAGTTTTACAACAACTAAAGGAAATCTACTAATTACTTTTTTCTTCTATAATCATCCGTCAAACCCTCCTTTCTTGCTACTTTTCCCCTCTACGGTACGTCTCTAGAAAAGACGATATGTTAAGAAAGTACCTGGGAAAGATAGACCAGGCTTAACTATTCAGAGAGGATGCACAGGAGACGCCGTCCCCCTGCCAGGGCGCGCATCGTCCCCGCTTCTTCTCCCCCTTCCTCATCGCCGCGGGCGGCATATTGGGAAAAACTTGTAAACGAGGTTAAATAAATAAAAACATATGCTCGGATTAAAAGATGAAGGGCGAAGCGCAGTCAATGAAGTACCAAAGCCTGATACCGGTGTATCTCTATTCAAACCAACGGCGAGGCACAGCAGGCGGTACCTGGCGGATATCTTGATCGTACTGGCGATGAGCGCGCTCCTGTATTATGGCTATCTATCTACGGGGCGATTCGCCAGTACCCATACCGATATCGCGAGATACCAGTGCTATGCCGAGGCATTCTGGCACGGTACACCTGAGCTTCGTAAGCTCCCTCCTAATCAGTGTTTGTTCATGAGGGCCGATACTTCTTCTTCTATTGTGCAGAGAGTGAAGCTCCATGGCCAGCTCTCCTACATTATCAACACAGTGGAGGCTCAGCAATCCACCCTAAAGCCCCTGCACGCCTTGCCGCTGGAGTATCCTCTTTTGACCATCGTTCCATTTTCCCTTGGCCTGGTTGGAGATTCACAGTGGTACAGGGTGGCATTTCCGCTCTGGATGGCGCTGGCAGCAGCCATCATATACTTTATCCTTTTACGATACAGCTCCCGGGAAGCTGCCATCGCCTTTGCCTTCTACCTGGTGATAGGCAGCTGGTCGACGGCAGTGGGAAGGTTTGATCTCATCCCTGCCGCTTTCACCCTGATCGCTCTGATCCTGGCCAAGCGAGGAAGGTGGGAATGGGCCTTTGCTGCCCTGGCCCTGGCGACCTTGTTCAAGTTTTATGCGCTGCTGCTGATCGTGCCATTCCTCATAGTCCAACAAAGCCGGTACCGTGGTAGTAAGTGGTATGCGTGGCAGCGCTGGCAGCCTTTGGGAGTGTTCGTGCTGGCGTGTGCCGTGGTGACGGGTGTATCCTTCATGTTAAGCATCGAAGGAACGCTCGCGCCGTTGAGCTATTTTGGGGTTCGGCCTGTTCAAGTAGAGGCATTTTCCGCGTCGCTGCTGTGGCTGGCGAGTTTCCTGAAGTATCACGTGCAGTACATAGCCTCTTATGGAGCCGTCAATATAATCAGTCCGCTATCAAACCAGGTCGATGTATTAGGCTTTTTGGGGATGGGCATAGGCTTATTGTGTACGTTCTGGCTGCAATGGCGTGGCAAACTGGGCCTGTTCTCTACCAGCCTGTTAACGCTGCTGATCATTATTATCACGGGCAAAGTGTTCAGCCCCCAATACCTGATCTGGATCACGCCGCTTGTCGCATATATCGGAAAGCTCCACTGGCGCTGGCTGGTCAGTTGGGGCATGATCGGCTTTTTGACGACGTTGATCTATCCCTATATATACAAAGCCGCACCTAACGTAGTTATGGTTCCTCAGTTGCCAGCATTCCAGCCAGTTCTTCTCGTTCGCAACCTGCTGGTACTGGGAGTCATCCTTGTGCTGCTGTATAAAGCCGCTTGCAGGCGCCCGTCGGGAAAGTGGAATATACTACTAGATCCCAGTAAGGAGTACCAGCATAGCGACCTGGCGGCATAGGGATCGGTACCATTTTTAATGCTATTCTTACAAAAAGTCGGGATTTTCAGCCCCCGTCATTCATGCGGGGGCTGAAAATCCGTTCCTTATTTGGGGCAGAGGTTGGGCGAACATGGTGACAGTCTGTAGTAAATGTTGTATTATTGCGACATGAGTACACCACAATATACCACCACCCGCATCTGGGTACAGACGCTAAGAACGCTCAAACTGATCGCAGCGCTGACCAATGAAAGCATGGTCAAAGTCATGGATCGGTTGGCAAAGCAGGAATTAGAGCGTCTGAAGAAACAAGCGGAGTAAACGTGTATGTTGATCTACGAGTATAAAGTGGCTGGCACCACCACCCAATATGCTGCGATCGATGAGGCGATTCGCGTGGTTCAATTCATCCGCAACAAATGCGTGCGCAAATGGATGGATGACCATGCCACCAAGCATGACCTTCAGGTGTATTGTGCGGTCCTAGCCCGTGAGTACTCGTTTGCCTCCTCTCTCAATTCCCAGGCTCGTCAAGCCAGTGCTGATCGAGCGTGGTTCGCTATTGCCCGCTTCTACGCTAACTGCAAAGAAAAGAAGCTGGGGAAGAAAGGCTATCCTCAGTTCCAACACGACAATAGAAGTGTCGAGTACAAAACCACTGGCTGGAAGCTCTCTGTTGATGGCAAACATATCACGTTCACTGATGGCTGTGGGATTGGCCGTCTTCGTTTCGTAGGCAACAAGAAACAAACCATCGCCACCTTCCCTCTCAAGCAGATCAAGCGCGTTCGCCTCCTCAAGCGTGCTGATGGCTACTATTGCCAGTTGAGCGTCAAGGCTGAGCGCAAGGTGGAGCATGTTGCATCTGGCACAGCAATTGGCATTGATGTCGGACTCACCTCCTTCTTGACCGACTCCGAGGGGAACATGATAGCCAATCCTCGCTACTCACGCAAAGCGGAAAAGAAGCTCAAGCGATTGCATCGACGGCTCTCTCGGAAAAAGAAAGGGAGTCAGAACCGCAAAAAAGCTCGCAAGGCATTGGCAAAAGGCTATCTGAAAGTGCAACGGCAGCGTGAAGATTTTGCCCGCAAACAGGCAAACGCGCTGGTCTCGTCTCACGACTTGATTGCCTATGAGCACCTTCACATCCGCAATATGGTCCGCAACAGGCACCTTGCCAAGAGTATCCATGATGTCGGCTGGGGGATATTCCTGCACTGGCTTGCCTACTATGGCATGGTGCATGCTATCCCTATCATTGCTGTCCCACCTCAGTACACCAGCCAGCAATGCTCTGACTGCGATACCATCGTCAAAAAGTCGTTGAGTATGCGCACTCATATGTGTCCCAATTGCGGTTTGGTCATGGACCGAGATCACAATGCCGCACGCAATATCTTGGAAAAAGCTCTCTCGTCCCATCGAGGCTGTACCGGGGGGCACTCGGAAACAGACAGGCTTGCCCTGTGAAACGCTTCTGGACAGGGGACCTCTACTGCTGGATCAGCAATGGACAGTGGCAAGCCCCCTGGATGAAGGAAGAACCCTCGTCTCTTGAGAGCGGGGAGTGTCAGTTCAACGCTGAATTGGTAAGATATGTTGCTTCTGGCATAGATCTGAATAGACTGTCCGGTACTTGCACAGTTTTATACCCAAACTCAGCTCTAATTTTATCGAGTGCGGTTTCGAGGTCTCCTCTTGCCTGAACATATGCTAAACCTAGCTGAACAACTCCTTTATCAGCAAATATAAACTCCAATAGCTTCTCTAATCCTGGCAAGCTATCAGGCGTGATACCTGTCCAGACCATAATAGCTTTGTTTTGAAACTGAAGAATTTGACCAAGATAGAATGACTCGTAGTTCGCGTCCTCAGATATTGGCAAATTGTTTTGCTGGCAAAATTGACGAATATAGGCGCGTACAGGGTGTTGGAGTTGAATAGCTGTCAAGGCAAACTTAGAGCGAGCTTGCTGAAACGCTTTGAGTAAGTCGAATAATGTCTGTTTCTTGCGTGACTTCTCTTTCAGTTGATCTAGAGACGACTCTGAAATTACCTCCGCAATTGTTCTCGCTGGTTGAGGTAATGTGCGAATACTCGCAAGATCTGTTTCATGGGGGTTATCGAGAGCAGAACGTATCTTTTCCTTTAAGATTGCAACATCCCTTGCATGTTGTTGTCGGAGTCGTCGCCTTTCATAGCGCGATTGAACCAGCCATACGGCAATTCCCACGACTAAACCGGCAGTTACTGCAATGAGGAGCCCTGTGTACAGAGCAATGAGAACCTGGTCTACGTTTGACTGTGTTCCCTGGATACCTAACTGTTGAAGTATTATTCCCATCAATATCTCGCCGCCCTTCCAACATAATTTCACCTACTATATCAGTATAGTATCGAAATGGTTCTTGCTGGCCTCCTCCTATTGCCTGGGGTTCTCGATTGAATAGCCCCATAGACGTCAAGCGATCCTTGCGTCCTTGCGACGAGATCTCTAACCGCCTCCGTACCGAGTAGGGGCCACCACAAGGGACGCCCAGTTCTCACTATTGGGAAGAGCAGGGGTGAGAATATGGCTCAGACCACATTACTTCCAGGCGCAGTAATGCAGTCTGAGCCTATAAAACGCCTCTACGAGGCGGCTGACGATCTACGCTGAACCTAATTCCTATACCAGAACTGGTCCCACGCCTGCCAGAAATTCTCTCCGCTGCTGGACACCGTGCGCGGCCCCTCGACGCGCACACCCGTTCGCCCCGCGAAATCGGCGACGCGGTCGGGCGTCGCCAGTTCAACCTTGAACGTCACCGGTCCCGCCGGTTTATAGGGCCTCGGCCACTGTTTCATGCTCAGCGCCTGCGCCGCGCGCATCTCGATCAGCGAGCACGCGTCCTTGGGCGCCATATTGCACGCCGAGAAACGTCCCAGGCCCATCTTCACAGGCGCCGTCACCACATTTTCTCCTAGCAGTTCCGTCACCTCGCGACAGGTTGCCTCATCCCCGGAGACAAACACGGCCGGCACATCCCAGCAGCCTGCCACCGCCGCCAGGATACCGCTTTCCCCCACCAGCGTATCATTGATCCAGGCATTGTACCAGGCCTCCGACGAAACCGTGTGGCAGAGCACGCCATCGGGCGTACCCGCCATGGCATGGGCGCCCACAAATAAAATCGCATCGCATCCCTGCTCAAAAGGCGCGATATAGCGCGCCCACGGATAGCCGAAGACGTACTGCGCGCCCGACTCCAGGGAATCGGGCAAAAAACTCTTGAAACTATACGCTCCCCCGGCCCCGTGACAATCAACCACCTCGATCTCACTTGCGCCCGCTGCGCGCGCCCCGCGTACCGCCGCGTTCATTTCATCGGTATAGAGTTTTCTGCACTCGTCATACAGTTTTGTGCCTCCCGTCACCTGTTCCCAGGTCTCAATGCAGGAGACGCCTTCCATATCACAGAAAATAACAACGCGCATAATTCCACCTCTCTCATCCATACTATAAATTATTGCGAACTTCCTTTGCCTTAGGCTTCTTATATCCTCTATATTTTATAACGGGCGCCTCGTACTCTCGATACAACCTTTTCCCTATTTTCCAGCCAAAATAGCCACAGGTGATCGCCGCCGCGAGTCCTACAATGCCCATCGCGACGCGCAGCAGTATTAGCACGAGCAGTGGATTATGCAAAACAGGGAGCAGATCGTTTGCATACAACCGCCCGATCACAGCAATCGACAGGCTGACCATCAGCCCGATCGCCACACCCAGGCAGCAGCCCAGCGGGCCGCCGTTCACCTCACCTTGTGCCTCCGGCGGCAGTGCTTCCTGCGTTACTGGAGCTGCCTGAGCTTCCTCCCCGGCATGCGCGTCCATAGTGGAGCGTCCCTGCTCATCCACCCCCGGCTCACCTGGGCCGGCAAATGTAGAGCCACCCTCGCGCCTTCCCACGTCTTCGTCTTCTGTTGGGTCCCTGTAATCTTCTGCCATGAGTTAAAACGTTCCAAACTGTCGATCCCCGGCATCGCCCAGGCCCGGCATGATATAGCCCCGGTCGTTCAAGCTCTCGTCGAGCGCCGCCACGTAAATATCAATGTCGGGGTGTGTCTGCGATAGCTTCAACAGGCCATAGGGAGCAGCGATAATGCCCACATAAGAGAGCCGGGGAATGCCGCGCAGTTTGAGAATATTGATCGCATCGATGGCCGATCCGCCCGTCGCCAGCATGGGATCAACGGCGTAACATACCTGCAGGTCTACCTTGTGGGGAAGCTGGTTGTAGTACTCCATCGCCTGCAGCGTATTCTCGTCGCGCCGCAGCCCCAGGTGCCAGATCTGCACGTCGGGGATAACCTCGCGAAAGCTCTCCGCCAGCCCCAGCCCCGCGCGTAAAATGGGAGTGACCCCAATTCCACCCGCCAGCCGCTGTCCCGTCATGCGCTCCAGCGGTGTCTCAACATCCGTGGGCTCCAGGGCCAGGTTCGCCGTCGCCTCGTAGGCCAGCAGCATGCCGATCTCCTTCACCAGGCGATAAAACTCCGGCGGCTGCGTATTCTTGTCCCGCAGCGCCGTCATCTTGTGCGCCATCACCGGATGCGTGGATATATGTACTCGCGGCAGCCCCAGTACCTCGTCTCGTTTGGGCTGCGGGACGCCCTGCATCGGTAGACTCGGCCGCCCGCTGTACTGTGTATTCGTTTCGTTCATGAGTACGCCTCCTGGCATTTTCTCCTATCTCTGACATTGTACCAGACCAAACGATAGAGCGTCGAGTATGGGGTATCTGTGCTATACTGACCACATGATTGTAGGCGTAAGTCAAATCACGTTACATCTGCCGGGGTGTCATTCGTTGAAAGATAAGCGGCAAATCATCAAATCTGTCATGGCACGTGTGCGCCACCAGTTTGAAGTGGCAATTGCCGAAGTCGAAGATCAGGACCGCTGGCAGATCGCTAAGCTTGGCATCAGTTGCATCAGCAACAGCGGCCAGCATGCAGGCGAAATACTGGGGCATGTCCAGCGTTATATAGAAGAGACACGCCCCGACGTCATCGTCACCAATACTGAAATCGAAATATTGAATTGGTAATATATGCCGGTACAACAATTAGAAAGTATGACACAACAATGTCCGCCGGAGTCCATCTACGTGCTTGGTGTGCGGGTGGACCGGCTTTCACAACAGCAAGCCCTTGACAGGATTGAACAGATTATTACCCAGCGTCGTGCTGGAGGCAATGTAGGGCCCTGCCAGCAGGTCGTCACCCTCAATACTGAATTCGTAATGGCTGCGCAGCGTCACCTGGCCTTTCGTAGGACCATCAACGAGGCGGCGCTTGTCCTGCCCGATGGCATCGGCGTCGTGTGGGCCACGCACTACCTTGGCCAACCTGCGCCGGAGCGCGTCACAGGTACCGACACCCTGGTAGCCCTGGCAAAGCGCTGCGCCGCTTCCGGCTATCGCCTCTACCTGCTTGGCGCTGCGCCCGGGGTCGCCGGGGCTGCCGGGTCATATCTACGTGAAGTTGCTCCCGGGTTGGAAATCGTCGGTACCTATGCCGGATCACCTGCCCCGGACGAAGAGGATGCCATCATCGAGCGCATCAAAACGGCACGTGCCGACGTGCTGTGTGTAGCATATGGCGCTCCCGCGCAGGACCTGTGGATCCGCCGCAACCTCTCGCGGCTGCCCGTAGCCGTAGCCATGGGCGTCGGGGGCGCGTACGATTTTCTCTCGGGCCGCCAGCGGCGTGCGCCGCGCATCATGCAGCGTACCGGACTGGAGTGGCTGTATCGCCTCTACCGCCGCAAACAAAACCATGTCTGATCTACATGTTTTCGACCATGATGCCTCGCGCCTGCGTTCGCTTATCGCCAGCTTCGCGCAGAAACGTCTACTCGTCATCGGCGATATGGTCGCCGACGAATACCTCATCGGAAGGCCCACGCGTATCGCTCGTGATGCCCCGGTCCTGATCCTCGATCTGGACGAGGAACGGACCGTGCCGGGCGGCGCGACCAAAGTGGCCGTCAATGCCCGCACACTGGGCGCAGAGGTCTTCCTGGCAGGCGTCGTCGGCGACGATCTCCCCGGCCAGCGCTTGCGCCGCGCCATCGCTGACCTCTCCATGCACCAGGAAGGCCTGGTCACCGACACGCACCGTCCCACCTCTACCAAAACGCGCATCGTTGCCGGCAGCTCGCAAATCGTGCAGCAGCAAATCGTGCGCATCGACCGCGTCGACACCTCCGACCTGGGCGCTCCAAGCAAGGCGCGCATCATCGACTATATCCGCCAGGTTTTGCCCACCATCGACGCGGTTGTCCTTTCGGATTACGAGAACGGCGTGATCAGCCCCGAGATCATCGAGACCTGCATACCCGCGGCGCGGCAGCTTAACAAAGTCATAGTGGTCGACTCGCATGGCTCGCTTTTCCGCTTCCAGGGCGTGACCGCCCTTACTCCCAACCAGCCCGAGGCGGAACTGACCCTGGGCGTGACCATCAAGACCCGTTCCGAGCTGGACGAAGCAGGCCAGCGCCTGCTCGCTGGCAGCCATGCCGGGGGCGTACTTGTCACCCGTGGCAGCGAGGGCATGAGCCTGTTCGAAGCAAGCCAGCCGCCGCTGCACCTGCCCATCCATCGCCTGGACCACGCCAGCGAGGTCGTCAATACCAACGGCGCGGGCGACACCGTCGCGGCCACCTTTACCCTGGCCCTCACCGTTGGCGCGAGCATGGCCGAAGCCGCCTACCTGGCGAACGCGGCGGCAGCCCTCGTCGTGCGCCGACTGGGCTGGGCCAGCAACACACCAGAAGAATTGGTGAGGGCCATCGCATGAGCCAGCTGCGCTGCGATACTCAACAGAAAATACGTGGCCGCGAGGAGCTCGCCGCCGAGGTGCAGCGCAGGCAGCAGGCGGGCGAACGCGGCGTCTTCACCAACGGCTGTTTCGACCTGCTCCACCTTGGTCACGTGCGCTACCTCCAGCAGGCGAGGGCGCTCGGTGATTTCCTGGTCCTCGGCCTCAATGATGACACTGGCACCTGTGCCCTGAAAGGCCCCGGCAGGCCGCTCGTCCCGCAGGCCGAACGCGCCGAAATCCTGGCCGCGCTCACCTGCATCGACTACGTCACCATATTTGCCGAGCCAACGGCTGGCCCGCTGGTCGCCCTCTTGCAGCCCGCCATCTACGTCAAAGGTGGCGACTACGCCGCCGCCCAGGGCGACCTTCCTGATCCGGACCGCCTGCCCGAGGCCAGCATCGTGCAATCCTATGGCGGCATCGTACGCCTGATCCCGTACCTGCCCCACCATTCAACGACTGCATTGATCCAGGCCATCAAACAGCTTCCTGGTGGAGACAACCTATAATGGCAAAAGACTCTGCAGAAAAACAACCTGAAGCCATCCCTGCCGTCATGGCAGGCACACCCGAACAGGAAATGTCGGCCACGCCGCTCGTCACAGAACCGGCAGGCGAGATACGGACCAGCGAACGGCGCGAAATCGCCAAATCCGCCTCCCTCGTCATGCTTGGCAACCTGGGCAGCAGCATCATGGGCATGGTCCGCCAGATCGTCGTCGTCGCCATTGGCTCCTCGGTAGCTGGCCCCTTCAACTCCGCCATCTTACCCGCCCAGACCTTCAACGACTTTTTGATAAACGGCTCCGTCAGCGGCGCCCTCATCCCCACCTTCAATGACTACTCCGCGCCCGAGAAGCGCGATGAACTGCGCCGCATCGTCTTCACCATCGTCAACCTTGTCCTGATCGTCATGTTCGTTGCCGCTGTACTCTATGCCCTGTTTGCCCCCTACTTCATCGATTTTCTGGTCACAGGCTACAAAGGCCCTGAAAAACAGCTCACCCTGCAATATTCGCAGATCATCTTCTTCTCACTTCTCGCTTTGGGACCCTTCGCCGTGCTGCTCGCGGCCCTCTATGCGCTCAAAGAATTTGCCTGGCCTGCCTTCGCCACTGCCTCCTACCACGTTGGCATCATCATCGGCGCCTTTGCTGGCAGCCTCCTGGGAGCACGCTACTACGGCCACCTCGGCCTCGCCTTCGGCGTACTACTTGGCGCGGCCGGAGAGATCGCTTTACTCCTGCCGGGCATCCGCGACCAGCGCCTGCGTTACATGTTCGTGCTCGACCTGAAGCACCCTGCGCTCCAGCGCATCCTTAAACTCTATGCGCCCGTCGCGCTCAGCTTCCTCGTCAGTATGGGCCTCATCTTCTTCGACCAGCACCTCGCCTCCCTGACGCCTGGCGATGGTGCCGCGAACTTTACCGCCATGCGCGCCGCCACCACCCTCATCCAGTTCCCCGTGGGCCTGGTGGCCGCCGCGCTCTCGTTTGCCGTCCTGCCCACCCTCTCCGCCCACGCCAGGGAAGGCGACATGGAGCGCTTCAAGGCGACCTTGCTCCTTGGCTTCCGCATCGGCCTGCTGCTCATGATCCCCGCCGCCGCGGGCCTTATCATCCTGCGCGTGCCCATAGTCGACCTGCTCTTCATGCACCACAAATACACCGCCCAGAATGCAGCCCTCACCGCTGTAGCCCTGCAAAACTACGCCTATCAACTGCCATTCGTAGCGATCGATCAACTCTTGATCGCCGCCTTTTACGCGCGCAAGAACACCATCATCCCCGTGACCGTCGGCATCGCCGGCGTCGTCTGGTACCTTTTGATCGCCCTGCCCTTCTGGCAGACCGTCGGCATGCCCGCGCTCGTCCTTGCCAACACCTTCCAGAACGCCATGCATCCCGTCATCATGCTCATCCTCCTGCGCCTGGCCATAGGCTCCCTCCACGTACGCTCGACCATCCCACCTGCTCGGACAGCTGCTCACCGTCCTTGTCGCGGGCGGCCTGGCCGGAGGCGTCTACCTCGGCCTGGTCCTGCTCCTGCGCGTGGAAGAGGTCGGCCTGGTAAAAACCGCCCTGCTGGCGAAACTGGGCAGGAAATAGGTACCTCGAAGACATTTCCTGATACCGGCCAGATAGGCTGCAGATCAGTAACGTTGACGAGGGGCAAAGGCTTTGCCAATGAGAGCACCGATGAGCCCCAGCAAGGTGCCGATGCCCAGAAAGATGATCACCAGCAGCACATCAGCAACGATCAGGGAAGTCAGGATAGTATCGCGCGTAATAGTGACGGACGCTCCTCGCTGCGCCATTTGAGCTTGTAGTTGTTTAATAGCGGCGTCGAGGCTCGAACCGGCCTGAGAGGCCGCGAGGTAGTAGACAATCATAATATAGGCAGCAATCCAGAGACCGACGAAGAGGCCATCCCAGAGGCCGGCCAGCGTTCCCGAGCCGATGCGACTCGATCGGAGCGTGCCAACGAAGCCAGCCAGCAGAGGCG
>WNGM01003752.1_pt1 | contig 13565 bp, 13 predicted proteins | sample 5400571 | NCBI WGS metagenome assembly WNGM01 (sample SAMN13153378, study PRJNA577476) | soil metagenome | isolation source: 100 cm soil or saprolite under Garry oak tree replicate 2 | place: USA:California | collected 2016-06-15
CGCATGGGACAGGAAAGTCTGGATCGCGTGAACCCGAGTTTCTTCGACAACCCCGCGCAGCTCGCGGTGTTGCGCGTGGACTGGCGGTTCCTCAAGGAATGGGATGGCCTGGCGGAGGTACGAACGCTTAACCTCCCGGATATAAATCAACGGCGCCGCGGCGCGCTGGCCGCGATCTATCGTCATATTAGCAAGAACCTGAAGGCCGGCGTCGGCTACAACTTCACCGACTTCTCCGACGACCTGACCAATCTGAAGTACAACCACAAAGGCGTATTCGTCAATCTCATCGGGACCATCTGACGCCCGTGTGGCTTCGCTGGCCAGCGGGCATGCTGGACTCCAGCTTCCGAACAGCAAACGTTGGGTGAAAGGCGAATAATCAGTTTGCGATTACCCTGCTCCGTCCTTGCCAATAGGCGCCAAAGCTTGCTGAGATAGCAGTGCATCCTTTCCCATACTGCGCCATTACTTCCCAGTCTGTTTCGCTCCCTTAGCCTGTACTGCGCCAATGGTTGACGTGCGTGCCGTCCGGGAAGAACTAGGTCACTAGCACTTTGAAGCTATAGAAGGACTGGTGCGAATTGACCCTGACAATCAACACACTCGGAAGGCGATGCGGTTAGGAAGAGTTGTCGAGAGAGAACAATTCGAGGTCGTGTGGAGTTCAGTGAAGCCTATCCGGCCGGAACTTTATCCCCTGTCCCGCTCTGTGGCCGCTTGGAATAAATTCCTTGCCGGGCTTTACTAGGAGTGGAATGGGCAATTGAAATCGAACCCAACGTTTGGGCAGTTTGTCGGCCAGCCGGAAGTAATCTGGCCAACCACAGCGAGATCAGTACTGAGAAGTTAGCTATAGGAAGTGATCTCCGCGCTTGGCATCGATCCCGGTTATTCAGAGGTAATCGATCTGACGGAACATGCAGCTGTTTCCTAGACCGTTGTAGTCACCTGGATCTGGAGAGCGCTTGCTTTGTAAGCATGTGCTCTGCCCAGGCCGATTCGTTATCGTGACACTCTAATTCCAGGAATGATCTGCGTGCCAGATTTTGGCCTGTGAACCCCTCGTTGAGACGATCTCTAGCGTGATAGGGGAGCGTCCAACCTCTTCTATTCGAAATGTTTAGCCGCAGATCCTCGAGATCCGCATATTCCTTCGGCTCAACCTCTTCCCGCTTAAACGTTCGGAAGAAGCTCTCGCAATTGGAATTGTCGCCCGGGTTGCCGGGTCGGCTTAGACTCGGGACCATGCCGTGTTTGCGTAGCATCCGCAAGTAACCGGCATGGATGTATTGTGGACCGCGATCTGAGTGATGCACTAATCCTGGTGCAGGCTTTCTATACTCAAGAGTAGTCCTCAAGGCCGCCAGCGAAAGCCGGGAAGTCAGGTTTCTGTCAAGGGCCCAGCCGACCACCCTTCGCGAGAACCGGTCCAAGACCACTGCCAGGTACACGAATTCCCGCTTCAGGCGGACATGGGTAATATCCGCTACCCATAGCTGATTTGTGCCCGTGAGCCTCATGCCGGCAGCAACGTTCACGTACATGTCGCGGCGGCTCCGTTTCCTCGTGGGCCACTAGCGTGGAGCGGCAATCAAAGCGTCTTCGCGCAAAATGCGTGCCACCCTCTTGTGATTTACGAGCACGCCTCGCCGTCGCAGCTCAGCAGTAACGCGCCAATAGCCGTAGTGCCCCTCGTGCTCTAAAGCTATACTTTGAATCTCCGACCGCACGCGCATCTCTTCGTCATGACTGTCACGCGAACATAAATGCCGATAGAACCCAGCTTTGCTCACACCGGCAAGCTGACACATCCGCTCGATGCTCAAACCGCCTTGCAGTGACATCACGTCCCGGACGTAGTCGTAGATGCCATCTCGCCACCCGCGCTGCTCCCGCGGCGTTGAGCCCTGACTCTCTGCAAGGCGCCTTTGAAAAAATCTACTTCCAGAGTCTTGTTCGCGAGAACATGCTTCAACTGGCCGATTCGTTTTCGAAGCCTTGATTCGCGGCCCTTCGTGGCAGGCACTAATTGGCCCTCTTCGTCGGTTTCAACTCGTTCGCTTTCGTCTATCCACCCATACAACGTTTGTCGTGGAATGCCTATTTCCCTCGCGAGCAGCGCAACATTTTCGCAACATCTGAACCGCTTAATCGCCATCCGGCGCAACTCTCCCGGATGCCGCTTCACTCGTCGGACACTCAATTGTGGAGCCTCCTCTCGACAGAGTGTCACGGTGGCGAATTCGTCTCAATTAGGGGTTCACTGCCGCGATTTCCAGAGATGAATCGTGAGAATGACGTTTTGTAACTGACTGAAAGAGAAGGAGAATTTGGCTCCCCGGGCTAGATTCGAACTAGCAACCCTTCGGTTAACAGCCGAATGCTCTACCGTTGAGCTACCGGGGATCTGGATGGCTATCTCCTCTGATTGTAGCAAATTACGCCGCGTGCTGTTCAATCGACTCGACGTGCAACTGGGGCAGACGGGGCACAACAAAGCCAAGTCCTACCCGCTCGGCCCATTCGCGTCGGTACTCCATATCGTCCTTCAGTTGCTCCGCGTATTTGTCCGTGATGTCTTTACTCGCATGGCCTATCCAGAACTTCTCCAAGTCCCAGGGGATTCGGTTTTTGCGAAAGTGAGACGTGCGGAATCGGCGGAAACAGTGAAAGCCTTCGACTCCGAAATTGTGGAGCGAATCTCTTAGGATGTTGCTTTGTCCGAGAGGTAGGCCGGTGTCGGTCTGAAATAGAAAGCCAGAGGAGCGATCTCCGACGAACCATTTCAGGAATGTCGCAAGAGTCGCGGGAACATCGACGGAGCGAATAGCGTTCTCCGTCTTGGGTTTTTGCTCCTTTCCATTCCAGATGCTCTTGCGGACGTGGATTGTTTTGCAGTCGGATGAAATCGTGGTGTGGTCCTCCGAATATTCATCCAGCTTGATGGCAAGCGCCTCCCCGATTCGAAGGCCCGTACCGGCAAGCAAAGCATACAATGCCTGATACCGACCCTTTGATCGTGGGATTACATCCGTAACCTGCTTCGGAGCCAGCGTTGGTCTGTGTTGCTTCTTTGGGTCAACAACTGGCAGGTCGATGTACTCGTGATTCCACTCTCGAGGGAACATCTGCTTGCCATCGCTATTGATTGCCGATGCTATCACGGCCTTCAATACGCCGACGATCTCAACGATGGTCTTGGGAGCGAGCCTGGCCTCGGCGAGTCTGACAATGAGGTCTTTTGCGATCCTGTTGTCCACTGACGCTAGCGTTGCGTCTCCCAGGAGTGGATTGAGCCAGTTCTTCAGGTAGCTTCGATATCCGGCTGTGGTTGCAAGTGCAATAGGTCTGCGCTTCCTTGATTGAATGTGTTTGATCCACCATTCTGCTTGCTGACGGAACGTAGTGCCTTGAGAAAGAGCTTCGCACTTGTCGAAATGCTGTACCGTATCCGCTCCGCTAGCAGCAATGATTTCCTTTGCCCTCCTCTCAATTTCCGGTCTGGTAAGTAATCTGGGACCGGATATGGGGCAAATCCGCTCACGCCTATGCATACGCTTCTCCTGCCCCGGAACATCTATACGGTACCTGATGGTCCACCAGCCGCGGTGAATTACGGGTTGCGGTGATTGTCCAGAACGACGAGCCATACATTTTCCTCTTGTCTTGGCCCTTAGTTCTGGCGTCGCGTTTGAGCATGGGGCAAGCATATCCAAATCGTTGGTAGCACTTCAACTGTGGCTCGTTCCTTTGGTTTCTCCTTTCGAGATGTGTTTTCAGGTGGCATTTTTGTCACCGTGGAAAAAAGGAACGGCACACGCTTGTGTGCCGGAGGGCGGGAGCGACCCCACCGAACTTTTGGGCGGCTTGGCCGCAAAAAAGTGGGGTCGCTCGCGCCCGTTTTAGTCTTTTTTCCACGATGACTTTTCCTGGTATTGCCTTTGTATCTCCTCTGTTTCCGACAAATTGCCCGCGCCAAAGGGTGATTAAACAAGAGAAGAAGAAGGTGGAGGCTGTAATCCTTACCTTCTTCACCCTTTGCCGTCAGGGTCCCGTTCGAGGGCACCAGTTCGACGGAGTAATTCCGTCCTGAAATGGGGGGGACAGGGTGGTTGGCCCCGCCGAGCTCTTGGCGTATGTCGGCCTCAGTCACGCGGCCTGCTTTCCATCGGCGATACAGATGTTCGAACCGCTCCCCAGCGAATCGCGACTTGGCCTGATTACGGAAAATTAGGTCCCCCTCGGTGACAGATGTGTACCGCTTGAGGTCCCACGCCTGGCGGATTTGGAAGTAGCGACAGAGCTCCGTTAAAACGTCAGACCCGAATGGAATTGTCACAACGGAATCGAATAGTTCTTTGGCCTTTTCGAAGTGGGAATCGATTCTGGCCAGATACAGGAATCGGAACTCGGAGAGCTGCCGAAACAGAGGGATGTAAGCTCTGAGATGGTGGACAAATTCGGTGAGGCTTGCCTCTGCCCCTTGGAGGTAGGTAAACGTCACCACAGGCAAGGGAGAAGAAGCGTCACTACCAAAGAACATCGGGAACTTGTCGACGAAGTAGCGGAGCGTGGGCTGGGAGGTTTTCTGTCCGTAGTAAATCTTCGCGGGAAGAAAGTGAATCGGGACCTTCAATTGATCGCAGAAATAGCTCACCTTTTCCGGTTCGGTTTCGAGGTATTCCGACTGCGGGTGGGAGAGGACAAAATCGAGGATTCCAATGCGCCGTTGAATGAATTCGATCTCGTGTTCCCGGCGGTTGCGAAGGTTCTCTCTGCCAATCTGGCCGTATAGCCTGCGCGAGAATACGTGATAGACCTTCCCGCTCTTTGGGAAGTATTCGGTGCGTGCGTGTTTCTTGGTGTGAAGTTTGCTCCAGAAAGCAGTCGTGCGCTTGCCCCAATGGCCACAGGTGAAAGCGAGGAATTGACGTGCCACAAAGTAGCCGGAATGGGTTGCCACAATGTAGAGAAAGCGAGCTTCGGATTCTGTATAACCCAGGGCTTGCAACGCTTCGAGGTGCGATGGTTTGATGTTCACGAAAACAGGATTTGGGGGAACGACCAGTAATCACACCCCCCTCTACATACTAAGAGGCCTTTAGAAAGCAAAAACTCAAAATCCTTTTTCACACGCCGCGGCGCACCAGAGGATGCACTCTATCCAAAGGTCTATGGTTTCACAGCCATGCGCCACGCGTGTCGACCCGTCGTAAGACTCGGACTGGGCAAGCCGACGGGGCAAATCCCGGGAGAACTCCCCTCAATGACTCAGAGGCCTCCAGAAGGAAAAAGGTAAAAAACAATCTTTGAAAAAACACAGGTTGTGAGATGCAGAGTATCCGACCAAGGGAGCAGCTAGCCGTTGCTTTCCAGAATAGGGCAGCTGGGACTGTTTGGTGGGGCCGTGGCCTACGCTCACAATTGGTCTACGCGCGGAATGAAGGGCATCTATGGCCTCGGCCAAAAGCAGGAATGCGGATTGGCATGCCTCTCCTCGACTGACTTCTGCGTAGCCGCAAGACCTCATTGCAAATCCAAGCGAGGTTATTGGGGCAGGCCAATACGGCGCAACAGATCTTGGAAGTGCGGGTCCGACCGCACGAACTCGAATTCAGGGGCGCTTTTCATAAACACGGCAAGGTTGGCATCTCTGTCGAGGAAAGATTGATTCAACCATCTAAGAGCTTCTTGCCTATCTTCGAGATCCCCATACTGAAGGGCGATATCTAGCGCAAGATAATTGCTTTTGTAGCCGTTCTGCTTGAGAAGGGCGGCCTTGAGCTGAGCAGCGCGAAGGCCTAATCTCGCAAAAGCGGCGGCGACCTCCTCTTGCTCGCGCAACCGTTCCAGAGAGTGCGACAAGGTTGCTGCCTTCCGTTCTTCGGCTATGGCGTCTGGGACTTTCTGCTCAATCCAATAAACCCGGGCGAGTTCTCCGTGGGGAACCGGAGATTGCGGGCTAATCGCGGCCGTGTTTTCGATCTGCTCGACTGCCCGTTCGTATTGGTGCAGACCGATGAAGATACCACCGCGCATGACGTTCACCGGAAATGAGAATGGGTCTAGTTGCCGGGCCCGGTCGTTCTCGGCGAGCGCATCTGGTAAACGACCGGAGGCTAGCAGGTAGTTGGCGTAGGACTGGTGAGCCATCACGTAGTTCGGGTTCAACTCAAGCGCCCGTCTCAGTTCTTTTTCAGCATCGCCAAATTTGTACAGGCGCAGGTCTGCGATTCCGAGCGATGTATGTCCTTCGACAAGGTCGGGCTCCAGCGCGAGGGCCTTCCGGGCGTACTCTTCCGCCAGGGATAAGTCCTGCTTTGCTCCCCAGCTTATAGAATAGCAATCGGACAACCCGGAGTAGGCGAGCGCGAAATCAGGCTCTTCCCGCACTGCCTGTTCGAAGTATCCGACTGCCTCCGTAATGGCTTCCGCATTCCTCTCGTTCCACAAGTAACGACCACGGAGATAAGCATCGTAAGCTCGCGGATTAGTCGCCCTCTTGCTCGTCAAGCGGCTCTCCTCGGTAGGGGACAGTTGCAAACTGACTTCGTGGGCAATCGCCAATGCCACCTGGTGCTCCAGCCGCATAACTTCTCCCTCGTCGCGCTCGTAACTTTCAGCCCACATGTGGCGGTCTGTCGGTGCGTGGATGAGCTGCGCGGTAATCCGGACGCGGTCGCCGGAGCGCATGACCGAACCTTCCACCACCGCATCTACATTCAGCTCCCGCGCGATGTCCGGCAGCGGCTTCTTGGCCACTTTGTACTGCGCTACCGAAGTGTGAGAGATGACGCGCAAGTGTGCGATCTTGGCCAAATCCGTAGTCAGTTCTTCGGTCATCCCGTCGGCAAGGTATTCCTGCGAGGGGTCGCCCGAGAGATTTTGCAACGGCAAAACAGCGATAGACCGAACCTCAAACGAGGGGGACTTGGCAAAGTTGAGGGTTCGGTTCGGCCAATAATGCATAGCACCCCAGATAACGGCGGCAAGCAGCGTGAGGAGAATCAGGGGGGCAAACGCCCGCGCACGCCACCGCAGAGCGTACCAGTGGCGAGACATGGCGACGTCTACCGCAGGCGACGTTCCTATTTCCCGTACAGCCGCCAGGAGTTCTTCGGCAGATTGGAACCGCTGCTCGGCGTTTTTTTCCAGACATCGTTTGACTGCATGTTCCAGGGCCGGCGGGATGCCCCGAGCCGAACCCGAAAGTGGGAGGGGATCCTCCTTCAGGATGGCGCTCATCGTGTCCGCAGAATTTTCCCCCTGGAAAGCGCGCTTGCCAGAGATCATCTCGTACAAGATCGCGCCGAACGCGAAGATGTCTGAACGATGATCCGCTACGAGTCCTCGCACTTGTTCGGGTGCCATGTAGCCCACAGTTCCCAGCACCGCGCCTGGCTCCGTATCCAAGGTCTTCTTTGTAATTTGAGTTTCGCTTTCGGGGTGCGTGAGCTTCGCTAATCCGAAATCCAGAATCTTGATCCGGCCATCGCTGGTGATGAACAGGTTCTCCGGCTTGAGGTCCCGATGGACAATTCCTTTTCCGTGTGCCGCCGCTAACCCGTGTGCGATCTGCAATCCGTGATCGATTGCTTTTTTCAGCGCGATGGGCCCACGCTTTAATTGCTCGCGCAAGGTCTTGCCCTCCAACAACTCGGAAACCAAGTAGGGCGCGTCCTCATACGTGCCCATGTGGAAAACCGCAAGAATGTTGGGATGGTTCAACGCTGCCGCCGCTTTGGCCTCTTGCTCAAAGCGGCTCAATCGTTCTGGATCAAAGGAAACAAATCGAGGCAGCACCTTGATGGCTACATCACGCTCCAAACGACGATCCAGCGCGCGATAAACTTCCCCCATGCCGCCTGCGCCAACCAAAGAAAGGATTTCGAAGTCTCCTAGCCTTGTTCCCTTGGCAAGTCTTAAGTCCGCTTCAACAGAAGACTTCATGAAACTGGAGCGCACCTCGTTACTGGATGAGAGGAGGGATTCGACTTCGCGGCGAAGCGAGTGATCGGTAGAGCAGGCGCGGTCGAGAAAAGCAGGGCGTTGCTCGGGCGCGATTTCCAGCGCCTCCTGCAGTACGCATTTCACTTGTTGCCAACGATTAGGGGTCATCATTGCGGCGACCTGCTCATCTCGCGGCGCAGCCAAACACGCGCTGTCGCCCAGTCTCGCTTTACGGTGGCGGGCGAGATGCTCAAGATATCCGCAGTCTGAGCAATTGAAAGGCCACCGAAAAATCGTAGCTCCACAATCTTGCTCTGCTGCGTGTCCAGGCGGGAGAGTTGGTTCAGGGCACCGTCCAGCGCCACAAGATCCAGGTCGCTGCCCCGAGAAAGAAAGACAGCTTCGTCAAGGGTTAGTTTGAGGCCGCCACCCCGCTTAGCCCTACGGCGGCGACGCGCGTAATCTACCAAGATTTGCCGCATGAGATGCGACGCCACGGCAAAGAAGTGGGCTCGGTTCTGAAGCTGTAAAGGACTCCGCTCGGCGAGCCGCAGATAGGCCTCGTGCACGAGTGCGGTGCTTTCGAGCGTGTGACCGGGATTTTCTCCTTGAAGGTAATAGTGCGCCAGGCGGCGCAACTCCGCGTAGACGAGAGGTACCAGGGCCCGCAGCGCCTCTTCGTCGCCTTGCTTCCATTTCACCAGCAACTGGCTGACAGACTTGGATGACACCCCGGTCATATTCACGTTAACCGGCTGAAGAAAGCGACTTTGGAACAGAAGATAGACCGTGTGTTCTAGGAAGTCAACACATTGAAAAGGCAGGATTTCCTGTCCTGGCTTTCAGCACGGCAAGGTCCAATTACTCCTGAACGCAAATTCATGAGCCAAAACGCGAGCGGATGGCGCTTTTGCAAGTAGAGAGCGGCGAAACGAACGAAAAAACAACAAGGGCTCAGCAAGCGGCCGCCCATTTCACTACATGAGGTGAATCATGAAACCACGCTCAATCCGTATTCTGGCTATAGCTGCGGGCGTCGCATCCTTTCTTACATCAGGAGCTTTACTGTTGGCGTTTGCAGGAGCAAAGGGAGGCCGTTCTGCTGCGGCGCAGCCACAGGCCGAACAGTCCTCCCCACACTGTACTCCGGTTGGCGGCATGATTATGACCAACTTCGGGGCGATAGACCAGAGCACCACCATGGGAACGGCAACGGGAGACTTGCAAGGGGCCGTAAGCGGAACGCTCTTGGGCGCACCCCAGCCCGGCGCGGGGAATACCCTAATACTCCATGTCCAACATCACTGGGTGACGGAGTCGGGGGACACGCTGTTCTTTGATCCAGCGACCGCTACATCTGTTCCGCTCTCGCAAACCCTGTTCGCCATAGTGACCTATCCCCTGCACCTGACGGGTGGAACAGGCCGCTCCGCTAGAGCTACGGGAGATATGAACGCTATCGGCGAAATCGACTCAAGCAAGGGAACTGTATTCCGGTATAGCGGGCAGGTTTGCTTTGCGGCACCGGGTAACGATTGATCTTTAATGTTAGTAGGTTTGTCCTACTTTTGCGGTTTATACGATAACAAGCGTTTTCAGGAGGATAACAATGATCCGGTATAGCAGGATGGCGTGGCTTGCAGTTTGTGTCGTGAGTTTGCTAGTCCCTGGTAGGGCGTCCGCACAATCGGGAACTGTTACAGACGACGCGTTCCTGTCTAGCAATCCGACAACGCAACAGATCAACCTAAACGGTCACGGAATTTCACTGATTGTCGCGGGTTCGAGCGCCACTGCAGGCAACTTCAGCGTCGGAACCACGAGTACGTTTATTAGGTTTCGAATTTCATCATCGTTGCCGACGCCGCAGCCCGTGGCAGCCGACGTCGTCAAGGCCACACTGAAGCTATATCTCAGCCCCCTTACACAGCCGAGCGGCCAAATTGATATTTATCCCATTAGCGGCGCCTGGACGGAATCCACGCTGAACCCTTCCTCCCCACCTACGCTGGCTGCGACGGCATTTGTCACGGGAATTCCTGTGGGCGGGGCAAATTCGTTCCTCGTCGTCGATGCCACACAATTGGTAAAAGACTGGCTAAACGGCACAAACGATCCGGCCGATGGTGGTATTGACAATCAAGGGATTGCGCTGGTGCCGCATACCAGTACGACTTACGTCGTCTTTGACAGCAAGGAGAATTTCATCACCAGCCACGAACCACGCCTCGAAATCGTGCTCGCGAACAGCGGTCCCCAAGGGCCTCAAGGTCCGCAGGGTCCAAAGGGGGACACGGGCCCCGCAGGCCCGCAAGGTCCTCAGGGTGCGCAAGGCAACGCTGGGGCGCAGGGACCCATGGGGAATCCCGGTGCCACAGGTTCACAAGGACCGCCAGGTACGGGAGCACCGTCAGTTCCCAATTTCCTTTCCGATCCGGCCAATGGAGTGACCGTTTCAGGGCCGTTCGTAAACAGCAATGTGCCCCAAGCTTTAGAGTTTGAGATCGCGGTCGCGCCAGGGAACCCAGATGTGTGCAGTGCAGTGGGGACGCTTTCCTACACTCGAACTGATGTTGCGGGAACAGTCAAGTCCATCAACGAAATGATAGACCTGCTTCAGAATCAGCCCAAAGTCGCAGCTGGGAGCACCGTGCAGGAACTCGCAGAGTATTTCGGCCCCACAGACAAGATGCAAAACGTTTCATTTGCCCCGATAAGGATTATTCCTTGTGGCGCGAGTTTATCAGGCGGCACTACTACTTTGGTGAAAGTAGGTTGGGACTTAGCGAAAAATCAGGCCTTCTAACTGGCAAAGTGACAAACCGAAGAGATGCCGTTATGTCTCCCGCGTTGAGAATGGCCATACAGTCCCGGCCATCGGAACGCTGGGAAAAATGGGCTGGGCCCTTGAAGTCCTGATGTATCAGCTTTTCTGTGATGGCGAGGAGCCACCGAGTTGCCGAATCTTCCAAAGCGGAAATCGTCTGACGACCTCGCCTGGGGCAAGCGTTGCCCACACCGACGGTTCCCGACATCACTCTCTGGAAAGCCATGCACAACAGGTATCAGCAGCGTGTTAGTGCCCAGAAATAACCGAGGTCCGTTGGGAGTGAGTTCATCCGTGAGTGCGGTGTTTGGATGGCGGTGTCGTGAACACCTTGCGCGTCAGAAGAAACTGCCGACTGCAGCTGCCGTTATAAATCCTTTCAATCCGTCTTGTTTTCGCGCCAGGGCTGTGGACATTACGTTGCACTCGGCTCCGTCAAGTATCCCGGCCAAAATGCACAAACGGAGGGAGCCATGAGATTCCTAGCCTCGGCTCTATTGGTCTTACTCTTTGTTCCAGTTGAATCGACTTTGGGTCAAGAACCCGGTTGGGACAAGCTGATGAAGGTTTCGCCAGGCGCCAAGATGGAGGTCGTAGACGCTCTGTCCGGTACCGTTCAGGGCCAGTTGGTTTCGATTGATGAACAGGGCTTGACACTACGCCGCAAGGGGGGAGTTGCCGAGACCATCGCGCGCGCCGACGTGGTTACCGTAACCGTGAAACGTCCCAGCGCGAAAAGGATCGCCCTTTTTGCGCTAGGGGGATCCGCTTTGGGTGCGCTCGCGGGCGGGTCCCGCTGCAAAGGGCCCACAGACACCTACTACAACGGAACGACCACCTACTCAACTTGCCGCAATTCCAACGGCTATTACTTCGACGGCAAAGGCGGAGCAATTGGCGCAGGCGCCGGTGCGGCGTTAGGACTTCTCGGTTTCGCTTTTCCCGAGAAAAAGATCCTCTACCAACGTTCGCTGCTCTCCAAAGCTGACGACTCTTCTTCTCCAAACAGCGCCGCGGACTCCGCTGCACCGAAAGAATCATCCCTGCAATCGCTGCCTGGGCCCGCTGGAGACAAAACCTACAAGTCAAATGATGTCGTTCCGGTGAAGGCTGATTGCGAAACTAAATCGTCGGAGAAGGGAGACTGCCATGCGACGCAAGAATAACCATCGGCAGATCGGAGTGCTGGTCGTGGTAAACATTGCCGCGATGTTGAGCGCCGCATCGCTGCGCGCGCAGACGGTCACGGCTACGATCCCGGCTGCAACTGGGCCCCAAGCTGTGGCCGTCAACCCGGTCACCAACAGAGTCTACGTGGCGAACTTCAACGGCAACAGCGTGACGGTGATTGACGGGGCGACCAATTCGACCGCCACGGTTACCGCAGGAACTAGCCCCATCGCCCTTGCGGTCAATCCGGTGACCGACAAAATCTATGTTGCCAATCGAGCTAGCGGCGATGTCACGGTGATTGACGGAGCGACGAACACAACCACCACCGTTACCGCTGGCAGCTTCCCCGACGCCGTCGCTGTGAACCCGGTCACAAACAAAATCTATGTAGCTAACTCGATCAGCGGCAACGTCACGGTGATAGACGGAACGACGAACGCGGCCATCGCGGTCATCACTGGAACCGGACCCCAAGCAGTGGCCGTCAACCCGGTCACAAACAAAATCTATGTAGCTAACACGAGCAGCAACAACGTCACGGTGATTGACGGCGCGACAAACGCGACCGCCACGGTCACTACCGGAACCGGGCCTTTTGCAGTGGCCGTTAGCCCGGTCACGGATAAGATCTACGTTGTTAATCAGGGCAGTAACAATATCACTGTGATAGACGGGGCGACCAACGCGACCGCGACCGTTCCTGTGGGAAGCGCTCCCTTTTTCGTAGCTGTGAACCCAGTCACTAACCGAATTTACGTGGCCAACCACGGGAGCGGTAGCGTCACGGTAATTGACGGAGCGACTAACACGACCGCAACGGTCACCTCCGGAGGCCAAGCTATTGACGTCGCCGTCAACCCAATGACGAACAGAGTCTACGTGGCCAACTCATTCAGCAACAATGTCACGGTGATTGACGGGGCGACCAATTCGACCACCACGCTTACCGCTGGAAACAATCCATATGCCGTCGCCATCAATCCAGTCACCAATAAGGTCTACGTGGCCAACAATGCGGGCAACAACGTGACAGTGATTGACGGGGCGACCTACAGCACCGCCACGGTAGCAGCTGCGGCGAGCCCGGCCGGTATTGCGGTGAACCCGGTGACCAACAAAATCTATGTAGCTAACTCGATCAGCGGCAACGTCACGGTGATAGACTGAACGACGCAATCTCGGTGCCATGACGGTGTTCGACGCAGCGACCAACAGCACGACAACGGTGGCAACCGGGGCGTGGCCTTTCGCGGTAGCGGTGAACCCGGTGACCAACAAGATTTACGTCACTCACGACGGCGGCGTTTCGCCTTCGGTGGTGACGGTGATAGACGGGGCGACGAACACGCCCGCGACCGTAGCGACTAGCGCGAGTCCATCAGCGACTCTCGATGCGGTAGCCGTGAATCCGCTTACGGACAAGATTTACATCGCCAACGGCAACGGCTCGGTAACGGCCATCGATGGGGTAACCAACAACACCGCAACCGTGACGGCGGGCACGAGTCCCTATGGGGTGGCAGTGAACCCCGTAACCAACAAGGTTTACGTGGCGAATTTCGGAAGCAACAACATCACGGTAGTCGACGGGGCGACCAACAATACCACGACC
>WNGM01004765.1_pt1 | contig 13564 bp, 5 predicted proteins | sample 5400571 | NCBI WGS metagenome assembly WNGM01 (sample SAMN13153378, study PRJNA577476) | soil metagenome | isolation source: 100 cm soil or saprolite under Garry oak tree replicate 2 | place: USA:California | collected 2016-06-15
TTGTCTACTCCTCCCCCTGCCAATGCTGCCTGGACAAGCGCATGGGCCTCACGTGAAGGATCCTGCATAGGTGTGGTCAAGATGGCGGCAATCTGCCGGTCGCGGACCATTTCCCACAGCCCATCGGAGCATAGCAGCAGGATGTCACCGGCAGCAAGCGGCAAAGTAGATGCGTCCACTTCCACGGTGGATTTCTCACCCAGAAAGCGATAGATGAGATTGCGCATGGGATGGGTATAGATGTCTTCGGGCTGGTTGACTCCTGCTGCCACGAGAGCGGCAACCATCGAGTGATCTTGTGTGATCTGGGACAATCCTTTGGCTGGGCGATAGAGGTAGAGCCGGCTATCGCCGACATGCGCCACGTAGGCGGTCGTATCAACCACCAGGGTCGCAGTCATCGTCGTTCCCATTTCGGTTCTCTGCTCCTGGTTGCGCTGGTGCACCACCCGATTGGCATACTGGACGCCTTCGATGAGCAGAGGAAGCAATGCCTCTGACGTCACCCGCTTTGAGCAAAGGGAACCGCATACATACTCAACCAGGGACTGAACAGCGAGCTGACTGGCTTCTTGACCATGCCCCTGTCCTCCCATACCGTCTGCCACCATGAAAAGAGCAAACGGTTTTGGCGAGGTAGAGGCAGAGGTAGAAGGCATGACGCCGTGGGTGACGAAGAGAGCATCCTCGTTCGGCCTTTGCCTGCGTTCTATGCCTGGATCAAGGTCGGATCCTACTTGCAGTACCAGCGCCGGCTGTCTTGTATCAACTACTTCTACTGCTTTTGCAACCGTTGGCAAAAGTGCGTGGTGAGAGGTTACACGAGGGTTGGTATCTTGTTGTATAACCATGATGGTGTCTCCTTTTGAACAAGGGAGAAGTTGCAGAAGAGGCCGTGTCTATTCAGCAACTTTTCCCTGGAAGCATTTAGCTCTATGCATAAAGTGTATCGCCTTAACCACACAATCTCATCACATAACAGCGCTTTACTCTCACGAAAGCATCCCAATAGGCTGGACGGAACTGAGGATACTAATCGGACGGATGGTCACTTCGATAGTTCCTTTACGTCACGAAAGCTCCGGCCAGGTACTCACCGAGCAGGAGGGAGCCGGTAATAGCGAGAAGAGCGATGAGATCGACGCTGAACTCCCGGTGCAGGAACTGTTGCACTGTTTCCCATAAAAGCGGGAGGCCTCCCAAAAGGACAACGATGAGCAGCACCCATTGAGCGAGTTCGGGACGTCCGGCCAGCCACAACAGCAGGCTCACCAGCAAAAGCGTGAGGGCTCCCAACGGCAATGGATAGCTCTTCACGGAGCTTCAGAGCCGCTGTAACCAGGAGCTGGGAGGAGTGATTCTCGCTACTTCTTGCTCTTCGATTTTGTTGGAAATAGATTCACCGGGAGCGGTCAGTTTGTGATCGCGATGCGTATCTATCATCTTGAAGTACCTGCATTTCTCAGTCGTCTTCCGCCTCTGTTACCCGGTTATCCCGCGAGGAGACAGGAAGGCTATATATATTTCGTAAAGTGCCCTGCTTACCTCTCTAAGTATAGCTGAGGGAGATCACAATCAACTCACTATAGCCGGGGGATACGTCACAAATGGAACACACATCATATATGGCTTTGAGATAGAGATAAGAAGACGTGAACCAGGCTACCGTACGCGGTAGCCTGGCTCTCTGCACACATGAGTGTTATATTGCAGGTATAGATTCTTTTGCCGGTGGTGTTTTCTGTGCAACCATACGCCGCGCCATCGTGCGGTTGGCGGAAATCCACGCTCGTACAAACAGCCATGCCCCTACAGCTACCACGCCAGCCATTGATATCCACATGATCGCCAGCGCCACCGTGACGTTGGTGTTGCTCGTGAAGAACTGAGCAAACCCGGCCAGGTAACTCTGGCTTGCCGCCTCGACGGCAAAGACCAGCGGCCCATAGTAGAGGGTCGCACCCAGCACCATGAACGCGGTGGCCCAGCGGTAGGCGCCGATATCATCGTCGGCTCTGCGCGAGAGCTTGACCGCTAGTGCCAGCAGCAGCAAGAGGGCTGACAGCGGTCCCGTGATGGGAAAGGCGGCGCTGGCCACCAGGTTGGGCTGGAAAAAGATCCAGCTCAGTGCAAAGGTCATCAGTATAAGCGCATCCCGCATGAGCAGGTACGACATCCACCAGATATCCGCGCCCAGGCGCAGTCCGCAGCGACGCAGGATGCGCAAGACGTAGGGTCTCCCCAGGTGCAAGATGAGCGTCATCGTCCACAGGACCGGTAAGAAGGCTGTAATTGTGCTCACGATCCATTGTGAGCCGCCCTGTACGAGGGCTTGGGTGATCGCAGTGGCAACATCATCAGGTTTCATTGTCTCATTCCTCGCTTTTCTTGTGGCTGCCATCCCTCTTCAGAACGGCAGCACAGCTGTTCATTTCTCCTCATTACAACCAGCATCTGGTCTCCTTTAGATTGCACCAGGGCTGTCGGCGGAGGCGGTTTCCGTTACCTCGGGTTGGCCTCCCGTCCTGAGGGCATAGCCCGCGGCGATAGCACCCATGATGGCCAGCAAGGCGATCGAGACATAGGCGATGCCTATGGCCCAGCTGGGATTGCTGCTCGTGACCAGGAAATTGCTGATCGTCAAAAGCTGGCCCGTGGCGACACTGTTGAACTGGACGCCAAAGATGTAGGGCACAAAGTAGAAGATGGCTCCCAGCCCCAACAAGCCACTGACCAGGCGAAAGTCACGCAGGTTGTGGTCGGGATCTCCCATCAGTTTCACCAGCAGGACCCCAAACAGTGCCGCGGCAGCCAGCCCCCCGGTCAGCGGCAAAGCATCGGTAGTAACAACATCTGGGAAGAAGAACATGAAGCTCATGACCACGCCTGAAACGATCAACAGGTCGCGCAGAGCTACATAGACCAGCCAGAGCAAATCTGCACCCAGGCGCAGGGTAAAGCGATCGATCATCTCCAGAATGTAGGGACGGCCCAGATGCAGTCCCAGGATAGCCAGCCATATAATGGGCAGGACCGCCGCCAGCGTTCCCTCTAAGAACTGCTCGGCTCCGGCATTGATACCCGTAACAATGGCATTGGTAAGATCTTGTACTGACACAGCAGCACCTCCTTGCTAACGGCTGGCTTCACGTCGCGCCTGTTCTTCCGTCAAACCCGTTGCAAACTCGAGCGACCGTTCACGTGCTGCGTTGCCAGTATGTAGTGGCATCAGCTCACGCGGAGTTGGTCGCAGGTCCAGGTTTACTGTGCCCTCAGCAGGCAGCGTCGAGACCATTTCCGTGGCATCCTCTGGCATCTCGCGCACGTTACGCAGCGCGCGCTTGCTCAGATAGGCATGAATGGAACGCGCCGCTTGCCGACCATGGGCGGCCGCATGAATAATGGTTTTAGGTCCATAGGTGACATCACCGGCAGCGAAGATGCCCTGGGCCCCGGTGGCCAGGCTCTCTTTGTGAATCAGTAGTCCCCCCCAGGGAGCTACCTGGACGCTGGTGCCTTCGGGTAGGAAGGACGGGTCAGGCGCCTCGCCAATGGCGACCAGTATCCTGTCAACTGTGAGATCAAACTCTGAACCGGCAATGGGAAGCGGACGACGACGTCCTTTCTCATCGGAAGCATCCAGTTTCATACGCTGGCAACGTATACCGTGCACATTTCCTTCTTCTGTACCCAGTATCGATTTGGGAGTGACGAGTTCCAGGATCTGGATACCCTCTTCGAGGGCTGCTCGCACCTCTTCAGCCTGCGCAGGCATCTCGGCACGAGTACGGCGGTACAGAATCTGAACTGTGCTGGCACCAGCGCGTAGAGCTGAGCGGGCGGCATCCAGAGCGGTACTTCCACCACCAATGACGGCGACATCGCCAGTTATCCGTGTCTCGGGATCCAGGTTAAACTGCTTCAAGAAGATTGTCGCGGGAATAACACCTTCCAGGTTTGCCTCGCCCGGGACCCCTAAGCGCTGACTCTGTTGTGCACCGACAGCCAACAAGACCGCATCGTAGGACGTTTGCAGTTCGTCGAGACTGATATCACGCCCAATGGCCGTATTGAGACGGATTTCTACGCCAAGTTCACGGATAGCGTCAATGTCGCGATTGAGCTCGGCCCGTGGAAGGCGATAATCGGGAATACCCACACCCATCATGCCACCGGCGACGGGCATGGCATCGAGGATCGTCACCTGGTAGCCGCGCCGGACAAGGTAGTAGGCGGCGGAGAGACCTGTCGGACCGGCACCGACGATGGCTACTCGCTCATCATACTTGTCTTTCGGCGGAGTGACCTTGCGCGGCGCTGGTTTGCCATGATCAGTCGCGAATCGTTTCAAATCCCGAATGGCGATAGGGGCATCGAACTCACCGCGGCGGCAGGCATCTTCGCACGGAGCTGTACAGACCCGGCCACAGATACATGGGAAAGGATTGGGCTCTGCGGCGACCTGTAAAGCCTCGTCGTAGCGTCCTTCCGCAATGAGGCTCACGTATAAACCAGCATTTGTTCCAACAGGACAGGCTGCCTGACAGGGCGCTCGTAAGTCTTCTTTGCGCTCACCCAGCCAGCTACGCCAGCTTTGCCAGGGAGCCTTTCGCTCGGAGACGTGCCAGGCGCGTCCCTCTCCCCATGGGGTGTCGCCGGGTTCCTCCGGCGAAGCCTTTGTGTAGGCATCCAGTGGCTGCCATCCATCTCCGGGCGGAAGATGGGAAACTAGCCCGCGCTGTGCATAGACCGGCTGTTTCACATGACTTTCAATGGTGATCGCATTGGTTGGACACTCCTGGGCGCAGACCTGGCACCCAATGCAGGCGGCCACCTGAGTGGGAACCAGCATCATCCACTCACGCTCTGCCCACATACCAGGAATAGGGCTTTGCCGTTCTCTCTCCCCTCCTCTTTCGCCCGCGCCAGATGGACGGGTCATATCGAGACAGCGTACAGGGCACAAATCCATACAAATGCCGCAATTGATACAGGTTTGTTCATTCACCTGAAAACGATAGGCCATGTTGACCTCCTCTCGTAAACATTTCAGGGTTCCCACTGGCTCTTTCTCACGCCTTGTGTGCGCCAATGGGTTTCTTGCCTTTCTAAGCATATGCGAAGACCATCACAAACAGATCACATACGAGTGCAACCACATCACATTCAGCACACAGTAAAGGGAAGTGCGACTGGCTAGGGATTGGCACAAAACCATGCAGTTTTGCCTCTGCTATAGCCTTGCTTTTTTGGCTGGATTGTTCTATTCTATCTACATGGTAGCGCTAAATGTATTTGATCACCGGCAAGCAGGAGGCTTATCAGAATTTCAGTGTCAAGAGCCAGGCAGAAACGATCATCAGCATTCGCTGGAGCAGCGATGGTTCCTCTCTCGCGAAAGCAGTTGAGATAAGCCCACTCTACTCTACAGCTTCTGGCAATGTTCCCAGAGCGTTTGCTCATGCACCGCAGGAGGAGTCACACATCAAGGAGCGTGCAATGATGTCTGATGCACGAGCATCTAAGCATACGTCTGCTGCTGCTTCGTCTGCGCCACTATCCATCTCTTCCACCAACGTCCTTCCGTTTCTGGACATCTCGCCTGATGCTTTGGTGATAGTCAATCCAGCCGGGACCATCGTGATGGTCAACAGGCAAACCGAAGCGGTCTTTGGCTATGCACGCACCGAACTGCTGGAGCAGCAGCTCGAACTACTCCTCCCGCAACGCCTCCGTGCGGTCCACATCGCCCACCGGGAGCAGTATTTCTCCTCCCCACACACTCGACCGATGGGAATAGGGCTGAAACTCGTCGGGCGGCGCAAGGATGGCACGGAATTTCCGGTGGAGATCAGCCTGAACCCCTTGCTGCTCGATGGCGCGCTCCATGTTATCGGGGCTATTCGAGATATGACCGCACAACGCATCGCCGAGCATGAACACCTCCAGCAATTGGAGCAGATTCGCCTGCAGGCCGAACTGATTAATCTCGCGCACGATGCGATTCTCGTCCGTGATCCCGTCAGTCGTGTGACCTCCTGGAACCGAGGAGCCGAGGAGCTCTATGGCTGGACAGTGCAGGAGGCGCAAGGCCGCATCACCCATAGCTTGCTCAAGACGCGCTTTCCTAGCAGCTACGCCGACGTTGATGAGCACCTCGAACACGAGGGGCAGTGGGAAGGGGAACTCACGCATACACGACGCGACGGGAGCAGTGTGATCGTAGAAAGCCGCCAGATGCTGGTCCGTGATGAAGAGGGGCAACCCATCGCCATCCTGGAAATCAACCGGGATATCACAGAGCGCCGTCACCTGGAGCAGGCCGAGCAAGTCGTGCATGCTGAAACGGTAGCGCGCCTGGCCTTCTTGCAGCAGGTACTAGATGCGCTGCCCAGCGGCGTCTATCTCGTCTACGGGCCAGACGCTCGTCTGCTGCTGGCCAATCGTGCTGCCGCCAGTGTGTGGGGAGCCGAGTGGCAGGCTGATCAACCCATGCTGGAGTTCCTCAAGAGCAACGGGATCGAGATCACTGACGCACAGGGGAGTCCCTTTCCTCCGAGCAAGTTCGCTACGCTGCGTGCTGTGCAAGGGGGGGAGACGGTGCTGCAACAGCAGGAGCTGATCCGTCGCCCCGGCGGTTCCAGCCTGCCCGTCCTGGTCAATGCGGTGGTCCTGCCAGCTCAGCGACGGTGGAGCGGGCCCTTGCCGGAGACAGAACAGCAACTTCCGGCTCGCGAGGCAGTGGCCCTGGTCATGCACCAGGATGTGACCGCCCTCAAAGAGGCAGAGTATCTCAAAGACGAGTTCGTGGGCATCGTGGCCCATGAATTGCGCACTCCTCTGGCAGCGCTCAAAGGCTTTGCCGACATGTTGCTGGTGCAAACGGCGCGGGGGCGTGGCCTGGCCCTAGCCGAGTGGCAGCAGGAAGCGCTGGAGGAGATCGAGCTGGCCACAACCCGCCTGGTCAAGCTCACGGAGGAACTGCTCGACGTGACGCGCTTGCAGGCCGGGCGTTTGCACCTGCAGCGCACCCCAACCAACATGGTACCACTCGCGCAACGCGTCGTGACGCTCCTGCAACAAACGACGACGCGGCACCAGCTTGAGGTGCACAAGACGCAGCCTGAGCTTCTGGCGGACATCGACCCGGGACGCATTGAGCAGGTCCTGACCAACCTGATTGGCAATGCCATCAAGTACAGCCCGCAGGGAGGCCCGGTAACCATCACCATCTGGGAAGAGAGCGCCGCCCGGCTGGTTGGGATCAGTGTGCAGGACAAAGGCATTGGGATCCCCAGGCGCCAGCACGCGCAGATGTTCGGGCGCTTCATGCGAGCGGACAACGCTCAGGCGTGGGGGATTAGTGGGACAGGTCTAGGCCTCTACATTTGTCGCGAACTGGTGGAGCGGCACGGGGGCCTGCTCTGGTTTGAGTCGGAGGAAGATGCAGGCTCGACCTTCTTTGTGACACTTCCTCTGGTCTCTGCCCGTCACGGAGACCACGAAGTCTCCTCCTGATACCTGGCGCTAAAGCGCCAATCCCTCTCTTATGTATGCCCTGCTCTTTCTTCGTTGGTCTGACCGCACTCTTTTGCCTCTTGCACACCTTGTCGTTAAGCCTCGCATAGACAACCTGTGACACCACTGGGAAAAACACGCTCCTCCTTGTGATGCCGCTGTGATCAGACAAGCATATGCTTGTTCCTAGAAGGGCTGAGAGAAGAACCCTTTGCAGCCTTCAAGCTCAACGTCACCTCGTCCGTAGCAGTCAGTACAGATGTAGCCGGAACGATTATCAAACAGGCAGAATTAGAGAGCCTCCTTGCGGGAACTTGAAAGGAGCAAGGAAAGACCTTGTGAGCTGCATTGAAGTTGCATATGCAACTTCAATGCAGCTCACGAGATCCTGATCAAGGCAAACGGTTGTCAAACGAGTTCAGCGCCTTCATGTAGTTTGCGCGCTCAAAGGCAGCAGGCTCGGCCACCGCACGCTGGCTCATGCTGCCCTGCATGTAGGCAATGGACTCGTACTCGCGCTCTTCCATCCATCTTTGCAGATCGGATAGAATATGAGTGAGTCTCGCAATGCCGTTGGCCAGCAGTTCGGAGGTCAGCATGGCAACCCTCGCACCCGCCATCATCGCCTTGATCACATCCTGTGCCGAGTGGACTCCGCCTGTGAGAGCAAGATCGGCTTCGATACGCCCATAGAGCAAAGCAATCCAGCGTAGCGGGAGTCGCAGTTCATGCGAACTGCTTAACTCGAGATTGGGAACCACTTCCAGAGTCTCCAGGTCGAAGTCGGGTTGATAGAAACGATTGAATAGCACCAACCCATCGGCGCCAGCCTGTACAAAACGTTTCGCAATATAGGGAAGTGCAGTGAAAAAGGGGCTGAGCTTGAGCGCAATGGGAATACGCACTTTAGCGCGGATGTCTCGAACCAGGTTCACATATACCTCTTCCAATTCCGCGCTGCTCAGGTTCAGGTCGGTGGGCAGATAGTAGATGTTCAGCTCCAGAGCATCGGCTCCCGCTTGTTCAATCTTATGCGCATACTCCACCCATCCGCCGGACGAGATGCCGTTCAGGCTGCCAATGACCGGGATACTCACCGCCTGTTTGACTCGCTGCACGTGTTCCAGGTATGGCTCCGGACCTATGTTATAGTTATCCAGGTCGGGAAAGTAGCTCAAAGACTCGGCAAAGGTCTCGGTACCCCGGTTGAGATAGTGATCGAGTTCGAAGCTATCGTGAGTAATCTGTTCCTCAAACAGGGAATACATCACGATAGCGGCAGCACCCGCGTCTTCTAAGCGGCGTACGCGATCTAGTTTCTTCGAGAGCGGCGAGGCCGAGACCACCAATGGATTTTTTAAGCGGAGACCCAGATAGGTCGTTGTGAGATCAAGCACGGTCATCCTCCTCTTTCTCACTTTCATGGGACGGTCCTGCTGCCAGCTGGCGATAGTGCTGCCAGCGCTCCTGGACGTCCTTTTTGGCCAGATCCATCAAGGTTTCGGCGCGCTCCTCGTTGCTCTTTAAGAGCATGCTGTAGCGCGTTTCGTTGTAGGCGAACTGCTCAAGTGGGAGCGTTGGCTCTTTCGAATCGAGGATCAACGGGTTTTTGCCCTCATCAAGTAATACCGGGTTGTAGCGATACAACGGCCAGTATCCCGTCTGCACCGCAAGTTTTTGCTGATCCATTCCCTTGCGCATATCAATGCCGTGGGCGATACAGTGGCTGTAGGCAAGGATCAGCGAGGGGCCATCATAAGCTTCGGCTTCTAAGAAGGCTCGCAGTGTTTGCTGGTCGTTGGCACCCATCGCCACGCGAGCGACATACACGTTGCCGTAGGCCATAGCCAGCATACCCAGGTCTTTTTTGGCCGTGGCTTTGCCCCGTGCGGCAAATTTCGCAACCGCCGCCCGTGGTGTGGATTTCGACGCCTGGCCTCCGGTATTCGAGTACACCTCGGTATCGAGAACAAGCACATTGACGTTGCGCCCGGAAGCGAGCACATGATCCAGACCACCGAACCCGATATCGTAGGCCCAACCATCACCGCCAATGATCCAGACGCTTCTCCGCACCAGGACATCCACCAGGCTGAGCAGCTCCTGTACACGAGGGTTCTCGCAATTGGCCTGGCCCTCCAGGTGCTCCAGGCGCTGTTTCATCAAGGCAATGCGCGCTCTCTGGGCCTGAATTCCCGCCTCGGTGGACTGATCAGCGTCAAGCACAGCCTCTACCAGTTCTTCACCGACGATACCGGTACACCGTGCGAGTAACTCACAGGCATATTCTTGTTGCTTATCTATTGTCACGCGCATCCCTAGACCGAACTCAGCATTGTCTTCAAACAGCGAGTTGGACCAGGCCGGGCCGCGCCCTTCGGCGTTGATCGTCCATGGGGTGGTCGGCAGGTTGCCTCCATAGATGGATGAGCAGCCGGTGGCATTGGCGACGACCATGCGGTCACCGAACAGTTGTGTCGCCAGTTTGATATAGGGCGTCTCGCCACAGCCTGAACATGCTCCGGAGAATTCGAAGAGCGGCGTGACCAGTTGGGAGTTCTTGATTGCTCCCAGGTTGAGGTTCGCTGCATCGACGTCAGGCAGGGAGAGGAAGTATTCCCAGTTGACCTTTTCGCGTTCACGAAGAGGTGGTTGAGGAGCCATGTTGATAGCTCGCCGCCCCACTTGCCGCTTATCTTTGACCGGGCAGGCCTCTACACAGAGTCCGCAGCCGGTGCAGTCCTCCGGGGAAACCTGGAGCGTGTATTTCATGTGTGGAAATTCTTTGAAACGAGCCTCCGTCGCCAGGAACGTCTCTGGCGCGTCTTTGAGATTCGCAGCGTCATAGACCTTCATGCGAATAACCGCGTGCGGGCAGACCATCACGCACTTACCACATTGGATACATATGTCGGGGTCCCATACTGGAAGCTCCAGGGCAATGTTGCGTTTCTCCCAGGAGGCCGTGCCAGAAGGATACGTTCCATCGCAGGGCAGGGCGCTCACCGGCAATGCGTCGCCTTCGCCTGCAATCATCGGGCCAAGCACCTGGCGAACAAAAGGAGGCGCTTCAGCCGGTACTGGTGGGCGCCGTGTCAGCATGGGTAGCGGCGCTCTGCCTGCGTGTCCATTTTGCCGCGGCAACGAAGCAGCTCGATCATCGCTGCCCGCCTGAGCACCTGCAGGAACTGCCTTGACAGCTCCCGGGACGCTCACTTCGTAGAGGTGGGCCAGTGTCTCATCGACAGCCTTGAAGTTCTGTTGCACGACAGCTTCGCCACGCTTACTGTAGGTCTTCTTAATGCTTTGTTTGATCTGGGCAATCGCCTGCTCCGTCGGTAAGATGCCGCTGATGGCAAAGAAGCAGGTCTGCATAACCGTGTTGATGCGTCTTCCCATACCGGTATCATTCGCCACTTTTTGGGCGTTAATCACATAGAAGCGCAGCTTTTTGTCAATAATGGCCTGTTGCACTTCATATGGCAGATGATCCCAGACCTCTTCTGGGCTATAGATGCTGTCGAGGAGGAAAACACCGCCTGGCCTGGCGTATTTGAGAACATCGACACGTTCCAGGAAAGAGAATTGGTGGCAGGCGACAAAATTGGCTTGCCCGGTTCCAATCAGATAAGGAGCGTGAATAGCGCCTGGCCCGAAGCGCAAGTGGGAGATCGTGACCGACCCCGATTTCTTCGAGTCATAGACAAAGTAGCCCTGAGCATAATTGCCGGTCTCCTCGCCGATGATCTTGATGGAGTTTTTGTTGGCCCCTACCGTGCCATCAGAGCCCAATCCCCAGAAGACACACTGCACCGTGTCCTGGCTCTCAATAGAAAATTCCGGGTCGTATGCCAGGCTGGTGTGAGTCACATCATCGTTGATACCGATGGTAAAGTGATTTTTCGGTTCGTCCTGGCGCATTTCGTCGAAGATGCCCTTGACCATCGCAGGGGTAAATTCCTTTGAAGAAAGACCATAGCGTCCTCCAATGACGCGTGGCCATGCAGCAAAACCCTTATACCGGCCCTCGTTAAGGGCTGTGACAACATCCAGGTAGAGAGGTTCTCCGCTGCTGCCTGGTTCCTTGGTGCGGTCCAGGGCCGCTATCACTTTAACGGTAGGCGGTAGCGCCTGTAAGAAGTGTTCTACGGAGAAGGGACGGAACAGGTGTACTTTGACGACGCCTACTTTCTCACCCTGTGCCATCAGGTGCTCTGCCGTTGCCTGAGCCGTCTCGGCCCCGGACCCCATGATGACCATGACACGCTCGGCATCTGGAGCCCCGACGTAGTCAAATAAGTGGTACTGCCGACCTACCAGCGCAGCGAACCTATCCATCGTCTTCTGTACAATGGCAGGGCAGACCTGGTAAAACGGATTCACGCTTTCACGCGCCTGGAAGTACACGTCCGGGTTCTGAGCGGTGCCGCGAATAAAAGGATGCTCCGGCGAGAGCGCGCGCTGCCTGTGGGCTCGAACCGATCGATCGTCGATCATCGCCTGCATGTCTTCACGATTCAGTTGTTCAATTTTATTGATCTCATGCGAAGTGCGGAAACCATCGAAGAAATGCAGGAAGGGAATACGCGCCTCCAGCGTTGCTGCGTGCGCAATCAAGGCCAGGTCCTGCGCCTCCTGTACCGAGTTTGAAGCGAGCAAGGCAAAGCCTGTAGCGCGCGTTGCCATCACATCCGCATGGTCTCCAAAGATGGAAAGACCCTGCGCAGCAAGTGAGCGGGCCGCTACGTGAAACACCGTGGGTGTTAATTCACCTGCGATTTTGTACATATTAGGGATCATGAGCAGCAGCCCCTGGGAGGCGGTGAACGTCGTTGCCAGTGCTCCTGTTTGGAGCGCGCCATGTATGGCTCCGGCAGCGCCGCCTTCCGACTGCATTTCAATGACGAGCGGTACGGTGCCCCACAGGTTGGCTCGCCCTGTCGCCGACCAGGCGTCAGACAGTTCGCCCATCGGTGTCGATGGGGTGATTGGATAAATGGCAATGACTTCACTCAGTGCATGGGCTACCGTGGCTACGGCCTCATTGCCCTCGAGTGTTGCCCAGGTGCGTTCCTTATTTTCCATATATGCCTCCAGACTGATAATGCGGTTCATCTCTAGGGGTACCAATGCGACGTCCCCGGTTGTTTCAAGGATATGTCTTGCACATCACAAAATGCTCTCATCAAGTAATCTTATTCTCACAAAGACATCACAGAATGATGCGGCCATTGTTAAGCAAGCTAACGAACAGTGAATAATAAGGCTGAGCACACAGCTTCGCCGTGCGCTCAGCCTTATTATTCACTGTCTATTTTCAATCCAGTCCTACCTCTATCAATACACCTTCCGTGGTGACATAACTTTGAGCTATCGTTTCGTTTGGCCGCACGATGAGCAGCGGCAGCTTCGTGGAGTCAAGAACGCGCTCGGTGACACTCCCCAGCATCCAGCGCTGCAGACCGCCGCGCCCATGAGTCGCCATAGCAATGAGATCACAGGGCGGGTACTCCTCGACCTCCTGCATATCTTCACCGATTTCTGCTATGCCAATGAGTATACCGGCCACATCTGGATCAACGGATACAGACGAGGTGACCGAGAGATTAAGCTTTGCCAGGTCGTCCTCGCGCAGTTTCCGCTCTACCGTACTCAGGTAGGCTTGCGCCTCCCTTATCCCCTGTTTCATCTCTGCCAGCTGGTCGTTTTGACCATACTCATACAACGTAGGCAGACGAAGCACCTGCGCTAGATGCAGTGCTCCTTGAGCAGGCGCAGATAGTGCGGCGCTCAGGTGTGCAGCCGGGACCAGGGCCGCCTCGGCAAAGGGGGAGCCATCGAGAGGCACGAGTACCCGCACGGGACGTATACCATCGGGATGCAGGTTCGTAGGCACACTTCCATCTCCACGTAAAACGAGCACCGGTACAGGACTATGCCGTGCTACTTTCTGCGAGACACTTCCTAAAATCCAGCGTGTGCGACCCGTATATCCGTGGCTGCACATGACAATGAGATCCGCTTGAAATGCGCGGGCAACTGGGAA
>WNGM01009928.1_pt1 | contig 13560 bp, 13 predicted proteins | sample 5400571 | NCBI WGS metagenome assembly WNGM01 (sample SAMN13153378, study PRJNA577476) | soil metagenome | isolation source: 100 cm soil or saprolite under Garry oak tree replicate 2 | place: USA:California | collected 2016-06-15
TCACGCCGAGGCGCTCTCTTTCCACCACCCGGGAAATGCTGGCCAGATCGGCTGACACGTCGGTCTTGCGTTCAAGAAGAACGTTATTGACCGTGGCCATTGCGATCTCGAACAGCTCGGCCGGCAGCGCGGACTCCGCAGGCTCGTCCTGGGGGCACTCGGTCATGACGTCGTAGCGGCCGTCAGCGCCGGCCCACAGCGTGCGGCCGAGGTGCACGTCGCGGCCGGCCAGGCCGGACAGCTCCAGCGCCACGTGCTCGGTGACGTGGCCGAAGTAGGTTCCCCGGGCCATCGCGTCCAGGAACCCGCCCGGGTGCCCGGCGGCGCAGTGGTGCTCGGCGAGCCCGGGCAGGGCCGCGGCCAGCCGGCCGGCGAAGCCCGGGTAGTCAGTGGTTTCCCGGCCGGTCAGCTCCTCGAGCTCGCCCATGGCGGTGGCGCCGGCGCTGGTTCCGGCGATCACCAGGCCTTCGCCAGCGTTCAGCCGGCCGCGCAAGATGTCGTTGGTGCGCGAGCCGACCAGGGTGCGCAGCCGGGACTGGTCGCCGCCGCTGAAGAACACGCCCGTGGCGTCCTCGAGGAGCTTGGCCGCATCGTCGCCGTCGGCATCGGAGCGTCCGCGGCAGCCGGAGCTCCCTGGTGCGGTCCGCGCCGAGCCTGCGGAACACTCGGTCGTAGCCGGCGTGCACTTCCTCGGGTACCCCGGTGGCCGTGGTGACCAGCACGATCCTGGCCGCCTCCCCGCCGCACAGCTCGATGAACCGCTCGAGCAGCCCGGAGCCGCGGCACTCGGCGCCCCCGATGATGAGCAGGCGGCCGGGATAGCCGGGTTGGTCCCCCTCGTCCTGGTCCACGCCCTCCCCCTCGACCAGTTGTTACCCTTCGTGGTCGAGTATGAACCAGGAGCAACCGTCTCGGGGTGTATACGCCGATCCGGCGGGCTCAGCAGGCCCGGCGGGCGGGCGGCAGCTCGCGCCATTGGGCTCTGCCGCTGTGTGAGACCAGGGAGCACTGTGGTGCTCGCGGGGCTGGAGGGACGGCTACTCGGAACGCAGGGCGCCGCGGACGTGCCGGCCCGCGGCGTGCCGGGGGGCTGAACGCTGCCTGGAGAGCTCCTCGGGCAGCTGCAGCAGCGGGTTCGTGGCGCTGGCCACCACGTCGGCAGCGATGTCGATCACCCGCCGGCCGCGGTTCCTGGCCGCCGACCTGAGCTGCTCGAACGCCTGACGGGGCCGGATGCGGTGGCGTTCGGCTAGGACGCCGATCGCCTGCTCGACCCGGATCCGGGCGGTCAGCGCGTGCTCCAGCTGGCCGACCGTGGTCCTGAGCCGGTGCGCCTCCTCCTCCATCGTCGGCCGGCCCCCCGCGGGAGGTCCTTCGGCCTGCTTCCCGGCACCGTGCTTCCCGGCACCCCGCTTCCTGGCCGCGGGCTTGCCGCCAGCGGACGGGTCCCCGGCCTGCGGCGCGACCGCGGAGGCGACCGGCGCAGCCGGGACCGCCGGCTGGATATCGGTGGGCAGCTCGGCGGCGAGCAGGTCGGCCAGCACCATCGCGCAGGTCAGATCGGGCAGCTCATCATCGCCGACCCGCCACCCGTCCGGGGTGCGGCGCACCACCGCGTCCCTGGCGACGACGGGCAGGGCGCCGGGCAGCGTGTCTGCGGCCGGGTCATGATCGGACGCGGCCGGGGCGGCAGCGCCCGGCGACCCGGCCGGGCCCTGGAGCCACTCGGCGGCCGGATCAGCCCCGCGGGAGACTGCGTGCCGTTTCTTGGACATCAGAGAGAAGCCAATTCCTGCAGCCGGTCCTTGACCATCGCCGCAGATGGGTTCGTGAGCGCGCTGCCGTCGGGGAACAGCACGGTCGGGACGGTCTGATAGCCGCCGTTCACGGTCATGACGAAGTCCGCCGCCGCGGGGTCCCGCTCGATGTCGATCTCCATCATCTCAATGCCGTCATCCGCCAGCTGCCGCTTGAGCCGCCTGCAGTAGCCGCACCACGTCGTGGTGTACATGGTCAGCGGCTGTGACATTAGCCGTCCTCCCCTTCACTGCCATCAGTTCCGAAGACTACTAACACGCTGGCCCATCGTGGGCTTCCCGCAGACAGTGGTGCCTGGCGTCGGTGGCATGCGCGAGGATGGCGGGCGAGGAAGAAGCGAGGCGTCGGGGAGGTGCGCGCATGGACGCCGCGGATGCCGTGCTGTCCGCGCTCGACCCCGAGCAGCGGGAGGTCGCGCTCGCCGTCCGCGGCCCGGTCTGCGTGCTGGCCGGGGCCGGAACCGGCAAGACCCGCGCGGTCGCGCACCGGATCGCCTACGCGGTGGCGGCCGGCCTGGTGGACCCGGACCGCGTGCTGGCGGTCGCGTTCACCACCCGCGCGGCCGGCGAGCCGGCGGGATGGACCGGGTGCAGGCGCGGACCTTCCACGCGGCCGCACTGCGCCAGCTCACTCACTTCTGGCCGCTGACCGTGGGCGGCGTCCCGCCGCGGGTGCTCGACTCCAAGGTCGGCCTGCTGGCCGAGGCCGCCCGCCGGCTGCGGCTGGCACCGGGCCCGCCCGATCTGCGCGACGCGGCCAGCGAGATCGAGTGGGCTAAGGTCACCCAGGTCCGACCGGAGGAGTACCCAGAGGCAAGTGCAAAAGCAGGCCGAACGCAACCCCTCGGCGCAGACGCGCTCGCCAGGCTGTATGCCGGCTACGAGGAGCTGTGCCGGGAGCGGCACGTGGTGGACTTCGAATCCGTGCTGGAGCTCACCGCGGCGATCCTGGCCGAGCACCCGGACGCAGCCGCGGCGGTGCGGGACCGGTACGCGTACTTCGTCGTGGACGAGTATCAGGACGTCAACCCGCTGCAGAAGCTGCTGCTCGACGCCTGGACGGGGGACAGGGACGACGTCTGCGTGGTCGGCGACCCGCGGCAGACCATCTACTCCTTCGCCGGGGCTACTCCGTCGATCAGGCTGATGCGCAACTACCGGTCCACGCCCCAGGTGATCGCGCTGGCGAACCGTCTCGGCGGTGCGCAGGGGCGCGGCCCCGGGGGCGGGCTGGGGAGCCGGATCTCCGGCCTGGCCGCGCGCCCTGGCGACGCCGTGCTCATGGCGCAGCGGCCGGCCGGCCCGGAGCCTGAGTTCACTGAGTACGGCGATGAGCAGGAAGAGGCTGTGGCGGTGGCGCAGCGGGCCGCGGCGCTGATCCGGTCCGGGACCGCGCCGCGGGACATCGCCGTGCTGGTGCGGACCAACGCGCAGACACCCCTGTTCGAGCAGGCCCTCGGCGACGCTGGCGTGCCGTTCGCGGTCAAGGGGGCAGAACTTTTCTTCGACCGGGCCGAGGTGCGCCAGGCGGTCGGCCTGCTGCGGGCGGCGGCGCGTTCGGCGTCACCAGGCGAGGAACCCGCCGGCCAGGTCAGGGCCGTGCTGTCCGGGATCGGGCTGACCGTGCAGCCGCCCTCGGGGCGGGGCCAGGCGCGGGAGCGGTGGGAGTCTCTGCAGGCGCTGGCTCAGCTGGCCGATGACTTCTTCACCAGGTCGCCGCGGGCGTCACTGGCCGGCCTGGCCGCCGAGCTCGCCGCGCGCAGCGCGATCGGGCAGGCCCCGGCCATGGACGGGGTCACCCTGGCCTCGCTGCACGCGGCCAAGGGACTGGAGTGGGACGCCGTGTTCCTGGCCGGGCTCACGGACGGCATGCTGCCGATCGTGTACGCGCAGACCGACGAAGCCATCGAGGAGGAGCGGCGGCTGCTCTACGTCGGGGTGACCAGGGCACGGGACCTGGTCTGCCTGTCGTGGGCGCTGGCCAGGTCGGCTGACGGGCGCCGGGGCCGCAAGCCGTCCAGGTTCGTCGAGGAGATCAGGCCCCGCGGCCGGGTGGGCCAGCCGCTGCGGGGGAGGAAGGCGCGGGCCATGAGCGAAGCTGGTGACGCGAGACCATGAGCAAGGCCCTGGACATCGTGGTTGACCTGCTGGACCTGGAGCAGATCGAGGTCGACATCTTCCGCGGGCGCAGCCCGGAGGGGGAGCGGCGGCAGCGCGTGTTCGGCGGCCAGGTCGCGGGCCAGGCGCTGGTCGCGGCGGGCCGGACGGTACCGGAGGACCGGCCCGTGCACTCGCTGCACGCGTACTTCATCCGGCCCGGCGACCCCACGGTCCCGCTGGTCTACCTCGTCGAGCGGGTCCGCGACGGCCGGTCGTTCACGACCCGCCGGGTGTCGGCGGTCCAGCACGGCAAGACGATTTTTGCGCTCTCCGCGTCGTTTCACCACGACGAGCCTGGCGTCGAGCACGCGGACCCGATGCCGGAGGTGCCGCCGCCGGACTCGATCACCCCGACGGCCGAGCGGATGGAGAAGCTGTTCGGCCCGGCCGTGCACGGGTACTTCGGCGGCAATCCGATCGACATCAGGCACGTCGGGCCGCTGACCTTCGAGGCGGAGCGCGATCCGTCGCTGCGGGCGACGCGCAACCTGGTGTGGCTGCGGGCAGACGGTGAGCTGCCCGATGATCCGCTGCTGCACGTGTGCCTGATGACCTACGCGTCTGACATGACGCTGCTGGACTCGGTGCTGCTCGCGCACGGCCTGTCCTGGGCCGACGGCCATACGAGCGGCGCGAGCCTGGATCATGCGATGTGGTTCCACGGCCGGTTCCGGGCCGATCGCTGGCTGCTGTACGCGCAGGATTCTCCCGTCGCCCGGGGAGCCAGGGGGCTAGCCCGCGGCGAGGTCTACACCAGCGAAGGCGAGCTTGTGGTTTCGGTAGTGCAGGAAGGACTGATCCGGACGTCATCAGCCGCCCGAAATTAGCCCTGCGAGGCCGCGACGAAAAAACAGTTGCCCCGTCCCCCCGGCGCTACGTAGGCTTTCCCTGTCCGTGGGACAGCCGACGCTCAGTGGAAGGAGGTGCCCACGTGTCGAACTTGAACTCTGGCCTGGAGCCAGACGCTAACGCGCAAACACAGTCCGTCCGGGGCACCGTCCTGCCCTCAGCCGTCATGACCGCCCAGCCGCGCAACGGTGGCGACCTGTTCGCACGCCCGCGCGCCCCCTGGGCCGCCGACGCGTCTGGGTACCGCCGCCCGGCGGCCGACCTGAGCGTCGCGGTCGGGCAGCGCAACCCCGACCCAGCCAAGCAGTACCCGCACACGACCCGTATCGCCGCTGTTAGCGGTGGTGCAGAGGGTCCGCATCCGGCGAGGGAACCGGTCTAGAACGACCGGCCTGAACCCCTCAAGGCCGCGGACCCGAAACCGGGTCCGCGGCCTTCGTCATGCGAGGCCACCGTTTTGTCAGACGCGTGAGAGACCTTAGACGAGTAGATGAGAGGGGATGGCACCGATGCATCGGCCCGGCACCACCGCCGTGATGAGGGACCTGGCGGGGTTCGAGGCAGAATCCGAGCCACGAGCGGTGATCGCCAGCACGGCCCCCGCGCAGGTGGCAGGCGCGATTGGGCCAGCGACGATGGCCGGGGTGCCCAGCAGCCGCACGCTGCCGTGCACCGACGACCCAGACCTGTTCTTCGCCGAGTCTCCGGTGGACGTGGAGCTCGCCAAGGACATGTGCCGGGGCTGCCCGGCGCGGATGGCGTGCCTCGCCGGCGCGCTCGAGGCGGATGTTTCCCAAGCACGAACTAGCTCGAGAACGACAACAGACAATGCTGGCCGAGGCCGCCGTGGAGCGGCAGGCAGTCCGGGTGCGTGCCCTGCACCGGGCTACACGCCGGGGCGAGCGGGCGCAGCGGCAGCTGGCCCGGTCGCGCCGCGAGGCGGTACGGCTCCGCAACGAGCTGACGGCCAGATAGTAGTGCACTGCCTCATGGTGCCGGCGACACACGCCGCCGAGGGCCCGGGTTGGCCAGCCTTCCCGGGCCCTCGGCCTGCGCGGAACTGGGGCCGGCGGGCACAGCCGCACCGCTGCAGCACGGCCGGACCGTGCCCGGCTGGCATGGCCGCGCCGTCGCCGCGACCTGCGCTGCGCGGCGTCGCTCGCGCGACGAGGGCGCCCCGCGGCGGAGAGCTGCCGCACCGTCGAAGGCGAGCAGTGCCGGCGAGCAGAGTCGCATCGGGCGGCAGGGCGGTTCAGACTTGCGGGCTGGCCGCCGCGGTGGCGGTGTCCGGGTGGCCGCGATCGGGACCCGGTTCCGCCGCATCCGCCGCATCCGCCGCATCCGCCGCATCCGCCTTATCCGCCGCATCCGCCGGGTCGAGGTAGCCGGGTATCCAGCGCAGGACCTCGGCGCGGAACTCCCCTTCGCATTCGAGCTGGCAGAGCACCCCGATCCCGGCCGTGGAGACGCGGTGGATCAGCACATAGGAGGGCGGCAGGTTGAGACGGCCAGGTAGGCGTGCAGGGCTTCGAGATCCACGGTGACACCCTCCTTGAGGAAGCCGTTCACCCGCAGCTCGTGCTCCACGGTCTCGATGCCGCGGCCGGTGTGGATGAGGCGCAGCAGCTTGCCGAAGAAGGGAGGGAAGCCGTCAGGTAGCCGGTCCACGGCGCCGAAGTCGAGAACCCCGAGCCGGCCATCGTTCAGCAGCCGGAAGTTGCCGGGATGCGGGTCCGCGTGCAGCAGGCCGGCCCGCGCAGGCCCGGAGAACAGAAACCTGACCAGCAGGAGGCCGGCCCGGTTCCGGTCCTCGCTGCTCCCCTCGGCAATGATCTTCGCGAGCGGCCTGCCATCCATCCACTCGCTGACCAGGACGTGGTCGGTGGCCGCGACAACATGCGGAACGTAGAAGTCCGGGTCGCCGGCGTACGCGTTCGCGAACGTCTCCTGGGATGCCGCCTCAAGCTGGTAGTCGAGTTCCTCCGCCACTCTTTTGCGCAGCTCGTCGAGCAGCGGCCTGACCTCGAGTCCTGGCATCAGCACGCCGAAAAGCCGGCCAAGCCGACTGAGCTGAGTGAAGTCGCTGATCAGCGCGTTCCCTGCGCCCGGGTACTGGATCTTCACCGCGACCTGGCGGCCGTCGCGCCAGACAGCGCGGTGCACCTGGCCGATGGAGGCGGCCGCGACCGGGCTGTCATTGAATTCGGCGAAGTAGTCCCGCCAGCTGGCACCGAGGTCGGACACGAGCACCTTGTGCACGGTGCTGGCCGGCAGCGGCGGGGCAGACTCCTGAAGCCTGGTCAGCGTGGCCCGGTAGGGGCCTGCTATCTCCGGCGGCAGCGCCGCCTCGAAGATCGACAGAGCCTGGCCCAGCTTCAGCGCCCCGCCCTTGAGCTCGCCGAGAACCTTGAAGATCTGCTCCGCAGTGCGCTGCTGGATCTCCTGGGCGACGAGTTCGGCCGGGCGCCCGCCGAGGCGCTTCCCGAGCCCAAGGGCGGTCCGGCCGGCCAGGCCGACCGGCAAGGTGGCGAGTTTCGCCGTTCGCGTCATGGCACGGCGCGGCAGATCGCTCATTGATGGCGCGGCGTGGATCTCGCCATGATCAGGCCAGACACGTATCGCCGCTTCACCTCCCCCGAGGTCGCGCCTGCGCGGTCATGCTGAACCGCGACGCTCAACTCGTGCTCCTTTCCGCCTGGCACGGGCTTGAAGCCCGGCCCGTCCGGGCCGGGATGCCCCCATTGTCCGCTAACTATCGGCATGGCTGCCAGTCGCGCTGGCGCGGCCAGGCCTTGCGGTACCCCCTGCCCGCCGGGCAGGGATGAGTTCCAGGGTGCCATTGACCGCCGCGCCGGTGATCACCGGCCTGTCGGTGAAGGCCCGGCCCGTGCGGCAGCCCCGGCGCACAAGGCGATGTCTGCCCGCAGCAACCTATTCACCTGGCCACCGGGCCGCGGCTGCCGCACGAGCATCGCGGGTGCGGCGGCCAGGTCCTGCGCCGCCACTGCCACCCAGGCAGGACGAGTTCCAGTGTGCCGTTGGTCACGGCACCGCCCAGCCCGGCCCGGTCAATGAACGCGAGCGCCTGGAAGGCGGCCTGGGCGGCGACGGCCGCGGCCAGCGGGGCGTCGCAGGCGGGCGGATCTGGTTCGCGCCCGCCCAGCTGGGCGAGGATCAGCGGCCAGGCGGGGTCACGGTCGGCCCTGGCCAAGTCCAGGCACCGCAGGCATGCTGTGCGCCCGGGCAGCACCAGCGGGCCCACAATGCCGATTGCCTCACTCGCCGACACGGCCAGGTGCGGGATCTGCTCGCGCGTCAGGCCGGCCTGGAGTTCCTGGGGCTGACGGCCGGTCAGGATGACCAGGTCAGGCCGGCCCGGGCCGGAGGGCGGCCGGCCGGCCCGCGCCGCGCGGGGCCGAGTCGCGCTGGTCCGCGCGGTACGGGGCCGTGCCGCGTCCGCGCGTGCCGCACCGGGCCGCCTGGCTCGCGGCCGTGCCCCACCCGTCTGCTTCACGCCCGCAGGAGCGCCGGGCGGGCCTGCCGTCGCGTCCTCGGGGGGATCAGCGTGCGCGACCGTGCCGATGCCCGACGTCGCCAGCAGGCTGGCGAGGCTAGCGCCGACCTTCCCGCTGCCGTGAATGCGAACGTTCGCAGCAAGCCGCCGCGCGAGGGTGCGCGCTCCGCCGTCGCCGTCTCGCCGGGCCAGCGACGCGCTAGCCAGCTCCGCGGCCAGCCGTGCCCGGACCGGCGGGGACAGTAACCGCAGGGTGCCCGCGGGGAAGTCGTCGAGCGCGCCTGCCGAGGCGAGCAGCGCCAGCACCCGCTCGGCGGTCTGCACCGGGATGCCGCGATTCGCCGCGGCGTCGATGACCTGAGCGCGGTCTCGGCTGCCGTCAAGGAGGCCGATCAGCCAGGCCACGCCGCCCGCCATGCCGGTCAGGGCCACTGCCCGGCGCGAATCGATTCCGATCTGCACCGTGTCGCGATCTCGCCACACCGGCAGCAGCCCGGGCTTCAGCGCTGGTCTCACGCACCCGAGCGTGACAGGCGATACCGACAATCTGGCGCGGACGGCCGGGCGGCGGGTGCACGTCAATTTCGTAGGGGTCTCTGAGCTGGAGCTGCTTGTTGGCGCTCGGACAATGACGGCGACTGTGGCGGCGGATGCGGCACGCGGGGTTGTGAACAGATTCACGAGGCTGTGTCCCTTCGGCCCATGTGGGGATCTGGCGAGCAGGCCGACGGCTCGCCGGAACCCTCCAGGCCCTAGTCCTCGATCCGCGGCCGGGCACTTGCGTCACTTGCTCGCGGGCGGGTGTCGATTTTGGCCTGCGCCGTGCGTGTAGGAGGTGAGAGGCCGATGACTGCTAGGCCTCGCTCAACCCGCACGGCGGCGCGACACATCGCCGCCGCGAGCTCTTATTAGGAGGCTGAAATGGGCCGAATCGTCGTGATGAATCACGTGACCCTGGACGGGGTGATGCAGGGGCCGGGGCGCCCGGACGAGGACACCCGAGGCGGTTTCACGCATGGTGGTTGGGGCCACCGGTCCACCATGCCTGGCGACGCTGCGGGCAAGGCGATGGGCGAGAGGATGACCGCTGGGGGCGGCCTGGCAGGATGGCTCTTCGGCGGGCGGACCTACGAGGGGCTGCTGGCGTACTGGAACGCCCAGGGTGGCCCGTTCAAGGAAGCGCTGGACAACTCGCCCAAGTACATCGTGTCGACCACGCTCACCGAACCGCTACCGTGGCCCAACTCGACGCTGCTGCACGGCGACATCGCTGACGCCGTAGGTGCTCTCAAGGCACAATCTGCCGGTGTTCTGGCGATCATGGGCAGCGGCGAGCTGATCGGCTCGCTGATGGCTGCCGACCTGATCGACGAGTACTTGCTGATGATCCACCCGCTCGTGCTCGGCACCGGACGACGGCTGTTCCCAGGGGGCGTGCACGTGTCGCTGCGGCTGACCGACAGCGTCACAACGGCCACCGGCGTGGTGATCGCCACCTACGAGCCGGCGAGGGACTAAACATGAACGACCTCACCGGCCAGGCCGCGGGGAAGGTTCACACCGCGGCCTGGCCGAGGAGCGCTTCTCGCCGCGAGAGAGGAGTCCACATGAAGCAGTACCTGCTCAGCATCTACCAGCCAGATGGTGACCCGCCCCCGGCCGACGTGCTGGCGGAGATCACACGCGATCTAGAGGCGCTGCGGGAGGAGCTCCGCGCCGCGGGCGCGTGGGTGTTCTCCGGTGGGCTTCACCCGCCGAGCACAGCCACGGTCGTGCATGCCCGTCGGGAGGGCCTGCCGATGACGGACGGGCCCTATGTGGAGGGCAAGGAGCACATCGGCGGCTTGACCATCATCAAGGCGGCCAACCTCGATGAGGCGCTCGAATGGGGGCGAAAGCTCGCCCGTGCGACCACGCTCCCGATCGAAGTACGCCCGTTCCAAGGCGAGCTAGAAGACTGATAGCCCTCATGCCGCCAGTTGGTCACTCGGAGATCGAGCGTGTGTTCCGCGAGCAGTACGGGCGCGCCGTGGCCGTCCTGGTCCGCGTGTTCGGCGACATCGACCTGGCCGAGGAAGCGGTCCAAGATGCCTTCACCACGGCGGTGGCGAGCTGGGCCGACAGCGGCCTACCGCCGGCGCCAGCGGGCTGGATCATCACCACCGCCCGCAACCGCGCCATCGACCGCTTGCGCCGCAAGTCGTCTCGCGAGGACAGCCACGCCCAGGCGATGCTGCTACGGGCTCGCGACGAGCCGTCCGAGGAGAGCCCGGTGCAAGACGATCGCCTGCGCCTGATCTTCACCTGCTGCCACCCCTCACTGGCACCAGGCGCCCAGGTGGCGCTAACGCTGCGGCTGCTCGGCGGGCTGAGCACACCCGAGATCGCGCGGGCGTTCCTCGTGTCCGAATCGACGATGGCCCAGCGACTGGTACGCGCGAAGGGAAAGATCCGCGACGCACGCATCCCCTACCGGGTCCCTAAAGACGCCGACCTGCCAGAGCGCCTCGTCCCGGTGCTCGCAGTCATCTACCTGATCTTCAACGAGGGCTACGCCGCCAGCTCGGGTGACCGGCTGACCCGCGAGGAGCTGACCAAGGAAGCGATCCGCCTCGGCCGGCTGCTGGTCGAGCTGATGCCGGACGAGCCCGAAGCTGTCGGGTTGCTGGCGCTGATGGTGCTTGAGCAGGCACGCAGCGACGCGCGTAGCACTCCCGAGGGCAAGCTCGTTCCCCTGCCCGAGCAGGATCGCAGCCGCTGGGATCGTGGCCTGATACAGGAGGGACAGGAGCTTGTCCGCCGATGCCTACGGCGAAAGCAGCCGGGGCCCTACCAGATCCAAGCCGCGATCAACGCCGTCCACAGCGACGCGCCCACCGCGGCGCAAACCGACTGGACCCAAATCCTCGCGCTCTACGACCAACTTCTTGCGATCATCTCGACCCCGATCGTCGCCCTCAACCGCGCCGTGGCGGTCGCCGAGGTTGACGGCCCACAGGTAGCCCTCGAACTCATCAACGAGCTACCCCTCGGGCACTATTACCTCTTCCACGCGATCCGCGCCGATCTCCTCCGGCGCCTCGGCGACGCAGACCAAGCCGAAGCCGCCTACCGTGCAGCGATCGAGCGCACCCACAACGCCGCCGAGATCGCATTCATGAAAGAGCGGATCTCAGCAATCAGAGCTGCCACGTCATGAGGACACACCTGCTAGCCCGCGTTCGACGACCGCCGTCGCCTGGGGCGGACAAGAGCCGCGAGGTTGACTGGCGGCCAAGAGAAATCGCTCCTCGAACTTTCCCTGGCTGGGGATGCCGTGGGCGCCGTGTCCCTGTCTGGCCGGACTCAGATATGCCACCTCAACGGGGCAAACCTGGCAGGTCAGCGGCCCGGGGCACGGCCCCCCACCATCTCGCGTGTCAAGGGAAGCCATCTGCCCCTCCGGGCGGCAGATGCCGGGGTGCACGGAGCGGATTTCGCCGAGACGCTGGCTGGGGCCCCCGGGCACTGGAGCGGCGCGGCGATAGCCGCGGGCTCCGCTGCGGCCCGTTCGGCCCCCTTCCCCAGAAGCGACGCGCGGCCCGGAGCCCGGGGACTCCTGCCTGGCGAAGTTAGGCCCGGCATCCCTAGTGGTCAATACTGCCCTGTGGATAACAATGTGGAAAACATGGGGAAAGGGCGGAGTGTCCTTGTGGACATCGCCGTATCCGGCTGTGGGGTTCGCGATCGCCGGGCCGGGCTCAGGCAGGTGTACCAGCGACGACGCTGTCCACCGCCTGTGGACGGAGATTACCGGGACTGCTAGGCCGGGCACCAGGGCACGATCGGTCAGCCTCGGCCGCCGTGCCAGCCCGCCGCTGCCGGCCCCCCGGGTCAGGCTGTGATCCCGGCCAGCGCGTCGCGTAGCTGTTCCAGGCGGGTTCGGCCGATCTTGCTGGCCCATTCGGTTTCGATCTGTGTCCCGATGTCGGCGATTGCCTGGGCCGCGTGCCGTCCCCGTGGGGTCAGGCGGATGGCCTTCACCCGCGCGTCCCCGCGGTCCCGGATGCGCTCGACGTACCCCGCCGCCTCAAGGTGATCGACGAGTGCACCCATCGACTGCTTCGTCATCCGGGCGGCGGCTGCGAGGTCGGTGAGCCGGCTGCCGCCGGGCTCGATCCCGCGCAGCACCTGGCAGTGCGGGGGCCTGATGTCGGGGAAGCCCGCGCCGGGCAGACGTTCGTGCAGCGCGCCGGTCAGCGCTGCGTTCAGCTGCATGACAAGCGGGGCGAGTGGCGGGCGGGTCAAGGTAGTTCGCAAGCCTGATAAGTTTTCCTTATGAGTTTCCCTGACGATCACCACAGGATAGCGAGTGCCGGCGCCCGGCGGATCCTGGTGGCGGGGGCGACCGGGCGGTTCGGCGGGATCGTGGACCTGCTCCTCGCGCGCGGGCACGCGGTATGCGCGGCGGCCAGGGACCCGGCCGGTCCCGAAGCTGCCCGGCTTGCGGCACTCGGGGCCCATGTCGTCCGCGCCGACTTCGACGATGCTGGCAGCCTGGCGGCGGCCGCGCGGGGCATGAACGCCGTGTTCGCCAGCGGCAGCGCGCACCGGGTGGGGCCAGGCGGTGAAGAACGCCATGGGCGGAACCTGGCGGAGGCGCTGTCCGGGACCGGCGCACCCCACCTGGTCTTCGTCTCCGGGGCTGGGGCGGACAGGCACACCGGAGTCGCTGTGCTCGACGCCAAGCGGGCCGTCGAGCAGCGGATACGGGAGCTGCGGCTGCCCGCCACCATGATCGCGCCGGTCTACCTGATGGAGAACCTGTTCAACCCCTGGAATCTGGCCGCGATCGGGGCCGGTGTCCTGCCCACGCCGGTGCCGCCGGCGCTGCGCCTGCAGCAGGCGGCCACCTCGGACATCCTCGCGCTGTCGGTGCTGGCGATCGAGCAGCCGGACGTTTTCACGGGCGAGCGCATTGAGGTTGCTTCCGACGCGCCCGCGGGGGAGGAGGCCGCGTCCACGCTGTCGGCCCTCCTCGGCCGTGACTTCACCGCCAGACAGCTCGCCGGCGCGGACCTTCCCCCGGGGCTGACGGCGCTGTTCGCGTGGCTCGAACGTGACCCGTCCCCGGTGGACATCGGCGCGCTCCACGGGCGCTTCCCCGGCATAGCCTGGCACACCTTTAGCGACTGGGCCAAAGAACAACAGGCCCGGCTGGCCAAGGCTGCTGCGCGAGGA
>WNGM01003733.1_pt1 | contig 13558 bp, 12 predicted proteins | sample 5400571 | NCBI WGS metagenome assembly WNGM01 (sample SAMN13153378, study PRJNA577476) | soil metagenome | isolation source: 100 cm soil or saprolite under Garry oak tree replicate 2 | place: USA:California | collected 2016-06-15
TCTCCGGTCGCGGAAGTTGTCGTGGTCATACCAGAACTAAATGCCCCACAAACAACCGAGGTTCCTGTAGAGGATCTTCCACCGCTCGAGTACTCAGAATTGCAGCGTGCCAGTTCGCGTCGGCGACGCCGGCGCCGTTCTGGAGATGTGGCGCCAGCAGTTCAGGCGCCCACGCCTCCGACAGCCGGGTTAACAACCAGGCCAGAAACACCCACTACACCGGCGCAGCCATCGACGACTGCCGTCTCGCGTAGTGTTGCGCAGCCTCCCGCTGTGGCTCCGGCAGCAGGCCCTTACAACATTGTATCTGGCTATACCGTTGGCCAGATGAATCAGGGCAACGATACCAAGGGTCCGTTTATGTCGCCGGATCCATCACCTGCGCGTGGCAGCATGCCTGTGCGCGGCAGTTTACGTGCGGTACGCCCGGAAGCTCAGCGCACATCGATCTATCCTGTACGGACCGGCGATGTTGGGTTGAACCAATTTGCTAATGCTGTCGTGCAGGCGATTCAAGCTCAGACAGACCGTATGGTCAGCGAACTACGACGTGCAGGCCAGGCGCCAGCCAATGTCTCTGTCTCGCTCCCGGCTTTCCCATCAACCGAACGCGTGGGCGTTTTTGTGGACGTTGCCAATCTACTGTACTCGGCGCGTACCCTGCGCATCACTATAGATTTTGGCAAGCTGCTTGACTTCCTGCGCGGCAATCGGCGCCTAGTGCGAGCGCAGGCCTATTGCCCTACCAGCCCACAATCGGGCGAGGAGCAGATGTTCTTGCAAGCCGTGAAGGGACTTGGTTATCGCATTACTACCAAGAATTACAAGACCTTTTCCAGTGGAGCAAAAAAGGCCGACCTGGACCTGGATCTATGTATGGATGTCGTTCGCCTCGTCGAAGGGAAAGCCGTTGACTCTATTGTGCTTGTCAGCGGCGACAGTGACTTTATGCCAATGCTCGACTATTGCTCCGATCACGGGGTGCGCGTCGAGGTGGCGGCCTTCGATGAAGCCATGTCTGCTACTCTGCGCCAGAGTTGCGACCTGTTCATCAATCTCGCCATGCTCGACGAGATTCGAGCATAGCGTTGTCCAAAACATTAGTAAGCATTGCTTTCCTGGCACCTACTCAAAGTAGGTGCCAGGAGCCGTATCAGGAAAAAGCTGTGCGTGACCTGCTACGAGAGATTGCAGTAGCAGAACGGAGTGCTGAGTCATGAATGAACATTATCTTCATTATTCTATGCTCATTGAGTGGTCAGGAGAGGACCAGGCGTATCTGGTGACGCTGCCAGAATGGGCTGATCGTGTCATCTTGCCAGCAACACATGGCAGTACCTACGGTGAGGCAGTCCAGCATGGGCAAGAGGTCCTTGAACTGCTCGTAAACAGTGCCATACAAGATAGAGAACCGCTACCCCCCAAAAACGCACGCAGTAGCATAGATTGACATGAATTCATCTCCTCTGCTATGATTGCGGAAACTCAGCTACTCGTGAGGAGGTTGGTATGGCGGTCCAATCCTGTTTCCCATCTAGGAAGTTTTCTTGTACCCTCTCGGTTCATACGATATGAACCGTGCGAGGTTTCATCGTCAGCGTTTAGACCACTTTGAGCACCTCCTTTGGATGAGTTCTACACGACTCAGCCAGGCAGGGTTCGCCATCTGCTGGAGTAATGAGATACGCACTACTACCCTGCCGCTATTTCGTGTGACAGCGTCAGGTAAACGCTGTTCCTTATTGTAGGATTTCTCTCACTTCCACAAAATCTCTGCCAAAAGCTGCGTAACTTGCACGGTTTCTATGTTACATTGCCCATAGTGATGAATGGAGGTCAAGCATGAGAGCACCAGAAGATCGTCTGGAACGCATAGGGCAGATTGAACGTAAACTGGTTCAGCACCTCAAGGGATGGACGACCGGTGAGCTCGCACATGAGTTTGGCGTCGATCCAGGCACCATCCGTCGCGATTTGTCCCTTCTTGAGACAATGGGGACAGGGCTCATCAAACAGGGGAGGCGCTATATCCTCGATCACCGTCGATCGCTGCACAATGTGAAGCTCTCGATGAACGAACTACTGGCGATCTATTTGGCCGTGCGCTTGCTCTCTCGCCACAGTGATGAGCACAATCCGCATGTGGTCGGAGCTTTAGAGAAACTGGCCGATGCCCTTCAAGCGAAATCGCCGCTCATCGCACGACACATCGAGCAGGCTGCAACGGCAGTACGTTCCAGGCACACACGCAGGGAGTATGTGGAGGCATTGGAGATCCTGACACAAGGCTGGGCAGAAGGGAAAAAAGTGCGTCTGCGCTATCGCTCCTACACGAAGGACGAGACAACTGAACGCACTTTTGCGCCTTATTTCATCGAACCGTCTGGTATCGGTTATGCCTGTTATGTGATTGGGTACGATGATCTTCGTGATGCCATACGCACTTTCAAGGTCGAACGTGTTTACGAAACGCGGCTGACAGACGAACCCTTCACGATACCAGAGAGCTTCGACCCGCAGCGGCTGTTAGCCTCGGCCTGGGGAGTGATCTGGCGTGATGAAGTTGAGATCGAAGTAACGCTGCGGTTTGCGCCTTCTGTCGTCCGGCGTGTGAAGGAAAGCACATGGCACCTCAGTCAGCGCATTGAGGATCTGCCTGATGGTTCCTGTCTCTTCATGGTAAAAGTTGGCAGTACTCAGGAAATCAAGCCATGGGTGAGGGGCTGGGGCGCAGCGGTAGAAGTCCTCTCTCCTCCGAAATTTCGGCAGGAAATGATCGAGGAAGTCAAGGAGATGGCAAGAGTGTATGGAGTCATGCAGTGAGGTGTTAAAATGTTTACCTATACGGGTCACCCTTTTATTGACGTTGGCATTGCAGCCATCACAGCCTTTGTCCAGAAACAGCATCCTGAAGAAGTAACACCCGCAGACCTGGAAGAGGTTGTAGGATATATTGAGCAGAACTATGTGCGTCCACCGTTGCGAGGCTATCTTACCATGGCCTTTACGAGTAATGGCTGGTTCATTCAGGATGCTTTTAACCCCAACAAACCAGGTCTCTCAGAAGAGGAGCGGGCTAAGCGGCGAGCGACGCGTACAGATTGGGCTAATCGGCATCTACGCCAATGGCAGGCTGCAGCTATATCGCGGGAGGAACTCTGCGTGTTTACCGGCCTTTCGGCAATAGGGACTACCCTCTCTGGTAAATTGCCATCAAGCCGTGCCGGGCGTGCCCAGATACCGCTGCTTCAAGGTGATGATGCGATCAATTTCTTTACGAATGGAGATGCCGGACTTCCTATCTCTGGACTAGCCCTGCTAGCTCTTCAATTCTTTCCTCTTGGTTGCGCGAAGTGTGGGCTCGGCTTATTGGCGATCCACTCTGACAATGAAGAGCTGACCTACAACATAACCCGGAAGCTGCTCAATCAGAATATCAGTGCTGTTGTACGTGCGCAAGCCGCCGGTGAAGAGAAGCTTCCCAGGGCGCAGCGTTCGCTCAAAACACTTCTTGTCGAAATACTTGTCGAGGCAGAACGCGAGCGTAGCGGGGCCGAGGAAGATCGGCAACCAGCTTCCGTCTCTGCCTACAATTTTAACAATGGCAAGGACCTTGATCTGGCAATCTACCATCTGCCAATGGAGATCGTGCGTTTTCTCCAACTGGTGATCACAGCAGCCTACGAGCATGCCTGGCATCGCCTGGTACAACGCAGCTGGCAGCTAGAGCAGGTTAAAAAGGGAAAGAAAGGAGAAGCTGAATCAACATATGAGCCGTGGCGGAACTATTTGTATGAAGATCTCTTAAATCTTCCAGATGATGCGCCGCGCTTCATCCGCACCTATTTCCTACGCATTCCGCGACGTAGCAACAATGACGATGATCCACGACGTCAATACTCATTACACAGTGAACTCGATCTGGTCTCCTGGTCACTTGTTGAACTTTTCCTCAAGGAGGTGATTCATATGGACACAACACGTATCGAACGTATCCGCGCTCTTGGAGATGGACTGGCCTTGTATGTTGAAAAAGAAGGGGGAAAACGCTTCTTCCGCTCTTTCTTCACAGAAAATAATCCTTCTTACTTCCGCGCGCTGCTCATCAAGACCAATATCGCACATATCAGAAATGGTTATCCTTCCCTCTTCGACATGGACACCTACATCGATGTATTTGAAGAGGGTTACGAGGTGATGCGGCCAGATTGGAGATTAGCCCGCGATCTTGTTCTCATGCGCATGATTGACCAACTGCAACATACATGGTTGCCACAGAATCGTGACGCTATTCCTGAGGAGCAGCTGGAGCCAGAGGCAGAACAAGTAGCTCCGTAGGTGATCCATTTTCACTTTGATTTGGTGTTGTGCTTAGCGAGTTTTTTGCAACAAGGAGGAAATCATGGCTTTTGTCACTGGCATGTTTCTTATCGATGCTCCGGCCTCGGCCTTAAACAACCTGGGTGCCATTCCCGGTGAGCGCGAGGACAATACTGCAGGAGTAAAAGTGATTAAGACCAGGGAAGGCAGTTTCCCTTACGTCTCTGCCCAGTCGTTTCGTTATTGGCTTCGTACCACACTACAAGAGCGCGTCCACGGCTGGAAAGCTGCTCCCATCTATCGTGAAGAGAAAGTTGCCTATACCGACGCTAACCCTCTACTTTACTGGGATGATGATCTGTTCGGATACATGCGCGCCCCTTCCAAAAAAGAGTCGGCGAAAGCAAAGCGGGAAGCTGATACATCTCGCCTGGGGGAAACGGAAACAACCGATACAATTACCCGTGTCGCTCCGTTTCGTGTCAGTACGCTGGTTTCGATCACTCCTGTCACACCAACAAACGATTTCGGCACCATGTCTCGCCAGGAAGGCAATCCGGTGCCTTTTGAGCATCAATTTTATCGTACTACTCTCAAGGGTCTCGTTTCGCTGAATTTGTCCGCCTGTGGAACCTTTTCCTATCGCAATAAAACAGGTTTCCGCAACCTGGACGATGTTCGCATCAGTCAAGCAAAAGAAACTGCGGGCATCGAACCTCTGGAGGCAGAAAAATCCTATCGCTTACCTGTTCACATGCGCCTGGAGCGTATCAGAGCACTTTTTGAGGGCCTGGCCCTGCTTGAAGGAGGAGCCAAGCAAGCGCTCCATTACACCGATGTCTCCCCCGTTCTCACCATTTTCGCAGTTACAAAAGGCGGTAACCACATCTTCAATTACATGGTCGGAGCGAACCGCCAGGGACTTCCTGAGATCAATCGGTCTGCGCTGCAGGAGATCCTTACGGTGAATGCCGATCAGATTCTCTCGCCAATCTATGTTGGTTGGACTCGTGGCTATCTTGACGAGGAACGGACCAAACTGGAATCATTTATCCGGGAGTATAGTGCAATTTCCTCCCAGCCTCTACAGCTCTACCATCCCCGGCAAGCCTTCGAGGAGTTCATGCTGGCTTTCAATGAATCAGAGCAAGTCGCCTCGTGGTTGGCATAGGAGGCCAATATGCGGGTTCTCAAGGTTGTTTTGGAGGGCATTACTACTTCCTTTCGCTACCCACATTTTATGATGGGCGTGCAGCCAAGCTTTCCCATGCCTCCACCTGCCACAATCTACGGTCATATTTGTAGCGCTCTTGGCAAATGGATAGACCCTGAAGGCCTTGCCTTCGCCTATCACTTTACGGCCCAGGAGAGTGTCGAAGATCTGGAGCATATTCACGTTCTCTCTGCATCAACCGGCAGGTTACAGACACCAGGGTCGCAGCATCCAAAGGTTCTTGAGGGCAACGTCAACCCGTTCAGACGTACGGTATTGTTTCACCCTCGACTTGTGCTCTATCTGAATCGAACAGACTGGGAAAGCGCATTTCGTAGTCCGCGCTATCCTGTCATTCTTGGCCGGTCTCAAGACCTGGCCACGTACATGAGTATCGACGTCGTTGATCTTGTATCCAGCGACCAGGTGTACTTTGAGCATACCATTCTCCCTTATAGGATGGCTACTCGCACATCGGTCGGCATCGTGACCTTGATGCCTCGCTGGATCGACTACGAACGCAATCGCCAACCACATTTTGCTCGTTACCTGATCTTGCAGCGCCGGGTGAGTTATAGCGAACTTATTCATTTTGATGCAGAGCACATCAACTACTTAACCGATCCGACGATGCCCCAGATTAAAGGTATGACCCTTGGGCTTGTTTTTCATACCTTCATAGGAGAGGACGATGAAACCCTCGCTCTGGCCTGATAACCTCAATCATATGCTTGCTAAGAGCGCTGACCGGGGCGGAGAAACGCTGGCTCAGCATACCTGGGACGTGCTGGAGAAACTGGCCGCGCTTCACTGCCTTCGTCCGACTCTCCCTGACCTTGCACACATGCCGGAGTTGTGGCATTGTTTGTTCTGGACATGCCTCCTCCACGATTTCGGCAAGGTAGCCCGAGGATTTCAGGCCCGGTTAAGAGGTGGAGAACCCTGGCCCCATCGCCACGAGGTACTATCGCTTGCGTTTTTCGATTGGATAGCTCCTGCGCTCACTGAGAACGAACAATATGCTATTGTAGCTGCAATTGCATCGCATCATCGTGACGCCTCAGAAATTCAGAGAAAGTACCCTCGCATCGATCCCAGCGTCATTGAATTACTATTGGCTGAATTAGACATATCAACTGTAGGTCTCCTTTGGCACTGGATCGATACCTGCGCGGCCAATTGGATCGAAACCCTGTCTTTAACTTCCGTGAGTGTGAAACCGCTACCGCTGATACCATACGATCAAGCCGTCTCCCTGGTAGAAAATCAAGGGGTGGAACGAGTACGATACTGGCTCCGGCGCTATGAACGCTGGGTAGACAAACTGCGAAATACCCCCCTGGCCGGATATCAAGTGGTCTTTCCCATCCTTTTGCGCGGATTGACAACCACAGCAGACCATATGGCCTCAGCCCATCTGAAAACGTTACCAGACCCGATACAGGAGAGCTGGCAGTCCCTTGCGAGGCGTATCCTTAAGCCTGGACAGCATCACTATCCTCATCAGGAGGCAAGCGCGAACGGGTCGAGGCGCTCCACTTTGCTTATCTCTCCCACCGGAAGTGGCAAGACTGAGGCCGCCCTTTATTGGGCACTAGGGGATGGAAGTGTAGCTGTTCCACGTCTCTTCTATGCTTTGCCGTATCAAGCCAGCATGAACGCCATGTATGATCGGTTAAGAGATAAGCAGAAGGGGTTTGGAACAGAAGCCGTAGGGCTGCAGCATGGCCGTGCCATTCAGGCTCTTTACGCGCGCCTTATTGACCAGGAATCTTTACCTGCTTCGACTTCTGCGCTGGTCTCCTGGGAGAAAAACATCAATTCCCTTCACGCTCGTCCAGTAAAAGTCTTCAGCCCCTACCAGATGCTGAAGGCCGCATTCCAACTGCGTGGATTCGAGGGCATGCTTACAGATTATGCGCAGGCTGTATTCATCTTCGATGAAATCCACGCCTATGAACCAGGCCGTCTGGCATTGATACTTGCTATGATAGAGTACCTGCGGATCAACTACGATGCCCGTTTCTTCGTAATGTCTGCCACTTTTCCAGATATTATTCGCAGTAAGCTCGTCAAAGCGCTTGATTTCGAACCGGCTGATATCCTCCTTGCTGATCAATCCGTGTTCCAGAAATTTCGCCGCCATCGCTTGCATCTATTACATGGAGGGCTTCTGGAGGATGGTATTGGTCGGATTGTTGCAGATGTGCAAGCAGGGAAATCAGTACTCACGTGCGTAAATACAGTCCGTCGCGCCCAGGCTGTACGTCAAGAGCTTCTCAATGCAGGCCTTTCTTCAGAACAAGTCCTCTTGATTCACAGTCGCTATATTCTTAAAGACCGTATTGCGCGTGAACAGGAAGTACTCAAGCGCAGTTCAATTGGTGTACAGAGCCAGCCGTTTGTTCTGGTTGCAACGCAGGTCGTCGAAGTCAGCCTCAATATCGATTTAGATACCATCTACACAGATCCTGCTCCATTGGAGGCACTGCTTCAGCGCTTCGGCCGCGTCAATCGAGCCTGTACCAAACACATCTGCCCGGTCTACGTTTTCAGGCAGCCAGATGACGGCCAGTATGTATATAATGAGCGTCTTGTCCGTAGGACGCTTGCGGAGCTTGAAGAACATGATGGGGATGAAATAGAGGAATCGCAGATCAATGACTGGCTCGACTACATCTATAGTGATCAAGAGATTCAGCAACAATGGAATGAAGAGTACCAGCGCATATCGCAGAGTGCGCAACTGGTGCTGAAGAACTTGAGGCCATTTGACAGTGACGCTCAGCTGGAGAAAGATTTTGACGCCATGTTCGATAATGTTGAAGTTTTGCCCAGACGCTTTGAACAAGCGTATCTCCAGTGCCTCAACATGAACGACTTTTTGCAAGCGAGCCAGTATTTTGTAGGTATCAGCAGGAAAAAGTACCAGCAATTAGCAAACAAAGGCCTGGTGCTGCCAATTGTAGAGCCGACTGGCAAGCAAAACAAGTGGATGGTACGCCTCCAATATAACGACCTTGGCCTCTCGTTTGATGATGGTGAACCTGACTACGATTGAGAAGGTAACATCCCTTACTCGATTGATACGAAACATTCGACTTGATACTTGCTAGGAGCTAAACCGTGAAATCATCATCGTCGCTTGTAGCTCACCACCTCCACGTCCGGGCTACCGTCTCGGAACACCTGGCATTCAACGAGCATATGGGCGTTGCGCTGCGTGGAGCATTCTTCGAAGCCCTGTGGGGTCGCTTCTGCGTCAACAAGGAGGCGCTTACATGCGCGAGTTGTCCACTTGTGCACGCGTGCCCTGTCAGCAGCCTGGTGGCGCCACTGCGCGACGAGGCTCCACGGGGTCGCGACATACCGCGTCCCTATGCAATCCGCCCGCCTGTCGATCATGTTCGCACCTTCAAGCTGGGCGACTCGTTCGAGTTTGGCCTGACGCTCTTCGGCTGCCGTCTCGACTTGTTTCCCTACGTGGCGATGGCACTGCAGAAAATGGCTCAATCAGGCATCGGACGCCGCACGCAGGAAAATAACTGGCGGCGCGGCCGCTTTACCGTCGATGAGGTGCAGGTAATCAACCTTCTCTCCGGCGAGTTGAAACTTGTGCAATCCTCGGATAGCAATCGCGTCACCGTTCCAGACCTGCCTACCACCTGGGCCGATGCCGAAGCGTTCGCTGCAAGGCTACCACCTGACCAGCTCACGCTGCGGTTTCTCACACCTTTACGCCTGACCGATCAGAAAAAACTCGTCAAGCGCTCGCTGCTGCGTCCCCTTGTCGAGCGCTTGTTGGAGCGGCATGATTTCCTGGCGCGCGAATATGGCGGCAACATGTTTGAACGCGAAGAACGCGACAGGCTCATTGAAATAGCTGGTAATGTGGAGGTGCTGGAGGATACAACCGCCTGGACTGATGTCAACAGTTATTCCCGCCGCCAGGGGAAATCTACCCCTATTGGCGGCTTGATAGGAGCAATCACCTTCGGCGGTAGTCTCCAGCCATTGCTGCCCCTACTTGCCTGGGGCATGGTCCTGCAGGTGGGCAAGGATACCACGAAAGGCAATGGTATATACGCTATGAGTTAAAGGGAGGTACGGCAGTTTGACCCGTGGGGAAGGGGACTGAAAGAGCTTGCGCGCCTTGCGTGCTGCCCGCTCCAGCTCGGTTGCGGCGTCTCGACCCGTCTAGAGGGTACTGAAAGGAAAGAATGGAACTCATTGTCGAAACGCACGGCGTGCTTGCCTGCAAACACCAGTGGTGCCTGCGGGTCATGCGCGAGAAGGGAAAACTAAAAGCATGGAACTCATTGTCGAAACGCCTGGCGTACTTGTCTGCAAGCACCAGGGACGCCTGCGGGTCATGCGCGACAAGGAAAAGCTGCAAGAGGTCCCCCTTGTCATGCTCGAACAGGTGCTCATCACCTCCAATGGTGTAGCCATGACCAGCGATGTCGTGCGCGTCTGCAGCGAAAACGGCATCCCTATCCACTTCGTGAGTGGTAACGGCCGCTCTTACGGCACCCTGTACTCGTCCGGCCTCACCGGAACAATCCAGACCCGCCGTTCCCAGCTCGAAGCCTATACCGATGAACGTGGCGCTATCCTGGCGCGCGCCTTCGTCCGTGGCAAACTCGAAAATCAGGTCAACCTTCTACGGGCCATGGTCAAGAACCGGCGTGAAACCGACCCTGCTTGTTTCGAGGAAGTGCAGCTCATCGTCGGTGAAGTTCGTGATGCCCTCCTGGCAGCCGAGGCGCTTACCGGAAACACCTGCGATGACATCAGGCTGCAACTTCTGGCAGCGGAAGGACGCGGAGCCGAACGCTACTGGACCGGCGTGCGGCGGCTCCTGCTGGCCGACCTTGATTGGCCTGGACGTCAAACACAAGGCGCCACCGACCCCCTCAATGCCGCGTTGAACTACGGCTATGGCATCCTCTACGCTAAAGTCGAACGCGCTCTGATCCTGGCCGGGCTTGACCCCTATGGCGGCTTTATCCACACAGATAGGCCAGGCAAACCATCACTCGAACTGGACCTGATAGAGGAGTTCCGCCAGGCCATCGTTGATCGCACCATCCTGGGCCTCGTAAATCGCAAATTCGACGTCTCGCTCGACGAAACTGGTCGCATCGACGAGCCAACGCGCAGACGCCTGGCTGAACACATCAAAAATCGCGTGGACTCCACTGACCGCTACGAAGGCAAGCGCCAGCGGCTCGCCGTCATACTCCAGTCTCAGGCACGCCATATCGCCACCTTTGTACGCCGTGAACGTGAAGGCTACGAGCCGTTTATTGCCGGTTGGTAGTGAGATGCGTTATCTGCTCATCTATGACATCACCGATGACCGGGCGCGCGGCAAAGTTGCTGATTTATGCCTGGACTACGGTCTGGAGCGAATCCAGTACAGCGCCTTCTGGGGAAACCTCCCACGCACGCTGCAGGAGGAATTGCTGCTCAAGATCGGACGCGTCTTACAGGGCAATGCTGCCCATGTGCGCCTGATCCCCCTCTGCGAGCGTGACCTGGGGCAAAGCAAACAGCTCGATTTCAAAGAGAAAGGAGGGGCACATGCGGACTGATATCGTAAAGGAGGAAGGCATACTGCTGGAAGTGACCGACCTGAAACAATGGTGCCACTGCCCACGCGTCGTCTTCTACCGGTATTGCCTCCCCCGTATTCGTCCGGTCACCGGCAAAATGGAAGAAGGCATCCTACGTCATCGCGAGGAGCAGGAGCGGGAGGAGCGACGCCTGCTCCGCAGTTATGGCATCACCCAGGGAGAGCGGCATTTCGATGTCGTGTTACGCTCACCGGCGCTGGGTCTTTCAGGTCGTCTCGATTTGCTCATTATCACACCTGGGAAAGAGACACCAGGGGCAGAGGGGATAGTTGTCGAGTACAAGCTGTCCGATCGCAAGCCTGGCCCGCACGTTAAGCTCCAGCTTGCGGCCTATGGGCTACTGGTCGAAACGCTGTGGAACATCCCAGTGCGTCGCGGCTTCCTCTACCAATTGCCATTACGCCGGGCTGAGCCGATCGCTCTCACCACCCGGCTCAAGAACCAGGTAAGAGAAGCGGTTTCCGCGATCCGAGCAATGATCGAGCGTGAAGCGCTCCCGACACCACCAGATCGCCAGGCCATCTGCGTCAGCTGCGAGTTTCGTCGCTTCTGCAATGACGTTCTCTGATGAATCGGCTATGCCAGTGAATTGCACAATGGCCCAAATTTCGCCGCAACAAGAGGCGCTTTCGCAACTCGCTCGTTTCCATACCCTTCGTGAGGTAGCAGTGGAAGGAGCGAATGAGAGGAAATTGGATGAGGACCCATGAGAAGAGCCTTGAAGGGTATGACCATGCTTCGCAACTCCCCCCACTTTTTGCGCAAAAAGCGACTTGCGAATGCATGGGCATATTTCGTATACTAGAGTCGATCAATGTATCGCTGACGACCCACTACAATGCTCAGGGAATGGCTTCTATCGCTGTAAACGAAAATAATGAGGGTGTTCTTGCGCTATGACACCGGCGGTTGCAGCGACTCGACCCGCATGGAGGGTACTGAAAGGGCCAATAGGTCGGTGCGCCTCTCGCACTGCAAGTCGTTGCAGCGACTCGAGCGACTCGACCCGCATGGAGGGTACTGAAAGTATGATCTGGTGCAGCTCTACGCAGATCTCAAGAAGTTGCAGCGACTCGACCCGCATGGAGGGTACTGAAAGTCTCTACCTCTATGGGTCCAGTTGGGGTAGCAATTCGGTTGCAGCGACTCGACCCGCATGGAGGGTACTGAAAGGATTGTGGTTGAGGGTGGACCGATCATCAATACGGGGTTGCAGCGACTCGACCCGCATGGAGGGTACTGAAAGATGAGTGAGGCAGTTGTGGCCCCAGCGAAAGCCATAGTTGCAGCGACTCGACCCGCATGGAGGGTACTGAAAGCTGGATTTACCATGCGTGTAGGGTCTGGTGGCTCGGAGTTGCAGCGACTCGACCCGCATGGAGGGTACTCGTTGCAGCGACTCGACCCGCATGGAGGGTACTGAAAGAACGAAATCTTTGGATACGGGAGGTATGGGGATGGTAAGTTGCAGCGACTCGACCCGCATGGAGGGTACTGAAAGTTCACCCAAAGGTGGTGCTGCATGTGAAGATAGTTGGTTGCAGCGACTCGACCCGCATGGAGGGTACTGAAAGTGCCTAATCCTGTGGGGTTGTTCGGTGAGGAGGACAAAGGTTGCAGCGACTCGACCCGCATGGAGGGTACTGAAAGCACAAAGGAGATGCCGGAGATGAGACAGCTATTGGCGTTGCAGCGACTCGACCCGCATGGAGGGTACTGAAAGCGCCCTGGGAGAGCAACGTAGCAACATACTGGTAAGGTTGCAGCGACTCGACCCGCATGGAGGGTACTGAAAGTTTCCAGGCATTAGGCACCTTCCAATTTGTATTGAGTTGCAGCGACTCGACCCGCATGGAGGGTACTGAAAGTCGCGCCCGGCTCGGTGAAGGCGGGCGCTTTTCTTTGTTGCAGCGACTCGACCCGCATGGAGGGTACTGAAAGGGTTTTTGTCGTCAATGTATAGCGGGGGATATTTTGCGTTGCAGCGACTCGACCCGCATGGAGGGTACTGAAAGTACTGGTTGAGGAGGCATAGTACCCGTTGGCAATCCCGTTGCAGCGACTCGACCCGCATGGAGGGTACTGAAAGATGTCTGGAAGGTACGCTGCTCCAAGTTTCAATAAGGTTGCAGCGACTCGACCCGCATGGAGGGTACTGAAAGATGCTATGTGCTCCTTACGTTACAAACAGGGCGTAGTGTTGCAGCGACTCGACCCGCATGGAGGGTACTGAAAGGTAGAAACTCCTCCAATAGCAACATTGGAAAGTGTAGTTGCAGCGACTCGACCCGCATGGAGGGTACTGAAAGTGGAGGATGAAATCTTGCGCCATATCAAACGCCTGGGTTGCAGCGACTCGACCCGCATGGAGGGTACTGAAAGATGA
>WNGM01014625.1_pt1 | contig 13554 bp, 9 predicted proteins | sample 5400571 | NCBI WGS metagenome assembly WNGM01 (sample SAMN13153378, study PRJNA577476) | soil metagenome | isolation source: 100 cm soil or saprolite under Garry oak tree replicate 2 | place: USA:California | collected 2016-06-15
GCACTCGAGGGTTCTCACGTGCTAGTCACTAGAGACCGGGATTTCAAGGGTATCGCGGAGACCGTGGGCCTCAATGTGGAAGCTTATTGAAAGCCCAAGTATCCTTCCATTCGGTTCAAGCCAAAACCATACCAGCATAGACTGAAACCTACCGGTTTACAGGCAAGCCTGTTAGCCAAACGACAGGTTTGTACTACTATTTCCATCACTGGTACGATCCAAGCATAGGACGATTCATCGGCGAGGACCCGCTGGAGCGGGCTGCATTCTCGCTAATTCTGAGAAAGAGTACGATTTTCTTGGGAAGAAGTGTAGGCTCGCCTAAAGAACTAGCCGAATACCACCCGCTCCACAAAGAGGATCGCGAACCGGTGCTGGCAGAATTTCTGCAAGAAACAAACCCTACCGAAACAACCTTCGGAATCAATTATTTGAAAATCGTTTAGGGTCGAATTTGGGTCAGTCGTCTCACCCCACCCCCGAATCTTGAGGTTAACCCTAAACCCAGGTGTCAAGAGGCTAGAATGAAAGGGGTTTGAACTTGCATTTTGATCCACCGAAGGAAGTTCCAACCGTCATTATTCCTCGGAAGAATTTGAACACGTATTGGCTTAAGGCTCCGGAGATCAATCCTCGCTACAGCATCTGTATCCGGCCGATAGAAAGGATTCTGGGCGAGATTTCAAGCTAATCGGTAGCCCGTTAGCACGCATTCAATCTTCCAATGCGCTCTTCTGTAGGGAGAGCGTTGCCGTAGCTAGAACCAAGGCCCGCAAAATCTTCACAAGCAGTTCTCGAAAATCCGTGGCTCTACGGGCAACCGGTCATATCCAAACGCATCTTTTGGTATTTGCAGACATTAAATCTTTATACGCATCCAAAACGACCCTCAAAGGACAGTCAATAGTAGTGATTGTTATTGAAGGAGTCGATTATCCCCTTAATCGCGGTCATTATCATTCTAACTGGCATTACCGGATTATATCCTGTAAAAGGTGCGAGTTATACTCCCGCCGTCAAAGTCGGGGATTACGTAGACTATGGAAAGATCTTCTTCAGTTCGAACAATCCTTCCCCGTTTCTGCCTAATGAGTTCAATAACACTATCAATGTTAATGACACGGTCACGAGCGTGAACTCTACCAGTGGCAATGTTACGCTTCTTCAGACCTACACTTTCGACAACGCAACAGCCCCGAGGAGCGTTGTCCTGCAAGGCAATCTGCAGACTGGCGTCGGCAATCTGACGGAATTCCTGATAGCGGGTGGACTGCAGGCGGGTGACTCAGTCTATTCTCCCACGTCCATGTTCGGATTTTCACAGATGATAATCAACGAGACTGTAACAAGATTCTATGCTGGCGCGGTTCGAACGGTAAACTTGGTTTATTTCAACGGGTCCATCGGGGGCGCCAACATCAACTTCGCCGCTTATCTTGACCAACAGACGGGCTTCTTGTTGGAACTAAAGTTCTCAAACGTCCAGGCTCCTCCGGCAGGTCCTCCTGAGATTTTTGTCCTCGACCTGACAGCAACTCAAACCAATCTATGGTCCCCGGCGACCGCAGGAGATTATTTACTCGACGCCTTACCGCTATCGTCGGCCTTCATCTATCAGGGCAACTCGGTTAACTTCGCTCTGAATCTAACGCGAGTGAATGGCTTCGCTGGAACTACCGCTTCCCTTACTGCTTCCCTGTCCCCATCGAATTCGTCCGTCACAAAGCCTCCCACTATCTCTCCTCCTTCACCAACCGTCCAGTTCAACGGAACATCCTTTGTCAGCGTGTCGGCAAGCTCCAACACGATCACCGGACTTTACCTTGTGGACGTGAACGCCACCAGTAATGGCGTCGATCATTCGGCCATTCTAGTCGTAAACGTGCTCCCACCTGACTTTGGACTAACAGCCAACCCTCCGAGCCTCAATGTCATCCCAGGTGCCTCAAATTCTACAACAATCACTATCCAGAGCCTCGGAGGATTCTCCGGACCCGTAAATCTGGCAAACTACACATACCAGCTTGCAACGTCGCTCAACTCGACGAATGTCATTCTGAATCCGGGCGGAGCGGTGCATGTCTCACTAAATGTCACAGCACCAAGTGGGGCGCACCAAGGACCATTTTACGAAGTGAGCATCGTTGCTACGAGTGCTGGCATAACTCACTTTCTGTACATAGCCGTCACAGTGAATTCCGGTACAGGACCCGACTTCAGCATAGAAGCGATACCTGGTAGCATGGATCTTTCGCCCGGAACAATGCAGAGTTCAGAAATAGTGATTTCTGGCTTAAACGGTTTCTTCGGGAGGGTTTTTGTCACTGCTTCCTACGACGCACAACACTTGCGGGTAGTCCCAGCTCAGTACAGCGCAACCTTGACACCGAACTTTCCAAACTCCGTGGCGTTCTTTACCCTCAATGTCACTGCGGCTCCTGATGCTCCACCTGGAGAGTATCCTGTGCTCATAACCGCGACCAACGGGACCACCCTGGTCCACACCGTGACCATAGACGTGAATGTAACTTCGATATCCCAAAGTTACTTTCCAGGAGTTTTGCCAGGCGAGAATGCCACCTATAGACCAGTACGTGTAACGTGGAGTAGCGGTTCTTCGCTATTCCCTGAATTCCAATTCCTTAAAGATCTGAATAATACGGACCACGTGTCCGTAACAGTGCTGTCTGTCTCAGGATCAAACACAACACTCGCCTATGGGATCTTCTTCAAGAATCAGACCAACGTTCAGGGGGTTTTTACCGTCGACGTCGCCACGGGTCAGGTTGCTCCGTTTCCCAACGGCCTTTCCATAAGCCCCTCGATACTCATCGCCGCAAACCTTTCTGCTCCAGAGCATTTAACGGGATTCGGTTACTCCCCTACACTGAATGAGACATCGTCCCGCATAATTCTCGGTGTGGACAGGACAGTTAATTTCCTGAACACGACCCTTTCCAATCCCTTCGAGCAGGTTTCAAACGGCGAGGCTTGGGACCAATCCTCAGGAATTTTCCTGGGCTCGACATTCAATGGTACTTTCATCGCCCCGGATGGTGGAACGGCAAGGGGATTCGCATCCCTGGTCATGACTGACACGAATATCTGGACCCCACTTTTGCCGCCAACTGTCTCGATATCCAGCGTTACTCCATCTATCGCGGAGACAGGAACACAAATCACCTTGAACTTCACCATGTCCAGTAGCTCCCAGGTCAGTACGATTCTCGTAAACTGGGGAGACGGAACCTTTGACATATACCCAAGCACCGCTCAGACCGCCCTACACACGTACATCTCTACAGGAGCGGGCAAGTCTCAAACTTACACGATAACAGTCACCGCTGCAAACGCAGGCGGGGCTGGATCAGACTCAACTACCGCGACAATCAACGACCGTCCGCCTATGGTTGAGATCACTGGCGTAACAAGCCCGGCTAATACGGGGCAACCGGTCAGGCTGAACTTCACAGCGGCAGATCCAGACGGCCAAATCTCTTCGATCACAGTTGACTGGGGGGATGGTTCAACTCCCGACACCTTGACCAATGGGCAAATTTTCGACACGCACACTTACAACCAAGGTGGAACAATGAAAGTAAACGTAACAGCGACTGACAATGGTGGTTCAACTCGATCTACGATTTATTCGCTCACCGTTGTAGCGCCCCCGGCTGTTGTGATCAATCAGGTGAACCCGTCTCCGGCAGTAACGGGCGAGAGCGTTACCGTCGATTTTACAATGTCTAGCAACGGCCCCACAAGTGAAATCACCGTGGACTGGGGCGACGGAACAACAGACCATCTGGGACCGAGCCAAACTCGCGGCACACACATCTATCTGAACACCGGAGCATCGAAATCTCAGACATTCATGATAACCGTGACGGCGATCGACACCGCAGGGCCGGGAAGCGACTCGAAGAGCGAACTAGTAAACGACCAGCCTCCAACCCTCCAGATCATGAGTATCGCTCCCTCCCCCACAAACACGACTCAAACCGTCACTGTCAACTTTGCAGCCAACGACCCGGATGGATCGATATCTATCGTTACGGTCAATTGGGGCGATGGTTCGCCAACGGAGGCAGTATCGTCCAACTTGGGCACTCATGTCTATAGTAACATTGGAGACAGGCAATCGAAGGGGTTTATGATTACAATAAACGCTACGGATAACAGTGGTTCATCCACTGTCCAATCACAAACGATCATAGTCAAAGACTTGACTCCCTCGGTTATGGTCGGCACCACCTCGCAGACAGTTTCAACTGGCGATACTGTCTCTGTAACACTCTCCGCAACCGACGTCGATGGAAGTGTCACCTCCATCACGGTAGACTGGGGAGACGGCTCTAATCCAACACTTCTCTCCGGCACTGCCACCTCGACAACTCACGTCTACGAGTCGACGGATGGTCAAGATACCAAGACAGTCGCGATCAATGTTACAGCCATTGACAACAGCGGCTCCCTCAGTTCAGTCACCACCACGGTTACAATCAACGACAGGTCGCCCACTATAGGTGCGACCAGCGTCATGCCCAACCAGTCCAACACAAACAGCCCGTTCAACCTAACCCTCACTGCGAACGATCCTGACGGTACAATATCGTACATAAGCATCAATTGGGGAGACGGAACGACAGACACCTTACCAGGAACAGCAACCTCTGCGAGTCACACCTACACCTCGCCGAACACTTACACTATCACCGTCACAGCAAAAGACGATTCCGGCAACACCCATATTACGACGTACACTCAAACCATCGTAACTCGATCCAACACTATCCTCGGCTTGTCGCCCATGCTGTTCTACACTAGCCTGGGAGGTATAATCGCAGCAATCATCGTTGCAGGAGGAGTCTTGGCTCTCAGAAGAAGAACAAAGAGTAAGGAATAGTCGGATCCGGCCACGTCATCTCGTTTTCCCTGAAGGACTAATTCAGACCTTTAGACCGAAGTGCGATTCCACAAGGCAATCCATTTGTAGCGTAGCGAATTTTCTTACTTCTGTGATATAGGCGACGTCCCAACAATCGTGAGGAAAAATTATTGGCCTCACGATAAGAGCGAGGAGGATCCACATCCGCTTGTCCACTGGAATCTTCTGTCCTCCTATTTAGGACGAGGCGTTGAAGAATTCTGTCATATTAGGGGCGGTCGAGTCGTAGGTGATAGGGCTGTAGGCTTGCACGAAATGAGCCCAAAAAATGAGAGATCGATCTTGTCTGTGCCTATCTGGATCACCGGCTGGTCGGTGTGATTGATGCACCCTTCGATGGCTTGATATCTGAAGGATTCCAAGTCCGTCGAGGCTGAGATATCTCCAAACGAGAAGTCCCATCTCGTTGGCGTAGAGACTGAAGGCAACGCCTCTGTCGAAGCCAGTTCCATTTATGATTAGCGTCTTCTGGAGCGGAAGGGTTGCGAATGTGCCTGTTGCCACCGTGACCCTCTGAGGCTTGTCTGCAACGAACTCTGCTGATGCAGGCTGGATAAAGTGTGCTTGAAACGCCTGTACGTTGATCGTGATCGTGCTGTTCGAAGTCCACGCTCCTCCGCTCTCGACGGGCCACTGCATCAAGAGGGGGGGTTGATAGCTCTCTTCAGAGGCGATATCGAACCCGCCAAAGGTGAAGTTGACGGTCGACTTCAACAGCGACAAGTCTGATCTTTGATACCATGCGGCGAACGCGAAGTGCTCCGCGATGATTCCGTCCAGTAGAATCTTGGTCGTTGTCGTGAGCTTGTAAGTGTCAAAGCTGGCACTGCCCAGTTCTAGTGTCTCAGTCGCGTTAACCATCATCATCGCCGTGCCGGTCCCGTTGTGTGGAGGTCCCCCGGTGGAGTCGGGAATGGACACTGACACAGTATAATTCCAGAAGTCGCCGACTCTCCAGCTGGGCCTGTTCAATGAGTGTCCTGGCACCGCATGTGCCGGGACTAATAGCGCGAAGGGCAGTAGGATCAGGGTGATTGCACAGCCGATAATCCTTCCTCTCGCTGCCACGGAATTACCCTTGAAGGTACTTTCATGGTTCAATATAACCCTTGATAGCTCAAGACAGACGCTAGGGAGAAGATGAGCCGTCACCATTCACACTATTTCCGCGGAATGAGTAAGATCACCGCGATTAGTCCCAAGAACAAGGGGCCTAGGCGGGTAATCGATCGGACCACATCAGCTCACCAGGGAGTCCATCTTGGAAAGCTTTTGGTTCTTGCTTCAATTGAGATGCACACCGAGACATTCGGAAATAGTCGCTGAAGACACTTTTCTTGACTCTAACAATTGAGCGAGGGACGATGTCGTCCACCGCCGATAGCACAGTCTTCTACAGTGACGGGTATCAGCCCTATGGCCAGGACAATGGAAGACCCTACTGCCCCACGAATCCACAGCTAAAATTCACAGGCAAACCCGTTAGCCAAACGACAGGTTTGTTCTATGTTGAGATGGGAACGTAGGCCAGCGGCTTCCAGTGGAATCGCGGTCTGGCAGGGAAGCGAGTTTCTGTCATAGGAGCTTTGTGAGGCCGTAGGCGAGCAGGAATCCTGCTAGTGGTGAGATTATCCAGCTGGATATGATGAGGAAGACGTTTCTAGCATTCATCATTCTCATCCGTCGAGCCAGCCCCGATCCGATGATTCCAGAGGAAACAGTCTCGGTGATCGATAGGGGCACTCCTAACTGGTTCGCCAACTCAACCGTCGCGGATCCTATTAGCTGAGAAAAGAAAGCGTTCGGATAGCGGAGGCTGAAGATGCCCTCCGTCAGTCTCCGCAGTGCACCTCGTCCGAGGACGAAAGTGCCGAGTATAGCGCCCAGCCCTACTGCGACTGTTGCGTAGAGTGTCTGGTCATAGATGACTCCTGCGATGAGTCCGAGTGTATTGCTGCCTAGGACGTAGGCTGAGAGGAAAGAGACGAGTAGCAAGCCCGTCTTGAGTAGTGATAGTTTCAGCCAGAGGTTTCTGGGGCTAAGCCGATCGTCCAGTCCTATCAGAAGTATCCCTAGCGCGGTTGCGATGAGTGGGACGAGAAACCAGAAGGCTAGGATAAGGATGAGGTATCCCGAGCTATTGAAGGTGCCGAGGGCTATGCTTACTCCGAGGATAGCTCCTGTGAGCGCTTTAGAGAGAGACAGTGGGATCTGGGAGAGTTCGCCTCCTAGGAAGACTATGAGTGAAGCTAGTAGGATCGAGAATGTTCCGGTCGCAGTGTCGATTGGCAAGAATATTTCTCTGACCCGGAAGAGTTTCGGTCCCTCCAACGCGAGACCGAGGATATAGCCTGTGATAGCAATCATGATGCCTGTACGTCTGTTGACCATTCCGCTCCCGATGAGCGGTCCACAACAGGCGGAGAGATTGTTCCCTCCCACCGCCATGCCGAGGAGCCCCGCCAGTACTAGTGAGACTATGTCTAGTGTGAGGATCATTGCGTGGTTAGGCGCCTAGGGCTTTCATAACCGTGATAACTAGGTCCGATGCGTCTTCGCAGAGGTCTAGAATGTCGTCCGCTTCGATCGTCGTTTCTAGATAGTTGTGGAAGGAGGCGTAGTCCAGCTTCTCCCAGGACCCGTAGAGCTCGTCGAGCATCGCATCCTTCACATCATCTCCCTGCTCCTCTAGTCGTTCGATCTCTCGTGCAAGTTCGATCGCCTGGTTGCGGTTTGTCCCAGCGATCGTCAGTAGCTTCCTGAAGGCCCTAAGCTGAGTTAGACCAATCTGGACCAAGTGGATCATTTCCTTACGATTCGCTGTGTCAAACTCTTTCGCCTCACGCAACGGTCGCCGTGTAACTCGTCGTAATTGTCGGGACAGAGCATGGGCCCGGTCTAGGATGCTGTCTACATTGTCGGCGAGCCGGCCGAAGTCGTATTCGATCGAGGCCGTTATCGACCCGCGTCCAAGCATCTCCTCAAAAGACTGGGTGATCTTGTCCCCCATCTTCTCCAGAACATTGATCCGCTCAGTACAGATCTCAATTTCATGCAGACCATTATGCGTCCCATTGCTTGTGCCATTACCAGAGGATGAAAGAATCTTTACCAGCAGCTCCAGCGATTCCTCGCCCAGGCCGGCTAGCTCTTGGATTCGTAGAAACGCGTCCTTCTCTCCGGGGACGAAGAAGCCCTTGACACGACGAAACAGATCGCTCAAATCGTCTTCTCAAATCCGCTGGAAGCTGATAGGGAGACTCCAATCTTCAGAATCTGATAGAAAAGAATGCTGTCTCTGCGTGAGGCAAAGTGTTGGTTGTCCTTCGTCAAAGTATATACCTCTCACGCGTCATTCCAACTAGCGAAGATTCGTGGCGCAAGCTCAGGTTGACCTGACGAAGGCTGATCCTGTAGAGTTCTCAATGAAGGACGAGCCTTGGGTGAAGTACAAGCTTGAGGACGGAACCTCACTCTTCGGCCGACTAATCATCACCAAGATCTTCCGCGGAACCGACTACGACCCGACTGGTCAGCCGGTCTACGCCTGGTCGTCCCAGAACCTCTTCACAACCATCGCTCCAAAGACATTGAGGAGCACGCCGACAAATCCTCCTCCGACAACGCTCGACCCGAGCAGCGTCAACACGACACACGTCGACTTTGAACGGGTCGGAGTCGAGAAATGGAACGTATACGAACTCTCCGACGGCAGCGTGCTCCGAGCGAAACTAGAGATAACGGGAATTCTAAGAACAGACAAGTACGGTCCTGACGGCGAACCGCTCTATGTCGTCAATGCGCAGATGATTCCGCGAATAAAGGTCCCGCAGACCCTAATCAAGCGACAAACGCAAGCCCCGAGACAGGATCGAGAACCCAAGGGACTATACGGCTAGTTTCAACGAATCGGATCCTCTACGATCCATTCTTTCTCGGGCTAGGAAGAATACTGAGACCACGATCAGAATGATGCCGAAGAATAACTGTCCGATGTCTTGAGGAGAGGGCCAGGAAGCGAAGAAGGATTGAGGGCAGCAAATAGTGATCTGAACTAGTTGAGAGAGTGCTCCTGAAGCAATCAGAGTTCCAATCTCAGCTCCAAGGAGGCTTACTATCTCAACTATCCTGGACATGTCAACCAGCAAGCTGAGCATAGACCTCACCATTCTGTTAAGCGTTGTTCACGGCGATCCATCGATTAAGCTACGGGTCTTGACGGATCGTTAGATCAGAGTCTTAGGAGAAGAATTGCGTTTGCGATCAGCAGATCTACTATTGTCAGCGGGACAGACCTCTTCGCGAACCTGGAGAAGCTGAGCCTCTTCTTCTCCTTGTTGAGAATGTTCAGTGCGACCATGTTGGACGCTGTCCCTATCGGCGTGGCCATTCCGCCGATGCCGGTGCCGACCGCGAGCGCCCAAGCCAAGGGTGCTATGTACTAGTTAGTGGCAGCATTCTGCCCCGCAAGGGCGCGGGTTCAAACCCCGCCCGAGGCTCCACACTGCAAGTGCGGATACACGACTGCTGACCAGAGCTTTCGTGGACTCTGTCATCGAACAAGTAAAACAAGGCTCAGACAACTCGAGGCCCCAAAATTCATCGTTACCATCGTCGGGCCGGTGGGACCCGCCACGTTAGCGATGAATTCTAAGGCCTTGAGAGGTCAGGGCCAACCCCCTTTTCTTGGGTTCGCAAGTCCTCTTGCGTGACCCTGCCGATAGGCCTTAGGACTGGAAGGCTACGATCTTTTCTTTGCAACCACCGAACGAGAAGGATCTCACACCCGGATCACTACGATCCAGTGCGGTTTTGTTGACCGTAGCCAGCCAGAGCTTCTGCATAGGTTGACGACACTCTGCTTCCAGATGGCGTGTCCGAACCTGATGAGTGAATCGACAACCCGTCGAGTTCTTCGTGGATCTCTCGGATGAACCCGCGAAGCTGCTCTCCCTTCTCGGTCGTCAAGTATTGTTTGACTCCGTTGCCATTCGAGTCAAGTGCCAGATGACCGTTCTCGACGAGAAACGAGACGATACTCTCGGCTTGCCAGAAATTCAGTCTAGCCTCACACATGATCCGATACTTCGACGCGCTTTTCTGAAACGCGACGCATAGTACTTCATAAACCAATTTTGGAAGATCTCTTCGCGGTAACAGATTCGCCTCCCACACAAGAGAAACAACCTATGCATCTTCTACGAATATAAGCGGCACGTGTACAATATGGTACGACCGATGCCGTACATGTGAACACAAAGTATGCGCTTGTAAACCTCTAACGATTTTGTTCGTTCATCCCAATGTAGGCGATTTTGTGTGCCAATACTCTGCGTACGCCTAATAGTCGCAGGATCGTTATATCCACAGCATTCCTGGGTGGGTACACAGCAATCTATGGGAATCTTCTGATCCCTGTAACAATTGTACTGCGTGACTTAAATGCACTGTGCGAGACTATAGCTTGGTCAGCAAAATGAGACGAGGAAAAATCCTGTCTCTAGTAGTTGTTGTAATAAGCGCAACGATGTTGATGCCAGGCGGGTTTTTGCCCCGAGTCGCTGCGGCACCTCCTAACGGATCATTATTCGATAAGATCGTAGTTATTCTCATGGAAAATGAAGGGCTGCAGAATATTTGCAATCGTAATCCGCCGCCATGTTCTGGGACCAACACGCCCTACATGTCGTCTCTCGCCAATAGCAACACGATCGCCCAGAACTATACTGCGCTCGCTCATTCGAGCAAGCCGAACTATGTTGCCCTGTTGGGTGGGAATACATCTAGCAGCAACAATCTTCCTTGGCGAAACCTCGTCGACCTCTTTACGGGTGCGGGTCTAACTTGGAAGGGATACATGGAAAGCCAACCGGACTCAAGCGGTTGCGACACGTCAACAACAGTAGAGCCCTACAATCCTGATCACAACCCGTTCATTCAATTCCAAGACATCACCAACAATACTGCACGTTGCTCTATGATAGTCAGGGCAGACCCTTCTGGCTGCGTCAAGACTGATTGCCAGCTCATCAACGATCTGAATTCACCATCGCCTGCCAGCTTCATGTGGCTCACGCCAAATGACTGTGACAACATGCACGGCTCACCAATCTGTATTGTCCTGCGAACGGGTCCTCAGCTGACTGCGTTTACACCGTATTCGCAGGACCACAGTCGAAGAAGAGTTTCGTCGCTCCCGCCAGCCACCGATACAATCACTACTCATTTCTCAAGACACTGGAGTCCAACTGGGGATTGTCCTGCCTTGTTGTGGGAAACGACTGTGCAGCAACCGTAATGTCAGAATTCTTCACCTCCAGCTGGACAGTCCAACAACCAAACCTAGTCACAACCCCCAACGACAAAACTCAGCCGTTCGTAAATCCGTGGGCCGGACAGGGATTCTATGCTCAAGGCCGAGACTGGGTCTTCTACGTCAACTACGCCACCTGCAATCTAATCTCTTCAAACTGCCTCTTCTATGCGACTAGCACCAACGGGGCGTCCTGGACAACTTACAACATCGGGGTTGAGACAGGAATGACACCCTCAATCGTAACGAACGGTACACACGTGTTCTACGCCCGCTACGAAGGACCAGACTCTGGCGCGGGTGAAGACATCATGTTCCGAGTCGGAGCCTTAAACTCCAACGGCACAATCACCTGGCAGCCTGAAGTCATCGCAGTGCTAGGTATCCCTAACACTTTCTTCTATTCGCTCTCGATGAGGATCTCCACATCCGGTCAAGCGTTCGTTGCCTATCAGACCGCGACCTCTGCCTGGGGCAGTGGCTACCCCTTCGTCGTCCACTCGAACGGTGCTGACTATTCTACATGGCAACAAAACACACAACTGGCAACCTCATCAGACCAGTGGCAAGAATCCCTCGTCTCACTTCCCAATGGCCAGCTGTACATTCTCTACTGGCCCTTCTGGGGCCTCCTCCGCGGAAGGCTGTGGAGCAGCGGGACTTGGAGCTCAGAGGAAATTGTGACTCCGACCAACACGTACGTTCAGAATATCGCGTTCGGGTTCAGCACTGGCAACAGCACCGTCTATGCGACATGGCAAGACCGTGGCACCCAGAAGATTCAGTTTGCATCCAGGAACGGCTCGTGGGGATCTCCACAGACAATTGCAACCGCGGACACTGGGAATACTCCGAGATGGACCGCCAGCTACGACTCGCTACAAGGCAAGTGGTACATTGTATACTACAATTACACTCTGAATCAGATCTACCAATACTCCGGATCGCCAGGCGCCTGGTCCCAGAAGACTCAGCTATGGACAACACAAGCAGGCAATTCAACGATGGCAGTCGGAAGCTTCTACAACTTCGGCAGACCAAGCGGTACAAGTTCTACCGTCGGAGTATTCTGGATGCAGAGCAATAATCCACCAAGTGCAAACGAGCAGCTAATGTTTGCAACCGAAACTGTAACGTTACTCTAACAGAGTCCCGTGCGACAGAAGCAGGAAACTGAGTCCCCATTTGAGGTTCCGATCTGTATTCTGATCACAACTAGAGTTGTAGAATTGACCTACCTTAGTCAGCGAAGAGCTGACTTGAGTTTAGAGTCTTAGAAGGAGAATGGCGTTTGCGATTAGAAGATCAATTATTGTGAGCGGTATGGATCTCTTTGCGAATCGCGCAAAGCTTAGCCTCTTTTTCTCTTTGTTGAGAATGTTCAGAGCGACCATGTTAGATGCTGTCCCTATAGGCGTAGCCATTCCGCCTATCCCAGTCCCGACAGCCAACGCCCAGGCTAACGGTGCAATTGAGACTCCTGAAATGCTGGACATTGCTCCGATCACGGGGATGAAGACTGTCACCAGTGGTACGTTGTCGACGATCTGGCTGATCAGGGCTGTGCTCCAGAGAACGAGTGTCACCGCTAAGGCTAGGTTTCCGCCGGACTCCTGAACCATCCAGCCTCCTAGCTGGACTAGTAGTCCTGTCTTGGCGAAGCCTGCGACTAGTATGAAGAGGCCTCCGAAGAAGAAGAAGATCTGCCAGTCGATTCTGCCCAGAACATCGCGGACTTCGGTGGAGCGGGACGACTCGTAGACGAGGATCAGAAAGGCGGGGAGGAGGGTTGCAAGGGCTGCTGAGACTCCGAGAAAAGTATGGACAATGAGGAACGTGACAGCGAGTCCCAGTGAAACGAGGCTGACTTTGAGAAGCCCTCTATCTTTCACGGCGCTCGACGGGTTTGGGAGCTGAAGCGGTCCACGCTGACGATGTCTTCTCATTGCGTCCTTGTGCAAGAATCCGTGATTCCTAAGATACAGAATGGTACTGTTAGTGGCAAGGATCGCTAACGCTATCGGCGCTGTGTTAGCCAGAAACTGGTTGAAAGAGAGATTCAATAGTGGCGACGAGCCGATGATGACATTCGTCGGATCACCCACCATCGTCGCGATCCCTCCCACGTTCGCCGCCAAGACCTCCGCAATCACGAACGGGATCGGATCAATACCTAGACCGTCGAACACCTCCACCGTTAACGGGACGATGAAGAGAGCCACGGTGACGATGTCGAGTAGCGAAGCCATACCCGCCGTCAACAACGGCAGAAGAACATACATCAAGACGGGGT
>WNGM01006504.1_pt1 | contig 13553 bp, 14 predicted proteins | sample 5400571 | NCBI WGS metagenome assembly WNGM01 (sample SAMN13153378, study PRJNA577476) | soil metagenome | isolation source: 100 cm soil or saprolite under Garry oak tree replicate 2 | place: USA:California | collected 2016-06-15
TGCTGTCGGAGCTGAATGCGTTCCTCCGAGAGAAGGGCGTTCGCTTCGCCCCGGACCCGGGCAGCCAGGAGCTCTGCCGGATCGGCGGCATGATCGGTCACAACGCATCGGGCTACCGGACGGTGAAGTACGGCCAGACCAAGGACCACGTGCTCGCGTTGCGCGTCGCGCTCGCCGACGGAACCGTGCTCGACGCTCGGGATGTCGCGATCGGGAGTCCGGAGTGGGAGGACCTGCTCGACCGGGCCCCGGCGCTCGAGACCGTCCGCGGAACGATCGAGACGCATCGAGGCGAGATCTTCGCGGCCCGGCGACCAATCCAGAAGCACGCCTGCGGATACGACGTCTTCACGGTCGCCGAGTCTTTGGAGCGGGGTGTGTTCCCCCTCGCGTCCCTCTTCGTCGGGAGTGAGGGCACGCTCGGGGTCGTGACGCAGGCGACCCTGCGCGTCCTGCCGATCCCCCATCGGCGGCTCACCCTCCTGGTGTACCTCGATCGGTTCGAGGAGCTCGGTGCCTTCGTCGGGGAGATTGCGGCGCTCGGTCCGAGCGCGATGGAGGCCGTCAATGGGGAGTCGCTGCGCCTCCTCCCGTGGGATGCCCTCGGCGTTCCGGAATCCGCCGGGGCGATGCTGCTCGTCGAGTTCGACGAGGGCGATCTGGACGGGATCGCGAAGGCCGTCGTCGAGCGAATCGCGCCGCGATTCCGCCTCAGTCGAGGCGTCGAGGTCGCCGACGATCCGGAGCGGCAAGCGATCCTCTGGAAGGTCCGACGGTCCCTGCTCCCGACGATCAGCCAGCGGCCGGGCCCCCGCAAGGCGTGGGGCTTCGTCGAGGACCCGATCGTCCCAGGGGACCGCGTTCCCGAATTCATCGCGTTCCTCGTCGACCTGGCGAGGCGGCACGACACGGTCGCGGGGATCTACGGCCACATTGGCGATGGGAACACGCACTACCGCCCGCTCTTCGACCCGACAGACCCCCTCGACTTCGAACGGATGCGGGCGTTGCGCACGGAGTTCGACGACGCGGTCCTCGAGCGGTTCCGCGGCGCTCCGTCCGCGGAACACGGGATCGGCCGGATCCGCGCCGAGACGCTCCCGAGGGTCTGGGGTCCCGCCGTGTACGACGTCATGCGGCGAATCAAGCGGGCGCTCGATCCTGGCGGACTCCTCAATCCGGGCGTCCTCCTCTCGGACGAGCCGTGGTGGGCGACGTGGGGCGGCCTCGAGGCGCGGAGCCCGATGTGACTGCACCTACCGAACCTTTAAGCCGGCCGCCTCGTACATTTCACCGGGGGAATCGATCACGCCCAGCTCTCGTTTCCATCCGTACACCGCCAGGGACGAAGGGTTAAGAGCGACTCGGCCATTCGAGGCGACCGGCCGCAGGCGACCCACCCACCAACGGAGGCGATAAGCCCATGATCCAGCGCGCGGAACAGGCGAACATCGTCGGCCTGAGGTCGAAGGATTTCGTCGAGTGGGTCGAGGCGAACATCGACGCGCCGATGAAACGGGGGCCCGGCGGCGCGCTCCTCGAACGACTGAAAGGCGGCATCGTCGGCGAGTTCTTCAACTGGGCCAAGCGGAACTCGACCTGGCCGTTGCACTTCGGCATCATGTGCTGCGCGATCGAGATGGCGGCGACCTCGGACCCGCGGTACGACGTCGAGCGCTTCGGCGTCATCTACCGGTCCTCGCCGCGCCAGTGCGATGTCCTCCTCCTGAACGGCCCGATCTCCCTGAAACTCCGCCCGGCCGTCCGCCGGCTGTACGAACAGATGGCCGAGCCGAAGTGGGTGATCGCGATGGGCGAGTGCACGATCTGCGGCGGGCCGTACTACGACTCGTACTCCATCGTCAAGGGCTCGTACACCTTCGTGCCGACCGACATCTTCATCCCCGGCTGCCCGGTGCGGCCGGAGGCCCTGATCGACGGCTTCCTCAAACTGAGCGCGAAGATCAAGGCCGAGCGGAGCGGATGGGTGCGGACGAAGAAGGGCCGCCTCGTGAGCGCGCGCGAGGGCCAGCTGATGGACATGCAGAAAGGCGAGTACACGTATGAAGTCCCCCAAGTCCGAACCTGATCAGGGCCGTCGCAAGGTCGGTACGGTCGGCGGGACCGTCCGGCCGTTGCTCGCGACGATCAAGCAGGCGCTCGTCACGATGCCCGGGATCAACCGCTTCGTGCCCGGCGGCCGAAAGCCCGTGACCCACCTCTATCCGTATCAGAAGGTCGAGCTGCCCCTCGCGTACCGCGGTCAGCATAGCATCGACTGGTTCAAGTGCATCGGATGCGAGCTGTGCGCGAAGGTCTGTCCGAACGAGTGCATCTACTTCGAATTCTACGAGGTCGGGTCGACGTCGGAGTACCTGAACCCGAGCCGGGCGCAGCTCGACGAGATGAAGAAGATCGTCCGCCGGCCCGCCGTGGACATCGGACATTGCCTGTTCTGCGGCAACTGCATGGAGTACTGCCCCACGGACGCGTGGAACTTCACGCAGGAGTTCGAGCTCGCGGACTACGCCCGCGAGGACCTTTACTACAAGGCGGACGAGCTCCGCATGCCGAAGGAGAACTCGGACAAGGAGATCGTCCTGATCAACCGCATCGGGGAGCACCCGATCCTCGAGGTGGACGTCTGCATCGGCTGCCGCAAGTGCGAGCGCGAGTGCCCGACCCGCTGCATCGACATGCTCGACGGCCCGAACGACCGCAAGGGCAAGCCGATCGTCATCCCGGAGTTCGACTACACGAAATGCATCGGCTGCCAGCAGTGCGTCGACGTCTGCCCGGTCGACTGCCTCCACATGGAGGAAATCGGCTACAAGGACCTCGAGGGATTCTACCACATCAACCTGCAGGGCGAGGTCAAGCTGCTCGAAGAACAGGTCGAGAAATAGCCACGCCACCGTCGCGCGATTATTCCTAAGCGAATTGTAACCCTTTTATGCTATTCCCATTATCCACAGGCCCCTTCGATGGAGGCTCCCTGATGGTCCGCACGACGGTCGTCGGAAATTACCCTCGCGTGGGTGACACGTTCGAAGAACAATCCCTCCGCCGCGCGATTGCCCGGTTCGACAAAGAAGAGATCGACGCGGCACAACTCAGCGAGGCGGAACGCGAAGTCACGAAGGCGGTGCTCCGTGAGCAGAACGAGGCCGGCATCGATGTTGTAACGGACGGCCAGATCGCTTGGTACGACAGCCAGAGCCACGTCGCGCGGGGACTCGAGGGAATCGAGGTCGACGGGCTGGTGCGGTACTTCGACACGAACACGTATTACCGCCAACCGGTAGTCCGGGGCGCCGTCGCGTGGCAGCGGCCGATCCTGGTCGACGAATGGACGTTTGCCCGAGCGAACTCCCGCGCTTCCGTGAAAGCGGTCCTCACGGGCCCGCTGACGCTGGCCTCGCTCTCCCTCGACAAGCACTACGGGAAGAAGAGGGCCCTCACGCTCGACCTCGCGGCCGCGCTCGGCGAGGAGGCGGGCGCGCTCGCGAAAGCCGGAGCGGCACACATCCAGATTGACGAGCCCGCGTTGACCCGGTCTCCCTCGGATCTTTCCCTGGCCATCGAGGGGCTCGAGCGGATTCGCGCCAAGAAAGGACGGTCGGCCCTCACGCTCTTCACATATTTCGGGGACGTGGCGAAAGAATACCGAGATTTGATCTCGGCGCCCGCGGACCTCTTCGGCTTCGATCTCGTGCAAGGGGCCGCCACGTGGTCCGCGATCGAGAAACACGGCTCCGAGAAGCCGGTCGTCCTCGGGGTCATCGACGCGCGGAACACGAAACGGGAGGAACCCGATGCGGTCGCGAAGAAGGTGCGCGGGCTCAAAGATGCCGTCGATCTCGAGAGGTCGTATCTGTCGCCGTCGAACGGCTTGGAATTCCTGCCGCGGGAGCGGGCGCGGGAGAAGCTGCGCATCCTGGCGGCCGCCGCGAAGAAGGTCGGGGTGGGCGGATGAGCGCCCTCCTGACGACGAGTGTCGGCTCGTTCCCGAAGCCGGATTACCTGCTGCGGGCGCGCACGAAAGCCTCGAAAGGCGACCTCTCGAAGGAAGGGCTCCGAGATCTCGAGGAAAAGGCGACCGCGGAGTGGATTCAATTCCAGGAGGAGATCAGCATCGACATCGCGGTCGACGGCGAGCAGTACCGGGGCGACATGGCGACGTATTTCGCGGAGAACATCGAGGGCGCGGAGATCTCCGGGCTCGTGCGGTCGTACGGCAACCGCTACTACAAGAAACCGATCATCGTCGACGAACTCGGCGTACGCGGGCCGATCAGCGTCGACTGGTTCAAGTTCGCGCAGGCCCGGACCGAGAAGCCGGTCAAAGGGATGATCACGGGCCCGTACACGATGATGGACTGGTCGTTCGATGAGTTCTACGGCTCGCGGGAGGAGGCGTGCCTCGCCTTCGCGAAGCTGCTGCACCGGGAGGCAGTCGCCCTCGAGGCGGCGGGCGCGAAGATCGTCCAGGTCGACGAGCCCGCGCTCTCGACGCGGTTCGACGAGCTGCCGCTGCTCGTCAAAGCCGTCGGCGTCGTGACGAAAGGCCTGGAGGCGAAGACGATCCTCCACACGTGCTATGGCAACTACAACGAGATCTTCGAATACTTCAACAAGCTGCCCGTCGACCAGCTCGATCTGGAGATGTCGAACTCGGGTCTCGATCTCCTCGACCGCTTCAAGCGAGAACCGCTGAAGAAGGAGATCGCCTTCGGCGTGGTCGACGTGCACAGCCACGTCATCGAGCCCGAATCGCTCATCCGCGATCGGATCGAGAAGGCTCTGACGATCTTCGAACCGAGCAAGCTCTACATCGACCCGGATTGCGGGCTCAAGACGCGGACCGTCGAGGAAGCCCAGGCGAAGCTCCGGAACATGGTGGCCGCCGTACGGGCGGTCCGGACCGCGCACCACCTAAAGGTAGGCAAAGGGTAATCTCCTGCCACGGCGATGGAAGCTTCGAGGATCGCGATGGGTGGCCCGGCGGATCTTCGCATGCATTCCGATGCGCCCGTGCGCTTGTTCACGGTGATGGAGGCAAACGCCCTCATCCCGCGACTCGAACTTCTCTTTCGGCGGATCGACCCGGCGTTCGCGCGGTTGCGGGAGCTGAGGGACCTGATCGACGACGCGGAGGCGTACTGGGGCGAAGGCCTCACGGCCGCTCCCTCGAAGGACCGCGACGCGTACGCGGATGCGCTCGCAGAGCAGTCCGATCTCGAACGTTCCGTCCAAGGGACCATCGACGAAATCCGCGCCTTCGGCTGTGAACTCAAGGACGTGAGCCGCGGCCTCGTCGACTTCCCCGCGCACATCGGGACCGAGGTCGCGTACCTGTGCTGGCAGCGTGGCGAGGACCGCCTCGGCTGGTGGCACACCCTGGAGACCGGCTTCGCCGGCCGGAAGGCCCTCACGCCCGAAGCAGAACCGGAACGTTAATAACGGACCGGTCCCGTAGGAACGGCGAGGCACGCACATGGCGACGAAGGACGATGTGATCAGCGTCCTCCGGAAGTGCTACGACCCGGAGATTCCAATCAACATCTATGACCTCGGCCTGGTCTACAACATCGACCTGAACCCGGCCGACGGCAAGGTCGGTGTCAAGATGACGCTCACCGCGCCGGGCTGCCCCGCGTCCGCGTACATCCACCAGGACGTCAAGAGGAAGCTCGAGCAGTTGCCGGGGGTCAAAGAGGCGAAGGTCGACATCGTCTGGGACCCGCCGTGGACGCCCGAGATGATGTCCGAGACGGCGAAGAAGCAGTTCGGCTGGGGCATCTGATCCCCCGCGGAATCCCGCTCGACATAAGTCCCAAATCTTGATATTCTCTCGCCCGTATCCTGCCGCCTGCGGGCTTCTGGGGTGGAAGGTCAACCTTGACCTCGACGGGCGGGAAGGCGTCGGAGGCCGTCGCGCGGGCGATCGGGGCCCTCGTCGAGGGGGCGACGTTCTATGACCTCGCGAACATCGCGGTCGCGGAGATGCGGGTGAAGGTCGCCTTCGAGGAGTTCGGCCGACGCAAGAGGGCGCAACTCGCGAAGCTCGAAGCCGTCACCGCGCGGACCGCGAAGGATGCGGCCGTCATCCCGGGGATCTATCCGATGGACGTCGTCTCGAAGGTCGAGTGCTACGTCTGCGGCTACGCCGCGGAGACGAAGGCGATGCCGAACGTGTGCCCGAACTGCGGCGCCGCCCGATACGCGTTCGAGAAGGAGATCACGCTGGCGAAGGCCTGGCAGATCGCTGCGGACACGGGCCGCAAGTCGGCCGCTTTGTTCCGGGACGCGGCCCCGCACGCCGACGCCCGGATTCGGGCCGTCCTCGAAGAGCTCGCGCGCGAAGAAGACGGCGAGGCCGCCCAGGCGGACCGGCAGCTCGAGGAGCTCCGCACCTGAGCCGGTGGGTGGAATCGCATGGCCCGCCTCGCGAAGATGCCTCCCATTCAGGAAGACGTCCACGCGTGCACGATGTGCGGTTACTGCGTGCCCGTGTGCCCGGCGTACCAGGAGGCGGGCTGGGAGGGCGCGTCCCCCCGCGGCCGGATCTTCGCCTTGCGGCAGTACGAGATGCGCGGGCCGCTGGACCGACTGCTCGGCCGGCACGTGAAGCCGGGCGAGGACTTCGCGCGGAATACGTGGGAGTGCACGGGCTGCGGCGCATGCGAGGCGATCTGCCCGGTCGACATCCCGTTCGACACCCTGTGGGACGACGTGAAGGAGTGGATGGTGAACTCCGGGTACGCCCGGCCACAGCTCGAGCCGTACCTCGGGAACGTGCGGGAGACGCACAACCTCTTCGGCGAGCCGGCGGAGGCACGCGCCGCCTGGATCCCGCCGGAGGCCGTGCAGTCGGAGACCCCGGAGGTCGTCTACTGGGTCGGATGCGTCGCGAGCTACAAGAAGCAGCAGATCGCCCGCGCCGTCGTGAAGATCCTGAATGCCGCCCGGGTGCCGTACAAGATCCTCGGGACGGAGGAGTGGTGTTCCGGCGCGCCGATCGCGCGGATGGGCTACCAGGAGATCACCAAGAAGGAGCTGATGCCGCACAACGTCCGGGCGGTCCAGGAGACCGGCGCGAAGGTCCTCGTCACCGCGTGCGCCGAGTGCTACCGCGCGTTCGCGCGGGACTACAAGCGGTGGGGCGGGAACCCGCCGTACAGCGTGTTCCACATCTCCCATTACGTCGAGAAGCTAATCCGGGAGAAGCGGATCGCGTTCACGAAGCCGCTCCCGCAGAAGGTCGCGTTCCACGACGCGTGTCACATGTCCCGCGTCAGCAAGGTGTACGACCCGCCGCGCCAGGCGTTGAAGTTCATCAAGGACCTGAAGATTCTCGAGATCCTGCCATCGAGGGAGGACGCGCTCTGCTCGGGGGCGGGAGGCGGCTTCCCGGCCGTCTTCCCCGAACAGGCCGCGAGCGTGGGCCAGCGGCGTCTCGACGCGGCAGAGGACACTGGGGCGACGGCCCTCGTCACGACGTGCCCGCACGCCGAGATGCACCTGTCCGACATCGCCCAGAAGCGGAATATGCAGCTGAGCATCGTCGACCTGGCGGAGATGCTCGCCCAGGCGATCTGATCCGATGTCAGCTCAGATCGTGAAGCTCAGCCCGCACGAACAGGAGTGCTTCGCGTTCGGGTTGCTGATCTTGAACTGGCCGCCGAAGAGGTCTTCCTCCCAGTCGAGCCGCGAGCCGCGAAGGTAGGTCATGCTCTTCGGGTCGACGAACACCTTGACGTCCTGCTCGGCGACGACGAGGTCCGTCGGCCGCGGGGCGTCCGCGAGGTCCATGCGGTACTGCATCCCGCTGCAGCCGCCGGCGATGATCCGCAGGCGCAGGGAGGCGCCCGGTTTGCTCTCCTTCTCCTGCAGCACGTGGATCCGTCGGACGGCGCCCTCCGTCACGACGAGAGGCAGTTGCTCCGGAGGCATCACGTCGCATTCGAACGCGGCGCCTCGACTTAAGTCTTCCGTCGAGATTCGCGCGTTGTTCGTCATTCGTGGGGCGCACGACCAAAGATATATATAACAACGTTATATTGTCTATTCCGCTTCTCGAAAACGGGAGTCCTTTCCATGGTCACCAAGAGCGTACTCCAGGAGCAAATGTCGAAGCAGGAGTACAAGTACGGCTTCGTCGCCGACCTCGACGAGGACACGGTCCCGAAGGGCCTGAGCGAGGACGTCGTCCGGCTCATCTCGCAGAAGAAGAAGGAGCCGGAATGGATGCTCGATTGGCGCCTTCGCGCCTACCGCCACTGGCTCACGATGAAGGAGCCGAAGTGGTCGAACGTCCGGTATCCGCCGATCAACTACCAGGACATCATCTACTACGCCGCGCCGAGGCCGAAGAAGCCCGTGAACAGCCTCGAGGACGTCGACCCGGAGATCCGGAGCCTGTACGCCAAGCTCGGCATCCCGCTCCAGGAGCAGGAACGCCTCGCGGGCGTCGCGGTCGACGCGGTCCTGGACAGCGTGTCCGTCGCGACGACGTTCAAGCAGCGGCTCGCCGACGAGGGCATCATCTTCTGCTCGTTCTCCGAGGCGGTCCTGGAACACCCGGACCTCGTCCGGAAGTACCTCGGGTCCGTCGTGCCCTTCAACGACAACTTCTTCGCCGGTCTCAACAGCGCGGTCTTCAGCGACGGCTCCTTCGCCTACGTCCCTCCGGGCGTGCGGTGCCCGATGGAACTGTCCACGTACTTCCGGATCAACGCGCAAGACACGGGCCAGTTCGAGCGCACCCTGATCATCGCGGACGAGCGGGCGTACGTGAGCTATCTCGAGGGATGCACGGCGCCGATCCGGGACACGAACCAGCTCCACGCGGCCGTCGTCGAGCTGATCGCCCTCGATGACGCGGAGATCAAGTACTCCACGATCCAGAACTGGTACCCGGGCGACAAGGAAGGGAAGGGAGGCATCTACAACTTCGTCACGAAGCGAGGGAAGTGCCTCGGGGTGAATTCGAAGATCTCGTGGACCCAGGTCGAGACCGGCAGCGCGATCACGTGGAAGTATCCGAGCTGCATCCTCCAGGGCCGGGTGCACATCCACAAGGGCGCCACGGGCGCACGGAACTACTCCCAGTGCGACTCCCTCCTGATCGGCTCGGCGTGCGCCGCGTTCACGTTCCCCGACATCGTGGTCCAGGATCCGACCGCGCAGATGGAGCACGAGGCGTCGACCTCGAAGATCGGGGACGAGCAGCTGTTCTACTGCCAGACGCGCGGCCTGACGCCGGAGGACGCGACGAACATGATCGTCAACGGCTTCTGCAAGCAGGTGTTCCTGAAGCTGCCGATGGAGTTCGCGGTCGAGGCGCAGAAGCTGATCGGCGTGAGCCTGAACCTCGAAGGCACGGTCGGCTGAACGCGATCCGCGAACGGAGGGGACTTCGATGCTCGAGATCGAGAATCTGCACGTCAAGGTGAGTGGCAAGGAGATCCTGAAGGGGATCGACCTCTCGGTCCAACCCGGTCAGGTGCACGCGATCATGGGCCCGAACGGGAGCGGGAAGACGACCCTCGCGCAGGTCCTCGCGGGCCGCATCACGTACGAGGTCACGCAAGGCAAAGTCCGCTTCGAAGGGAAGGACCTCCTGATCATGCGCCCCGAAGACCGCGCCCGCGAGGGCGTGTTCATGGCGTTCCAGTACCCCGGCGAGATCCCGGGCGTGAGCAACGCCTATTTCCTGAAGGCGGCGTTGAACGCGATCCGCAAGTACCGCGGCCAAGAGGAGATCGACGCGATGGACTTCATGGCGCTCGTCCAGGAGAAGGCGAAGCTCCTCTCGCTCGACGAGACGTTCATGAAGCGCGGGCTCAACGAGGGCTTCTCGGGCGGCGAGAAGAAGAAGAACGAGGTGTTCCAGATGGCCGTCCTCGAGCCGAAGCTCTGCATCCTCGACGAGACGGACTCCGGCCTGGACATCGACGCGCTGCGGCTCGTGGCGAACGGGATCAACGCGATGCGCGGTCCGACCCGGGCGATGCTCGTCGTGACGCATTACCAACGTCTCCTCGACTACGTCGTCCCGGATGTCGTGCACGTCCTCGTCGACGGGAAGATCGTGAAGAGCGGCGACGCGGACCTCGCGCGCAACCTCGAGAAGCACGGTTACGGCTGGATCCTCGAGGAGGCCCCGAGGCCCGCGCCCGTGCGTCCGTGAGGCCGGTGACGAGCGTGGCGGTCGCCGTCGACGCGAAGCAGACGTACGTCGGGGAGTTCGCGTCCTCGGAGAAGGACCTCGGCGGCCCGAAGTGGCTCCGGACGCTCCGCAAGGCGGCGATCGGGCGGTTCGAGACCCTCGGGTTCCCGACGCAGAAGCACGAGGACTGGAAGTACACGAACCTCGCGCCGCTCCTCCGGGTGCCCTTCAAGCCGGCGATCCTGGCGCGTCCGGACGGCGTCGTCGCCGAGAAACTCGACCCCTTTACCTTCGGCGTGCTCAAGACGAGCCGGGTCGTGTTCGTGAACGGCCGGTACTCGCCCCGCCTCTCGTACCTGCGATCGTTGCCGGAGGGCGTCCGGATCGCGTCCGCGGCGGAGATCCTGCGCTCGGAGCCGGGCATCCTCGAGAAGCACGTGGGCAAGCACGCGCCCTTTGAAGCCGATCCGTTCGTCGCGCTGAACACGGCGTTCTTCCAGGACGGCGCGTTCGTCGAGATCCCGAAGAACACCGTCGTGGACGAACCGATCCATCTCCTCTTCCTCTCGGCCTCGAAAGACCTGCCGATCGTCTCCTACCCGAGGAACCTGTTCCTGCTCGGCGCGAACAGCCAGGCGACCGTCATCGAGACGTACGCAGGCTGGGCCCCCGAGGTCACCTTCACGAACGCCGTCACGGAGGTCGTTGTCGGGCCGGGCACCAAGCTCGAACACTACCAAGTGCAGCGGGAGTCCGAACGGGCGTTCCACTTCGGGACGATGACGATCGACCAGGACCGGGACTCCAGCGTGACGGCGCACTCGATGTCCTTCGGCGGCTCCCTGTCGAGGAACTCCGTCTCGACGAAGTTCGGCGGGGAAGGCGGCAGCCTCACGCTCAACGGGATCTTCATGCCCCGGGACACGCAGCAGCACGACAACTACACGCGGATCGATCACGTGGCGCGATCGTGCACGAGCGTCGAGCTGTACCGCGGCATCCTCGACGGCAAGTCGCGCGGCGTGTTCAACGGGAACATCTACGTCCGGAAGGACGCCCAGAAGACGGTCGCGCGGCAGACGAACAAGAATCTCCTCCTCTCGAAAGAGGCGTTCGTCGACAGCACGCCCGGCCTCGAGATCCTCGCGGACGACGTGAAGTGCAATCACGCCTCGACGATCGGCCAGCTCGACGACAACGCGGTCTTCTACCTTCGGTCCCGGGGCATCGACGAGGAGGCGGCCCGGAATATCTTGACGTACGCCTTCGTGGCCGACGTCGTGAACCAGGTGAAGGTCGCGCCGATCCGCATCAAGCTCGACCAGCTCATCCTCTCGCGCCTTCCGAAGGGTGCGGGCCTCGGGGCGTCCTTATGAGTCGCGACGCGGTCATCCGGCGATCGTCCTCGCCCGGTCGGCGGGAGGCGACCTGATGCCCGACCTCCGAGAGTTGTATCAGGAGACGATCCTTGACCACAGCAAGAGGCCCCGCAACTTCCACGAGCTCCCGGACGCCAGCGCGAAGGCGGTCGGCCACAACCCGCTCTGCGGGGACCGCGTGACGGTGTACCTGCGCGTCGATGGCGGCACGATCGCGGACGTGGGGTTCCTCGGCCAAGGGTGCGCGATCTCGAAGGCCTCAGCGTCGCTGATGACGGACGCGGTCAAGGGCAAGTCGACGGCGGAGGCGCACGCGCTGTTCCAGCGGTTCCACAAGATGGTCACCGCGCGTCCGGACGATCCGGTGGACGCGTCCCTCGGCAAGCTCACCGTCCTGTCCGGCGTCTGCGAGTTCCCCGTCCGGGTGAAGTGCGCCAGCCTGCCATGGCACACGCTCGAAGCGGCGCTCGAGGCGAAGACGGAGACCGTGTCCCTGGAGTGAGGATGACGTCCGCCGACCTCCCCGGGACCGCCGCTCCGGAGGATGGCGGTCGCCTCGCGATTGGCGCGGGCCCGAGTGCGGACACGGTCGCGGGTCTGTCGAAGCGCCGCCACGAGCCCGATTGGATGCTGCGACTGCGGCTGCGGGGCCTCGAGTCGCTTCGGTCCGAAGGTGTGCCCGTGTGGGCCTCGTTCTTGCGGGAGGTCGACTTCGACGGTATGATCGGCGCGGACGCATCGGCGCCTCCGGTCCCGGTCGAGGAGCGCGAGCCGTCTCGGACCCCGGGCCTCGGTGCGCTCGCCGCTTCCGAGGAGGCCTATCGCAGCGTGCGGAAGGGCCTCGAATCCCAAGGCGTTCGGTTCCTCGGGATGCCGGCGGCCCTCGCGCGACTCCCCGATCTCGTGAAGGCGCATTTCGCGTCCGTCGTGGCGACGGACGACCATCCCCTCGCATCGTTGAACTCCGCGTTGTGGACCGGCGGATCGTTCCTGTACGTCCCTCCCGACGTCCGCGTCGAGGTGCCACTCCAGGCGGAGATCCGGGACGACTACGCCGGCGTCGAGCCGTTCGAGCGGAACGTCCTCGTCGCGGACCGCGGCGCCGAGGTGACGTACATCGAGGGGTGCACCGCGCCCGTGTACACGCCCGACGAGCTGCACGTCTCCGCGATCGAGGTCCTGGCGATGCCGGGTTCCCACGTGCGGTACATCGCGTTGCAGAACTTCTCGAAGGGCGTCGACAACCTCGTCACGAAACGGGCGATTGTCCACGAGGGCGCGTCCGTCGAGTGGGTCGACATCAACCTCGGCTCTCGCCGGACGTGGAAGGTGCCTCGCGCGGATCTGCAGGGAGCCGGCGCCTCCGCGGAGTTCGTCGGCGTTGCGTTCGCGGGGCCGGGCCAGCACGCGGACATCGGGGCCGAGATGATCCATCGGGCCCCGCGCACCCGGTCCCGAATCGTGAACCACGGCATCGTCCGCGGCGGCGGCCATGCGAGCCTCTGCTCCGGCGTGCGCGTGGCGCCCGGCGCAACGGGCGTCACCTCGTCCGTGGAGTGGTCGTCCCTGATGCTCGATGCCGAATCGCGCGCGGAGACCATGCCGTCGATCGAGGTGGACGAGGCGGACGCGGAGATCGCCCAGGAGGGCGCCGTCCGGAAGGTGAGCGACGACATGCTGTTCTACATGACGTCCCGCGGCGTGACGAACGAGGAGGCGATCCGCATGGTCGTCCTCGGCCTCGCCGGCATCGCGACGAGGCGCATCCCGATCGAGTACGCGGTCGAGGTCGACCGCCTCCTGGAGCTGGAGCTCGGGGGCGGCATCGGCTGACGAGAAGTCTCAAGTAGGGAGCCCGGCATCGGAAGGTGGAACGAGATGGCGAAACCCGCGAAGGTCCTGCTGAACGTCCCGAAGATCAAGGCGGACTTCCCGATCCTCCAGCGGACGATCCGGGACAAGCGGCTCGTGTACCTGGACAGCGCCGCGACGTCGCAGAA
>WNGM01013489.1_pt1 | contig 13550 bp, 13 predicted proteins | sample 5400571 | NCBI WGS metagenome assembly WNGM01 (sample SAMN13153378, study PRJNA577476) | soil metagenome | isolation source: 100 cm soil or saprolite under Garry oak tree replicate 2 | place: USA:California | collected 2016-06-15
CCAAGGACGATCCATGTCATAGGCCCCTCCGACGCCCCAACGTCCGGCATGGCTCCGTGATAGAAATCCGCCAAGGATTATTGTAACCCCGCCGCCTTGAGATATTGCAGATCGACAAAGCGCTCGGGAGCGGGCAGGGGCGGCTTCAGTTCCCCCGCCTCGGCCATGAATTGAATGACCTGGCCCAATCCTTTGACGTCCAGCTCGCCTTGCTTCGGAACCACGCCGCGATCGGGTTCGAAATAGAGCGATAGCGTTTGACGGGCGATCTCTTCGGGTGAGCCCGTGGTTTCGGCAGTCATGCGGACGACCTCATCGCGGTTTGCCGAGTTACGCATAAAGCGGAAAGCCGACGCGAGCCCGCGGACGTAGCATACCAGAGCCTCTTGGTTCTTTTCTCCCCAGGATTTTCGTACGGCGCTCACGGTAAACAGAAAACTCGGAACCGCGTCGGTGGAAACCCCGAGCCGTTGGTAGCCCTGCTTCATTAGAAGGAAGTCCTCCGGTTGCCCCAGCGGTACCGCATCGCATTCGCCCTTCCGCAGGCAGTCGGCGCGCGCCGGCGTGCCGACCAGCTCCTTTACTTTAAAGTCCCCTTCCTTGATGCCGTTTTTCGCCATGAGCTTGCGGGTTGAAATGGAGATCGTATCGACGGCGAGAGACAGACCTACGACCTTACCTTTGAGGTCGGCGAATGTTTTGATCTCTGGTTTGGCAATCAGGCTGTAGATAGGTGTTAGCGTCTCGCCGGCGATAGCTACGCCTTCCGAACCCTTGAGGACCGCTTGAATTAGATAGGGCGTAGCGGTGCGAGTGATCTCCACGGTCCCTTTGTCGAGTGCGGCCATCATATTGTTGGCACCGCCTTCAATAGGCACCATCTCGAGATTGATTCCTTCACGTGAGAAAAATCCCTTACGCTGAGCGATGGTAAACTGAAGAGCGGATACGGTTTTGATGGTCGATGGAATTTGGCCGTAACGAACCGTGATGGTTTGTGCCGACAGAGTTTGAACTAAACCCAATAGCAAAAGTGCCTCTGTCGGAATGATTTTCCTCATTTTGGTGCATTCCTCTCTTTGGCCAAGTGAATCGTTGAAGGCTTATAGCCCGGCGAAGAGCGGATGTCCATAAAATTATGCTAGAGCCGTCGCTTGCAGGCCGAAACTAAAGTAGAAGAGGAAGAATTCTGCGGATTGGGAACTGCCTTCCCGGGTGGCAATATGCAAAGATAGACGGTTAACTTCGGAGCCTCGTGAGGTTCCCACGGCCGAAGTTTCGCTTATGGGACGCACTCAATAGATTTTTTGTTGCTCCTTCCTGTTTGGCTCTGCTTGGCGGATTGGACGAAACATTCGTTTGTTTCTTCAAACGGCGCTCCTGCCAGCGCCTCAAACCGCGCCGGATATAGCGTGGATTCAAATCCACTGCCTGACAGAGATTGTCAAAGGCGAATAAACGGTTACTTCGCTCCTCGAAAATCCACTGTTCAGTTTCCAGAAAGAGCTGCCGTTTCTTCTTGTCACGCGCAAAAAGGTTCTCTTGGAAGCAGATGACGGCGTCCTCTAAGACCGCAAGCATCAGCCTTTTTTCCGGCTCCAAAGGAACGGCCCGGTGCATCGTCTCCTCAAACTGCGCGGGAGCCAAGGAGTCCGGCTGAAAAAGTGGATTCATGGATGCTTCGTGCATATCGAAACAGACCTCGCTGCCGACGGATGACCGGCATCGTTCGCGAAAAGACTCTTGACCTGTGCTGTGACGGGACTCTTACTATAATAGTAGTAAACATTTTTTTAGCCGCAAGGGTCTCGGCTCAGATAGAAGAAATTTTTTTGCCACACGCAGAGCAATATCTCAGGAGTCATGTGAAGACGAAAAGGCGCAATAGATCATTCACGCTGCACTTTCCGCTCTTTTTTGCTATGACAGTGCCATGGAAGTCGTGCAGGCGACACTTTGGATTTATGCCAATGCTTTGCGTCGGTCATTTCAATGCGTGGCAGAGAACTGGGTTATCAGTTTTGCCCCATTAGCCTACGCTATCGCCGTGTCATTGGCCGGCTTGGTCGTCTCGCCATTGGGCATCGTCGGCGGCCTACTTTTCGCTTTGGCGACTCAGGCGTGTGTGAGCTCGGGCCTCTATCTCTTAGAAAACATGGTGAAAATTGGCAAAGCCAACTTCAATGATTTTCTTCGGGGATTTACCGCATATCTTTGGGAGCTGTTATTTATTTCCTTTATTTTGTGGATTCCCATGAGGGTTACAGCGTTGGCTCTCGCCTCGTTTCCCAATGGCGCTCTAATATTTCTCCTTATTAGGATAGCTCTGTACGTTCTTCTCAACCCGCTTCCGGAATGCCTCTATCAAACCCGGTCGTCGGGGATTGAGCTGCTGACCGCCAGCTATAACTTTATTGTCGAAAATTGGATCGAATGGTTTTTGCCAAACATCCTCCTGACCGTGGCGGGATTTTTTGTGTTTCAGCTTCTTGAACTCCTGACTTACGGCTTGCCCGGCTTCTTGCAGCTTTTCGTGCTCGCCCTCGGACTCGGTGTTTGTTTGACGTATTTTATGGTTTTCCGCGGGTTTCTTTTTGCTGAGCTTAACGGCACTACGCGCCGAAGCCGGGTGTATCGCTACAACGCGCGTGGTCCGCAATAAAGGGTCCGCGGCCGAGCCGCCGGTATAACGTTAAGATTTTCCGCCGAAACGGGCGCCCAAACCTGAGCCTGGTTAACGCCATATGAGACTTTTGGGAACTTGAATGCGCTTGCGTCCCTGGTTGCTTGACCTCCATAAGTTCTTATGGTGTATGGAGTGATGCTCTGAGAAAAATTGTATGAGAATTACAGCGATAAAAGGTTTTTCCGATATCCTTCCGGAAGCGGTGGAACCCTGGCAATTCGTCGAGGGAAAGGCGCGTCAGGTATTCTCATCGTACAACTTTTCCGAGATTAGGATTCCCATTTTGGAAAAAACCGAACTTTTCAGTCGCTCCATTGGCGAGACAACGGACATCGTCGAAAAGGAGATGTACACCTTCACCGATCGGGACGGATCGATGCTCACGCTGAGGCCGGAAGGCACCGCCGGCGTGGTGCGCGCCTATGTCGAGTCGGAGATGTATAAAACCGAACCGGTACGGAAGCTCTATTATATGGGGCCCATGTTCCGGCGGGAGCGCCCACAGAAGGGGAGAATGCGGCAATTTCATCAAATCGGCGCCGAGGCGCTCGGACGAGCCGATCCGTTCATAGATGCGGAGATGCTGCTTATGCTGCGGGATTTCTTTGCCGCGGTGGGTGCTTTGCGCCAATTGCCGAAGACGTATGGAGCGCAATCCGCTCCGGGTCTTGGACTGCAAGGAGCCAGGTTGCATAGAGGCAACCCGAGAAGCTCCGTCTATCCTCGAGAGTCTTTGCGCGGAGTGCCGTGATCACTTCGACCTAGTGAAGCGTTTGCTGGCTGAAACCAACGTCGCTTATGTTCTCAATTCGCGACTGGTTCGCGGCCTCGATTACTATTCCCGTACGACTTTCGAATGGACCAGCGATCAGTTGGGTTCGCAGAATACCGTCGCTGCCGGCGGCCGCTATGATGGTCTCGTTGAAGAATTAGGCGGGCCGTCGATTCCCGGTGTTGGCTTTGCAATAGGAATTGAGCGCTTGACTCTTCTGCTGCGGGAAAAGGAAACGAACGAGCCGGCGGGTCCTTCAGTCTATGTCGTCTGGGTCGGTATCCCAGCGCGGGACTGGGCCTTCGGGGTGGTGAATCGCTTGTGGCGGCAGGGACTCGTTGTCGAAATGGAAGGGGAGGCGAAGAGCTTAAAGAGTCAGATGCGCCGCGCCGATAAACTCAAGGCGCGTTCGGTTTTGATCGTCGGCGATGACGAACTGCAGAAAGGTCGGGCCGTATTGCGCGATATGGCGAGCAAACAACAAGCCGAGATTGCGTTCGATAATATCGAGGCAGAGTTGCTGTCGAGGAAGGCAAACTGATGGCGGTGGAAAGAGTTTTTAGCGACCCGCTGGGCGAGTGGAAGCGCAGTTGCTACTGCGGCGCGCCGCGGGCGGAGGCGGTCGGGCAAGAGCTGATTCTCGCCGGGTGGGTGCAGTCGCGACGGGATCATGGCGGGCTGATTTTTGTCGATGTCCGGGACCGAAGCGGTATCACGCAGGTGGTTTTTAACCCCGAAGTCGACGCGGCGGCTCACGAGAAGGCGAAGCAACTCCGTTCCGAGGACGTGATCGCGGTGCGCGGCACTTTGGCCAAGCGTCCGCTGGAAACATTGAATCCTGACCTGGCAACGGGAGAGGTGGAGCTTCGCGGCAAAGAGCTGAAGCTCCTCAACGCTTCGCAGGTACCGCCTTTTAACATCGAAGACGAGACCGAGGCCAACGAGAACACCCGGCTCAAGTATCGTTATCTGGATCTGCGCCGGCCGCAGAGCCTTGGCCATCTGCTGTTGCGCTATCGCATGACGAAACTGATCCGTGATTATCTCGACGGCCTGGGCTTCATCGATGTCGAAACTCCGGTGCTGACGAAGAGCACGCCGGAGGGGGCGCGCGATTATCTCGTGCCCAGCCGTATTTACCGTGGAAAATTTTATGCGTTGCCGCAATCGCCGCAGCTGTTCAAGCAAATTTTGATGGTTGGCGGCCTGGATCGTTATTTCCAGATCGTCAAGTGCTTTCGTGATGAAGATCTCAGAGCCGACCGGCAGCCGGAGTTCACGCAGCTCGATATGGAAATGTCCTTCGTGCAGCGCGAAGACGTGATGCAAGTCGTAGAGGGAATGATCTCTGTGCTCTTCAAGGAGCTGAAGGGCATCGAGTTGAAGTGTCCATTTTCGCGCCTGACGTGGAACCAGGCGATGTCCCGCTACGGCTCCGACAAACCGGACATCCGCTTTGGATTGGAATTGACAGACTTTACAAATGCGCTCCGTAGCTCGCAGGCGAAGGTGTTTTCGGCGGCCATTCAGAAGGGCGGTGTCGTTAAAGGAATCTGTATTCCGAAAGGCGGCGAGCTTTCGCGGAAAGATTTGGATGATCTGACGCCGTTCGTCGCTACTTTCGGAGCCAAAGGAATAGCGTGGACCAAGCTGACCGAAGAAGGATGGCAGTCGCCCATCGCTAAATTCCTGTCGGAAGCAGAGCGGAAAGAAATCGAAACTATCGCTGGCGCACAAATGGGAGATCTCATTCTCTTCTCAGCAGACACCGCGAAGATCGTTCACGACGCTTTAGGGAACTTGCGGCTGCATCTCGGCGAAAAGCTCCGTCTGATTCCGGACAAGGAATATGCATTGGTGTGGGTCGTCGATTTTCCGCTCATGGAATTCGATCCGGAAGAGAAACACTACGTTGCCTTGCACCACCCGTTTACGTCGCCGCTGGACGAGGATCTCCCATTGCTGGGCTCAAAGCCGCTTGAAGTCCGGTCGAAAGCGTATGATCTAGCGCTCAACGGCGTCGAAATCGGCGGCGGCAGTATCCGTATCCATCAAGTCGAGCTGCAAAAGAAAATTCTCGGCCTGATGGGCATCGATCCGGAAGAAGCCGAGGCGAAGTTCGGGTTTTTCCTAGAAGCCCTTGGTTTCGGTGCACCGCCCCACGGTGGAATCGCCTTCGGCATCGACCGCATGGCGATGCTTTTGAGCGGCGCCAAATCCCTGCGCGATGTGATTGCCTTCCCCAAAAGTCAGCGCGCGGTTTGTATGTTGACGGACGCGCCATCGGCAGTAGATCCCAAGCAGCTGCGTGAGTTAGGCATTCGTACGACGACGGCTGACTAACCCTATCAAGCGATATTTACGTTGAGACGATAGCGATCTTCTGTTATTGTCTGGGCGATCGATTATGACAAAAATTCTCCCTCTGGCGCTTCTTCTTGCGCTAGGCTGCAGCAGCTTTGGTCCCGGTAATCTTCAGAGCAGGCATTCGACGGATTTGCAGAATCGCAAAATCAGAAGAATTGCGGTTCTGCCTCCCGCGCTGACGCCGCCAGAACAGAATTCACGGGGACCTTTGGCGCCGAATTCGTCGACCGACAGGGCGACGGCAGAAGGGGAAGCGCCGGAGATTCTTGCCAGGCTCCTCTATTCGACCATGGCATCTATGCCGAATTGGCAGATCGTTTCCGAAAGTGAGGTGCGGGAAATCGCCCAACCCGTCCGGGCCAGCAGCGAGGCCGCAAGGCTCAAGCAGATCGGAGAGAGGGTCTACGCGGATGCCGTGATCACCGGCAGGATCCTGCGTTTTCGTGAGAGAATCGGCAACGAGTTGGGTGTAAAGAGCCCGGCTTCCGTCGCATTCGTCCTGGATCTCGTGGACGTCCGGCGCGGGGACATCCTATGGTCCGCCCGCTTCGATGAAACCCAAAAACCATTGAGCGAAAACATCTTTGCGATCGGCGACATCAGCCAACGCGGCGTGCGCTGGTTGACGGCCGAACAGCTTGTTCACGAGGGCCTAAAGAAAGCCGTTGCTCAGTTGCACGATATTCTGGTTCGCAATCCTACCTCCTGAAATCAAAACTTCCCTGCGCGATAGGATTCGCGGGCCGAAGACAAACTAATTATCCGTTGAGTGAGCGCGGCGTCCACTTCGATCGGTTTCAGTAACCGATCACTGATCCGTTTGCCTATATCTTCCAGTTTTCTCAAACTGCCCCGATCCAGAAGCACGGATTGTCCCCCTGACGTGATGAGACGCAGGGCGGGCACTGGAAAACTTTCTGCCGCTGACGATCCGGCCAAGGCGAAGCCGCTGTAAACCTGATCAACGCCGAGTTTGACTTTTTCTATTTCCGAATAATATGCGGCGAGCGTTGTTACGCTGTAAAGACTCCTCCGAGTAAGCGTGACTTCCTGCCTCGCCTTGTCGATAACGATGGTCCGTTTTTGCGATAGCAGATATAGCGAGATGCCAAAAAGTACCAGGTTCATGAGGGGGAAGTACCAAAGCGCGCCAGCGGGGCCCGCGAAGCCTCGGAGTCGAATGGCCTGAAAAATCGGAACGGATACGAACAGCAGCACAAGGGCGATGCCGAGACAGAGAAAAGCCGGAAAACGGGCCCCTTGCCAAATCAGCCGAAGCTTTTCGGGCGTTTCTTCGACGATGCGGAAGCCGAGCCGACTACCAATCGCTTCAAACTGCGCTGGATGACCGTCCATGGCGGCGATAAAAAGAACGGGAAGGATTCCGTGGCAACCTGAAGGGTTTATTGTTTCTGGTCTTTCTGTTCCCGATAAAAATCCCTGAAGCGGTATTGTTTTAAACGAATCAAATTCTGGTAGGAGCCGAAGCGCTGGGCCGGCTCTTCCACCCCATCGAGCAGGTCGATCGGGTTTTCTTCCTGCTCGAAGACGCGGAGCTTTTCGTAGGTGGTTGAGCGCTCCGCCGGGATGCGCCCCATTTCGCGAATCAGGCCGCGGAACTGTGAGGGCTTCATGAGCTGGCCGTAGCCGGCTCCAGCGGCGGAGCGCGATCTGCGATAGCTTCGGACCTTCCTTCACCCAGGAGACTTGTAGATTCGGGATCCATCGATTCAACATAAGGCGCGATACGGCATACATCTTCATCACTTCGGCCCCGCTGGCTCCTTGGCGCAAGCCGGGGATGCGCTTGCGGTGAAACATCGGCGCCTCTTCGTAGACGAAGCTTAAAGGCACGAACTCCGTAATACCGCCGGTTCGATTTTGCAGATCCCGTAAGATACCGAGGTGAACAGCCTTATCATGAGACGATTCGATGTGACCGTACATGATTGTCGAGGTCGTGGGTATTCCCACTTCATGGGCGGTCTGGATGAGATTAATCCATTGATTCGTGGTAATGCGTCCCGGTGAGACTTGCCGGCGGATATCATCCACAAGAATCTCGGCCGACGTGCCCGGAAGGCTGCCGACGCCGGCTTCCTTTAGTGCCGAAAGATAGTCGCGAACGGTCACGCCCGTGAGAGTGGAGCCGTAGAGAACCTCTTCAGGGGAGAAGCCGTGAATGTGAAGATCGGGCAACGACTCTTTTAGTGCTCGACAAAGCTTGACGTAATGCCATCCGTCCATCCCGGGAGCTAAGCCTGCTTGCACGCAAACTTCCGTCGCTCCGAGATCGCGGGCTTCCGTCGCCCGCCGGATGATTTCCTCCGTGGGTAAAAAATATCCCTCTTCGGCCAAATGGCCGCGACTGAAGGCGCAGAAACCGCAAGCTTTGACGCAGACGTTGGTAAAGTTGATGTTGCGATTGATCACATACGTCACCACGTCACCAATCGTTTGAGACCGAAGATAATCTGCCGCCGCGGTCATGGCCAGGAGATCCGACCCTTCGGCGTCAAAAAGCTGGGTGGCCTCGTCAACGGCAATTTCATGGTTGGACAAAGCGCGATCCAAAATGCGACTGATAGCCGGCGTTAGGGTGGACAGAAGTCGTTCGAGCGAACTTTGCAGGTGCGGAAAATCCATAGGGCGACTCTAACTTGTCAAGGCGTGGAACACAATAACAGTTGCGCCCGGAGCGCTTAGCTGTGAGTCCAGTAGCGGGCGAATTCCGTAAGAAAAGCGAGAGTCGAAAGATCGCGCATGCGATCGAGATAGACCTTTCCGTTCAGGTGGTCCCACTCGTGCTGAATGACGCGCGCGTGAAAATCGTGCGCGACAAAGTCCAACTCTTTCCCCTCTCTGTCCAAGGCTTGAACGCGAATGCTCTTGTAACGCGGCACTTGGCCTCTTAAATCGGGAATGCTCAAGCAACCTTCCCAATCATCCTCGGTTTCGTCCGTCAAAGGCGCGATCTTCGGATTGACGAGGACGCACAAAGGGATTTTGGGCTTCTCCGGATAGCGCGGGTTATCGGCGACTTCAAGGACGGCGATTTGCTTTGATTCGTGTACCTGATCGGCTGCCAACCCGACGCCGTCATATTCCTTCATCGTTTCAACCATATCGTCGATAACTTTTTGGATTTCGCCGGACTGAAGCTGCTGCAGGGACAGGGTGGCTGTGATCTGACGTAGGACCGGATGTCCGAGTCGCGCCACTTTGAGAATCGACATAGGACCTACTTAGCATAGCTACGTGCCCTGAGGAAGGGCCCGAATTCGTTCCTAAAAACCGCGAGGAGCCGGCTCCTGCTCAGCTCACTTGACAAAGAAGACCTAAGGAGTCTATATTTAAAAACAAGGGCTAATTTCATGAAGCGGTCAAAGTCGAGAGCGGAGCGAAGTTCGCTCATGAACGTCGGACGGCGGGTTGACTACGCGGTTCGGGCGTTGTCTTACCTTGCGGGCCAAACCGATGGAAAAATCTTAAGTCGGGCGGACATCGAAAAGAGTCAGGATATTCCTTCTTTTTACCTTTCAAAGATCATGAAGGACTTGGTGGCCGGCGGTTTGGTGCATTCGCACATTGGCTCCAAGGGTGGATTTACCTTAGCCAAGGCCGCCGATACGATCAGCATCAAAGAGGTTTATGAAGCAGTGGAACGACGCTTGGTGCTGATGGAATGTCTCGAAAAAGGGGCGAGTTATTGTTCCTACTGTGCGGTTTGTTCACAAAGGTCGATTTGGGAAGAAGCCCAATCTGTGCTGGCGAATTTTCTCGCGGGCGTATCGATAGCCAATATCGCCGATAGGCAGGGACTGAAAGAGCGGTTGAGCAAGACTACCATGCAGAAGGCCGGATAACGCACCCCCAAGAGGAAGCATGATGTTGGAAATCAAGAATCTTCGAGCGAAGGTCGGGGACAAGGAAATTCTTCGCGGTATCAATCTCGGCGTAGGTGCCGGAGAAGTTCACGCGATCATGGGCCCGAATGGTTCAGGAAAGAGCACGCTTGCCCACGTTCTTTCAGGGCGTGAAAACTATGAAGTGACCGCTGGCGAGGTCATCTATAACGGTAAAGATCTTTTAGCCATGAGCCCTGAGGAAAGAGCGCGCGAGGGAGTTTTTCTGGCCTTTCAATATCCCGTCGAGATTCCCGGAGTGAGTACCACCTATTTTCTGAAGGCCGCTCTCAACGCTGTCCGCAAGCATCATGGGCTCGACGAGCTGGACGCCATGGAATTTCTTTCGGTCATTAAGGAAAAAATAAAACTGGTAGAAATGGACCAAGCGCTGATCAACCGGCCCCTGAATGAAGGTTTCTCCGGCGGTGAGAAAAAGCGCAACGAGATTTTACAGATGGCGGTCATGGATCCAAAGCTGGCCATTCTCGATGAAACCGATTCCGGGCTCGACATCGACGCGCTGCGTATCGTGGCCGGCGGGGTGAATGCGCTGCGGCGCGACGATCGTGCAATGATCGTCATTACCCATTACCAGCGTTTGCTCAATTATATTATTCCCGACTTTATCCACGTTCTGTTTGACGGGCGGATCGTCAAGTCGGGAGCGAAAGAATTGGCTTTCGAACTCGAGAGCAAAGGCTACGACTGGATTAAAAACGAAGCGGCGCTTCCGCAGTAATCAATCATCCACCACGACGATTTAATCGCAATGCAAGCAATCGAAAGCAAAGAGCATTATTTGTCCGCGTTCAGACGCAATCAGACCACGGGAGCCGCCGGCGTCCCGCCGTGGTTGAATGATTTGCGCGAATCGGCGATTGCAAGTTTTGCGGCATTGGGATTTCCAACGACGCGGAACGAGGAGTGGAAATACACCAACGTCGATCCCATCGCCGCGCTCGCGTTCGGTCGCGGGAACGGTCAAGCGAAAACCCTCACTGCCGATGAGCTGTTTCCCCTATCGTTCAGCGATTTCTCTTGTAATCGTCTCGTTTTCGTAAACGGTGTTTACGTTCCACAGTTCTCCTCGTTGCGAGAGTTGCCGGAGGGGGTTCGGGTGCAGAGCCTGGCGGAGGCGATCCTAGGGAATGATCAGGTTTTGCAGCCCTACTTGGGGCGCTATACCAGATATCAACGAGAAACCTTTGTCGCACTCAACACGGCTTTCATGGAAGACGGAGCCGTTGTTGTCGTTCCGGAGGGTTGCCGTTTAGAGGAGCCGATTTATCTCGTATTCGCTTCCATAGCAGGGGAAATGCCGATTGCCTCGCATCCGCGAAATCTCATTGTCCTGCGATCGGGCAGCGAGGCGAAAATCGTTGAGAGTTATGTCGGGCTCGGGACCGGAACTTATTTCGCCAATGCTGTAACGGAACTGGTCGGTGAGGAAAATGCCAGTGTGGACCATTATCGGCTGCAGCGCGAGACCGAGAAGGGGTTTCATATTGGCACATTAGAAGCTCGCGTCGGCCGCAATTGCAATTGCATGGCTCACGCAATCACGTTGGGCGGCTCGTTAGTGCGTAACGATGTGCATGTTGTGCTGGACGGTGCGGGTTCGGAATGCGTTCTCAACGGTCTCTATCTAATGGAAGGCAAACAACATGTCGACAATCATACGGAGATCGAACATGTCCAACCCAGGGCCACCAGCTTAGAGCTCTACAAAGGGATTCTGAGCGGCAGTGCCCGCGGGGTGTTCAACGGCAAGATCGTCGTCCATAAGGACGCGCAAAAAACCGACGCCCGACAGACGAACAAGAACTTGCTGCTCTCTGAAGGCGCGATGGTCAATACCAAGCCCCAGTTGGAAATCCACGCCGACGACGTCAAGTGCAGCCATGGATCGACCATCGGGCAACTGGACGGCGACGGGCTCTTTTACCTCCGGTCGCGGGGAATGGGTCTAGAAGATGCCCAGAGTCTTTTAAGTTACGCCTTTGCCAGTGACGTGGTGGGCCGAATGCGAATTCCTCGGATGCGGGCGCGACTGGACGATTTTTTGTTGACGAAGTTCGGGAGAAAGTAGACCTCGGGATCCAATGAAAGCGGCGCAGGAAATTGCAAAACTGGAGCCTCGGCGAAATAGGTTTGACGTCGAACAGGTGCGCAAGGACTTTCCTATCCTCGCCCAGAAGGTGCATGGCAAGCCTTTGGTGTATCTGGACAATGGCGCGACAAGCCAGAAACCGCGGGCGGTTATTGAGGTGCTCAATCATTATTACGCGGAGCAGAATTCCAATATCCACCGGGGCGTTCATCACTTGAGCGAACGGGCGACAGCAGCGTATGAAGCGGCGCGTGAAAAAGTGCGGCGCTTTGTCAATGCCCGGCGCGAGCAGGAGATTGTCTTTGTTCGGGGCACTACCGAGGCCATTAATCTGGTCGCGCAGAGTTACGGGCGGACCTTTCTTAAAGAAGGCGATGAAATCATTATTTCAGCGATGGAGCACCACTCCAATATCGTTCCATGGCAGATGCTCTGTGAGCAAGTTCATGCGAGGCTACGTGTGATTCCGATGAATCATGACGGCGAATTGGTGATCGACGAATATCGTCAACTCTTGAACGGAAAAACCAAGTTCGTTTCGGTTGCCCACGTGTCCAACGCGCTCGGAACGATCGTTCCGGTCAAAGAAATGGTGAAGCTGGCTCACGAAAGGGGAGTGCCGGTTCTGGTGGACGGGGCACAAGCGGTACCCCATCTCAAAGTTGACGTCCAAGATATCGGCTGTGACTTTTATGCTTTTTCCGGCCATAAGATGTTCGGTCCTACGGGCGTAGGAATCCTTTACGGCCGCTCCGAGCTGCTCGACGTCATGCCGCCCTATCAGGGCGGCGGCGATATGATCAGCTTGGTGACTTTTGAAAAGACGCATTACAATGTCTTACCCTATAAGTTCGAAGCCGGAACCCCACACATCGCCGGCGGCATTGGGTTGGGCGCGGCCATCGACTATTTGGCGGCGCTGCATTGGGAACAGGTGTCTTCACATGAAGATGATCTGCTGGCGTATGCCACAGGCGCTCTGTCGGACATTGAAGGGCTGAGGATCATCGGCAACGCGAAAGAAAAGGCCGGCGTGATATCATTTGTCTTCGACCACCTTCATGCTCACGACGTGGGGACGATCTTGGATCAGGAAGGAGTAGCGGTGCGTGCGGGTCATCACTGCGCGATGCCGGTGATGCAACGTTTCGGCGTGCCGGCCACAACCCGCGCTTCCTTCGCGTTGTACAATACGCGAGAGGAGATTGATGCGCTGGTGAAGGCGGTAGGTAAAGCTTTGAAGGTGTTTGGCTAATGTCAGATCTGGACGAACTCTATCAAGAGGTTATTCTCGACCACAACAAGAGTCCGAGAAATTTTCGGACCATCGAGAACGCCAACCGAAAAGCGGAGGGCTATAATCCGCTCTGCGGTGATCAGGTCACCGTGTACTTGAAGCTGGAGAATGGCGTCATCAAGGATATCAGTTTCCAAGGGTCGGGGTGCGCGATCTCGAAAGCTTCGGCGTCGATGATGACATCGGAGCTGAAAGGGAAGACGGAAGCGGAAGCGCACGGGCTCTTCGAAAACGTCCACAGGATGTTAACCGGTGAATCGGCCCACGATGGCAGTGAAAAGATCGGCAAACTGGCGATCCTATCGGGAGTCTGCAAGTTTCCCGCGCGGGTAAAATGCGCCAGTTTGGCCTGGCATACCGTCAATTCTGCGCTGAAAGATCGAGAATTAACGGTATGCCAGGCCAAACTG
>WNGM01002989.1_pt1 | contig 13549 bp, 9 predicted proteins | sample 5400571 | NCBI WGS metagenome assembly WNGM01 (sample SAMN13153378, study PRJNA577476) | soil metagenome | isolation source: 100 cm soil or saprolite under Garry oak tree replicate 2 | place: USA:California | collected 2016-06-15
CCTCTTGACGGCTAAGTTGACGCCTCTTAGGGCTTCAACTTTGACGGAGCCTGTCTGGTAGATCTTCCAGATATTATCGACGTCAACTATGACTGAGTTTGCAGGCCGGCTCAATGGGACTTCGCAGTGATAGCCGCAGAAAAGCGGCTTAGTTATTGCTTACGAAATTCTGTCCAGAACACTTCTTGAGGATGCCGGCCCCCCATCTGATTTTCACTGAAACTCTCACGCCAAAGGGCGTGTGAGGGCCCAGAGCAGCTCTAGAAGGAGCGAATTTGTGGGTTAGATTCCTTTCCAGCACGCCTTCTTGCTCTTGTCATACCAAGAGTTGACGTATTCGCCGCCGCTTATCCGGTTGCAGACGAATTTCGCATCGCAATAGTCGCAGAGCTCAAGGTTTCCTATTACCCATCCCGTTCCAGGGTTCATGTCTGTCTTCAGCTCTACCATCTCCTCCGACAAGCCCTGCGTCAACGTATCCAGAGGATTGCTGGTGCACTGGTTACAACCGTTGGCGCACGGATAGGGTTCAACCGTGTAGAAGGGACCCTTGGACCCGTTGACAGTATTGTGATAATCACAGAAGAATGCGCATGATGCCTCAACGGGCGTGAGAGATACAGTAACCCCGGGTGGCAGGAATATGTTGTACGCACCCCGGCCGCCCAGGTTCGGGACGGTACCTGAAGCAATCCAGCCAGTGAGGGTCTGTTTGATTTGAGCGTCGGATATTTTCGGAGCGGGAGCCGTCTTTATGTTGATGAAAGGGCTAACCTTCCCGATTCCAACATTGTACTGCGATAGCCCTCCGGAGTATGTCTTGTCCGACTCTATGTCTCTAACAGCTTTCTCTACACTCGCCACCCAGGCCGACGCGGAGGAGCTTGTGAAGTATGGACCCCAGTAGATGCTCTGCCAGATGTAGCCGCTCTTCCAGAGTGGGCCGCCGCCGTATTTCACATTGGCTGATGTTGCGCGGAGCTGGTTCCGATGACGGCACGCGCTTGCATAGTGCCAGATTCCCGATTCTTGACCTGACGTAGCCCTCACGCCGATGTGTTCGAACCCGGATATTGAAATGCCACACACATTGCAGGCGGAAATATTCCTGCACGCCTCACACCTATCTTTCAAGTTACTGAATGGGAGCTCGCTTGAGAGATCCGAATCCTTTCCTTGGACTCTTGACATGTCGTATTCTACGCCAGTTGCGCTAAGGTCAATCTAAATTGTGGTGTTCCTCATCGCCCAGCTCTAGGGTAGCGGGATGCAAACTCCGCTTTGTGAAGAAGGCGTGAGAGGTCCCTCTTTCGTGCCAGTCTCCATAGCCAACAATCAATCGCAACCTTTGACAGCTATTCCTAGAAAGTTCTAACCATAGACACAGATGAGATAGGAGCTATGTCGACATCGACAGATCACAAGGCTACTCACAGCCAGGTGTATCCCGAACCCACCGTGGGCGCGTTGATAGTCAACAAGGAAGGAAAGATACTGCTGACGAAATCTCACAAATGGTTTGACAAGTACACTCTCCCAGGTGGACATATTGAGGTTGGCGAGACGATGAAGGAGGCCATTATCCGAGAGGTCAAGGAGGAGACTGGATTAGACGTGGAAGTTGCAGAGCTGTTGCTGATGCAGGAGGCAATATTCGCAGAGGAGTTCTGGAAGAGGAAGCATTTCATCTTCTTCGACTTCCTCTGCAAGAGCGGAGACCAGCAAGTCAAGCTTGATGGGCGCGAACTACAGGAATACGTTTGGGAGTATCCTGGCGCGGCGTTTAGGCCGGAGCTCGACTCATTTACGCGGAAGACGTTAGAGAAGTATCTTCAGAGAAGCTGACTCATGACTCGCAGGATTCGACGACTTAGATGCTTAGAAAAGTTTGAGGGACGTTTGGGAGGTTGCTATATTAGTCCCGCGACCGTGACCGTGACTGTCACTTGCGTCGTATGGGATACAGTGCCACTTGTGGCGGTGATTGTGACAGTGTAGGTTCCTGGCGTGGTGAGGAGCGATGCTGACACTGTCAATGTTGATGAGCCTGTGCTTCGGGGTTGTAGATTCACCGTGGATGGCGCGAGAGATGCGGACGGATTCGAGGGCGAGAGGCCGGCGGTCAGACTGATGGGAGTCACTTGGGCTGACAAGCCTACTCCTCCGGAGAATCCGTTCATGCTCGTTAGTGTCACCGTGGACGTGCCGGACGAACCGATCGAGATGGAGAGGGATGCTGGGCTGGCTGCGACGCTAAAATCTCCAATGTTTAGAGAGACACTTACTGTGCGTGTGACTGTCCCGTTTGTCCCACTCACCAAGACGGTATAGTTGCCCAGAGACGATGCAGCAGTTGTAACCGAAAGATTGGAATTCGCTATTCCACCCGAGGGTACTACGACGCTGGAGGGGGTCATTGTCGCCGTGGGGGAAGGTCCAACCGTACTGGAAGCGGCCGAGACCATTGTCGAGAATGTGATGTTGCCCGAGAAGAGGTTGAATGTGTTGACGGTAATAGCGGAACTGCCGGTCAGGCTGGCTAGGAGGCTTAAGCTGTTCGGATTGGCGCTGAGGTAGAAATCTGCGGGGGTGTTTGAGATCCTCCACGCTGTGAGGGGATGCAGCTCCCATCCTGAGAAACTGTGAGCGGAGTCGCTAAGATGATCCGGGTCCCAGAAAACGAAACCTTGAACGTCAATCAGTGATTTGTAAGCTGCAGTCTCCGCCACAAGAGTGTTGTTGTCGCAGGCAGTGTTTGGTCCGCAGTAGCTAGCGCCCTTCCAGTCATGATCAATCTCCGCGTGAAGTGTATGCATGCAGCCTGTTGTGTTGGAGGAGTCGCAGTTAGAGTATCCAGGAGTAAGGATGTTGAATGTGCTGTCTGACTGTGGACCATTGGGGTATGGAGCACCACCGTTTATCCGCTGGAAAGTCGTGTTCCAGTCCTCCTCGGCGCGGTAGCCTCTCTGCACACCGTTGATCTGGACGAACGCAGAGACTACCTGTCCGTTCGCGTTCGTAAAAGTGCAAGGGGGCCCGGGTGAGATCCACGCAGGCGGAGTGGATGAAGATGGAGTTAACCATCTCTTAGTATTATCGGGTCCGTAGGGAGAAGTTATTCCGGGATTGAAGACGCTGCCTTGCTCTGTGGCTCCGCCCAGTGAGCTAGTCTGATTTCCGACAAGCTGTTCCACGGTCACTAGCACCGGTGTGCAGCTAACTTTCGGGTTCCAAGAAAACAACCCGCTCGCTGTGGAGCTGCTGATCGCTGCGACCGGCCGAGGCATCCCGAGGTGACCAAACATCAACACGCTCGCCAGAAGGCTGCAGGCGAGAACCATCACTACGGCTTTCTTGTTCGGAATTATCGTGGCCCCGCTCCTCCTGCTTCAGAGGCTTCAGCCAGATATTTGAGCGGGACGTGTACAAGTGTTTGAGGAGCACGCCTTTCATAGCAATAGTGTGCAAAATGAAGCCTAGCATGACGTTTCTACACAAGTATAGACAGATGTGATGTATGTCAACACCATGCCCTGCAATGACTCACACCAGAGTCAACTCGTCGTTCATCGCAGGACTTGGAGCTGACCGGATCGGCTCCGGACGAGGTCGGCCGAGGTTGTTCAAGCAAGAGTAATGAGCGAGTCTTCGGAAACCGCTTCTGAACGCCTCATGAAATCGGTCTCCAAAACCGGCTTCTAAAACCGGGGCAGGTGCAGAATCCTTTTTCTTCGGGGAAAAAAATTCTCGACTCTGGTGCAGAACCATTTGTAGCCCCCAAGGGTCTGCTCGAGTTTCGCCACAAGAAGGCCCAGGACGCATAACACACGTCCGGAAATCGCCCAGAACATGCCCGAATCTCGAATTCTAGCCCGGTTTTCTGATTCCACAGGTTTCCATGCGTATCTGCAGGGGGAGCAGTCCAGCTTCGAAGATCATCAAGAGAACCCGTTTCGGGTTCTAAACAAAGGTTCTCACCCAGAACGGTTCCAACCAGCAAGACGCCTCCTCAAAAACACCCCGGGGGACTATTAGGGGTCCGCGACGCGGATAAGACGTTTCCACCCGGAGCCCCTGTGGATGCTGGGTCGAAATTCAACAGGAGACGCAGGCCAATCCTTCGCACTGGGTCCCGGCCACTTTGATGCCTTTTCTCCGCTCTAGCTTTATCTTCCAATCCTTGTCCGGTTTCGAACACTGACGAATCTTTGACCCTTGTTGTAGGCGGAGCTAACCGATACTTCAGAATCGGTCTCATCGCAGGCATTCTCGCAATACTCGCCGACTTCCTCCTAGAGCTTGCGCTGTTACGGCAGCTGTCGGTTTTCAACACTGGGCTCGGACTCTGGGTCTTCGTATCACAGTTCCTCATCGCTGCCGCCCTCCTACTGATCCTCGTAGTCGTAGGATCCTTCGCTTGCATGACCGTTCACCGGTCAAGCGGGACGAGAAAGCCCTGGATCGTCTACTACATCCTACTAGGACTCGCAATATTCGGAGCCTTCACTAGCGGCATGAACAGTGGTCTCAGTCTCGACGTGAAATATTCGACCTATCTTGGAAAGGCCGGAATTGACTATCTCAACCTCCAATACCTTGGAGGTGCAGTTATCTGGACGGCTCTCGCTCTAACAGCTCTCTTCATGATCAGCGATCCACGCATCTCCTACGGCGCTGGACAAGACGGAAAGAAGCACCTCTGCATGCACAGCAAACTCTTGGGTCTCCTCCGGCTCTTCCGGAAGGCGAATGTTGGAGATCTAGTTCCTCGCAGGAGATACTATGACGTTGGACCAAGACAGCCGGTACAGTGGGACATTGGAGAGAACCTCGATCACGCGGTACTCTCAAGGAATGGCAAGCTAGAATGGAACGACCGGTTCCCAGTCAAGTCGCCTATCTTCCTAGCTTGGACAGCGATCAAGTTCCTACTAGCCCTCGGAATCGCCGCCATCATATCCAATGACATTGCCCTGAGATTCCTGACTATCCAGAATTACATGACCCAGACGAATAGTTCCTGGGCGGCTCAGATAGGAAATTACTTCGGAATCCTCGGCATGAGACTCGCAGGAACCTACCAGGTCTCGCCTACCTTCGGAATTGATAACGTCTTCACATTCGAAGTCTTCAGACTCATCCTCTCCCTCCTGGGTCTCACTTTCATCGTTCTCGGAATCAGACTTGGTATCTCGATCATACCCAACTTCCTAGTCGGTGTTACAAAGAAAGCCCTAGGAATGTCCCGCCGGGCACTGAGCAACCTCTTCGCAATCATACTTCTACCCTTCATCTTCTCAGTCCTGAGCAGCGGTGCCTGGGTCTTCGACGTTGGCGGACCATTCATCCTCTGGACCCTACTCCTCTTCCTAGCAGCTTTCGCCCTCTTAACAGCAATCAGCCGCAACCAGAGGATACTCCACTTCAAGATGACGCGAGTCAAGGGAATAGTCATCATCGCAATCGTACTAGCCTCGGCAATCGCTCCTCCCGCGTTTGCCACATTCCTGCGCGCACAATCCGGACAGTATATCAGCTACCAGTGGAACCCAGCCTACGTCCCAACGATCCAGTACACCCGATGGGCCTACGGAGTAGACTCTGTCACCAGCGCCAACCTGTCGATGATCACGAGTTACACCAACCAGACCAACGTGTTGAATCACATTCGAATCTTCACGAACTCATCAGCCCGCCTCAACATGAGACCCCTAGTCGGCGTGAACTGGATGTCGATCGACAACGCCCCAGTCGACATCATCTACATCAACGGCACAGAATACTGGGTCTCGATCCTCCAACTAGTCGAAGCCAACTACGCAAACGACGTCGATGTCTGGCGCACCCAACATCTACTTCTCACCCACTCCGAAAAAGTCCTAGCAGTAAACGCTGCGACCACCCAGACCGTCGACATGAGCACGATATGGAACCTAACGCAGACACCCCAAGTCTACTATGGCGAAGGAGGACTGTGGTCTTCCGTCGACGAGGTATACCTGAACATTCCCGGCTTCAACGAGACCCATCTGACAAGCTACAAGGGCCCGCCTAGCTACAACAGCGCCCCCGACTACACATACAAGGGATTCTGGCTGTACTGGAAGTTCTTCTGGCAGGGAAGATTCGACTTTGCCAACGGCAACTACGGCAACATCAAAGCCCTAGAATACAGGGACGTGAACAACAGACTCTCCAACATACTCCTCCCCAACATGCAGATGGACCCGGACCCGTATCCCGTCGTGGACAAGCAAGGAAACATCTACCTGCTACACTGGATCTGGGTCAACTGGCAGAGCCCAACCGACTTCGCCGACTACCCCGAGCACAGTCAAACATCCATCCTGAGACTCTTCGGAGCCGCTCTGACCGACGTGAAAACTGGAGCAGTCACCGGATACCTGTACAATAACGGAAAGACAGACTATGTCACATCCTTCTACCGCTCAATGTACCCCCAGTGGAACCAGCCGATACCGTCTTGGCTCATACCCCAGTTGAGATATCCCGAACAATACTTCAACACTCAACAGGACGTGTACAACTTCTACTTCCAGACGGACCCATTGCAGTGGCAGAGGAACGTGTTCCTCCAATCAACCGAGGATACTCGGTTCATCATCACTCCCATCAATGGAAACCTGGCTTGGGCTGCTGTAAGGCTGGTGGAGATCTACCAGAGTCCGTCCCAGAACTTGGCCGGTCTCTATATTGCTCCCGCAGGAAACCAGACGGGAACAGTATACTTGATCAGATTCCCCGAAGGGACGACTGTTATCGGTCCCAACTCCGCTGCGTCAGCAGTAACCACGGACCCCACTGTCAAGTCACGCCTAACTCTCCACCCTGACTGGACCAGCGGAAACATGCTACTGTATTCGGTCAATGGCGGATTGATCTACGTGATCCCCTACTACGGGACATCGTCAAGTCTCACGGTGCCAGTCATGGTCGCAGTCGTAAACGCGTACACAAAACAGGTCGGGTCCTATGCCATATACAACCCCAACAATCCTACAGAGGTGCAGAGCGCGACAAGTCGCGCGGTCAGCAGCTTAGGGGTTTCAACTGGGACCCAGCAGACCATCAGCGGCAATGTAACTTCGATCAGTTCCTACGTTGTCAACGGGAACACAAGGTGGGTAATTGGAATAAGAACGAACAGCACATCAATCGTTCAAGTTCTCGCCAAGTCTGAAACATTAACCGCTACAGATCAAATCAAAATAGCCACAATTACCAATGGAACCAAGATTACTGTTCTAGTCGACACATCTCAACCACCGCCAATAGTGCTGAGCGTTCAATAGTAACTTCCCAATGGTAATGATCATCTAAAGAAGTTCTAACCTAACGAGTCTTACGGGCGTCCAAGGAATCCCAACTCGCAAAATACAACTCCCTTCTGGCTAAGCACCTGGCACTCAAGAGGGTTTATTCCACAGATCTGACAGATTAATGGCATGTCGAAGTTTCGTCATGCTCAGCGAGCGTTTGAGGACCTTCGACCGTATTTCTGGCCACTCGTTGTTCTGTTGATAGTATCTGTGTTAGCGGTGCCGATGACCCTGGTCTTTCCGTTGCCCATCAAGCTCTTGGTTGACAGTGTCCTCGGTTCTCAGCCTTTGCCCGGGTATCTCACAATTTTCGTGGGATCGCAAGCCTCCAAGACCCTCGCGCTGTGGCTGGCGATCAGCATACTTATGGCAGCTGCAGTCCTGACCTACCTGCAAAACCTAGTGAATGTCTGGTACAGCAACAAAATCGGAAATCGGATGACTCTCGATGTGCGGACCCGTCTGTTTCGACAGATGCAGCGTCTCTCGATCGCCTATCATGATACTATGGGAGCAGCAGACTCAGCTTATCGAACTCTGAACGACGCCCCGATGCTGCGCTCGTTCGGAATCGACAGTCTGATTCCTCTCGCCACTTCCATCTTGACTCTTGGCGCGATGATTCTTGTCATGGTCTTCCTGGACTGGCAGCTCGCCCTGATCGCGCTCCTCGTATCTCCAGTGATGTTCCTTCTCACATTCGTATTTCGGCCACGGATTCGCGCGGGATGGCGTAAGTTTAGGGCGTCGGAGAGTGCCGCTATGGCTGTGGCTCAAGAGAGCCTCGGTGCCTCAAGACTCGTAAAGTCATACGGTCAAGAGGAGCGGAAGAATAAGGAATTAGTGTCTCACTACGACGCAAGTCTGTCCGCGTCGCTGAAAGTCCAGGTTGACAGCGCAATCTACAGTCTACTCGTGGGCATTCTCACAGCCGCCGGTTTAGCGGCCGTGCTCTACATCGGCATCGGCCATGTCCAAGCAGGCCTACTAACCCTCGGAAGCCTTCTAGTCGTAAACTACTACGTGACCCAACTCTATGGTCCCCTGCGAAACGTAGGCCAGTCAATACTCGATATTCAAATGTCGCTGACCGGAGTAGAGAGATATCGCGCTGTACTCGACGAAAAACCCGACGTACCAGAATCACCGAACGCGCGTCCCCTGGTTAGAGCAAAAGGCAGGATCGAATTCCGCAACGTATCATTCGAATACACAAAAGATCATCCAGTGCTCCACGGCATATCCTTCGAACTGCCATCAGGCAACCGTCTCGGCGTGGTCGGTCCCACCGGCTCGGGCAAGACCACACTATCAACACTCCTCCTACGCCTCTTCGACCCGACTGAAGGCGTCATCACTCTTGACATTATCGACTTGAAGGACTACAAGTTAGCGGATCTTCGAAACCAGTATGCAGTGGTCCATCAAGAAACCGTCCTGTTTTCAACGAGTGTTGCTGAGAACATTCGCTTCGCCAAGCCCAACGCAACCATGGACGAAGTTATTGCGGCAGCGACCGCGGCAAAAGCTCATGATTTCATCACAAGTCTACCGAACGGATACGACACCTTGGTGGGTGAGAGGGGAATGAAGTTGTCTGGTGGAGAGCGTCAGCGCATATCCCTCGCTCGTGCATTTCTCAAAGACGCGCCCATCCTCATACTGGACGAGCCTACGAGCTCATTGGATGTTCATACGGAATCGGCGATCCTTGACACGATTCAAGAGCTGATGAAAGGTAGGACTACCATGATGATTGCTCACCGTCCAACTACTCTGAGAGACTGTAACATGATTCTGGTGCTTGAGGATGGTAGAGTGAGTCGAATGACTAGTGAAGTGGATTCGGTCATCTCTGATATGCAGACTGTAAGCGTTCAGACGTGATCCCATGATTACGGGGCGCAGTCAGTTATACCTGAAAGTTGTGGAGCAACGCTGAAGAATTTATTCAGCTGGATTCCAGATCGAACTCTTTGACAAGAGCCATGGCGGTTTTCATGTTTCTGAACACTTCTCTTGGATGGTGAGCGTCGGAGCCAAGGCTTACCCTGCAGCCAGCTTTTGAGCAGGCTATAGCAAGCCTGCGAACCAGCTCAGGGGCGTAGTCGATATCTCTCCCGTTCAGTTCAAGGGCCTTGTTCCTCCTCCTAGCTACTCGTGCAAGGTCTAACAAGAGCTCGTCGAGTTCGGGGGGAGCGATCTTTGAAGCTCTCGTGATTCTGACCGGATGAGAGAGCACTTTGAAGGGAACAAAATCGTTCTCTAGAGCCATTCGTTCAAGCCTAAGATATTCGCGCCAGTGTTCATGAGCCGAGGCCGGGTCAACTATTCCTCTAACGCTTTTCTCGATATCCTTTCCGTCCTCGAATTCGTGAACAGAACAGAGAAGGATATCCCATGCTTCTTGATTGACAAACTCTCCCACCTTCTTCTCGAAGCGCGGGGAAAAGTCAACCTCAAGCCCTCGATTGATCTTCATCCCCGGATATGCTAGTTGGTCGGCTTTCCTGAATTCACCGTCGTATTCCTTCAGGCTCCCGAAGATTCTGCCGCTCGGGTGTATTGATCCAAATCTAATGGATTCTCTGGGCTCTCTGAACTGGGATACGTGCTCCGTGATCGAATACTCACTAATGTTGTTTGCTTTGGCCGCAGCGAGCATATCCGTTATTTCTGCGAGGAGTATGTGATTATGATTGTCAACTAGAGTCATTGTTCCGCGCGTTCATTGGCCGTATGGGTATTCTATGGCTCTGACCCTCGGTTCTCTACTAGCGAAGTTGATGACGAGATCCCGGAGCATTAGGTGTTGGTTCCAGCCGTGGATCATGATCTCTATCGGCTGTACCTGATGGTCTTTTGGTGTGATTCTGAGATATCCGCGGCTGCCTCCCAGGTTCAGTCCTCTCAGAGGACTCTTCATCAGCAATTCCTCTATCTCTTTCTTCGAAAGCTCAAAGTTTTTCTTGCGCTTTATCAGCCAAGGGACATCAATGCTTTTTCGTGAGATGATTCTCTCCGAGAATCTTCTCGATAGAACCCTAAGAGCCTGGTCGGCCAAAATGATGACCAAGGGGAGGAAGACGAATAATATCTCTCTGGATCCGAGCTCAAATAACACCAGCAGATAGAGCAAGCTGATCACTATTAGGTAGGGAGCTAGAAGAGCTTGCGCGAGCAGTCGCATCCTGACGCCGATAATCCGCTGGTCCGTGAAGTAAAGACCGTACCCGCGAGATCTGCCGCGGCCCAGGTAGGTGCTTGCTATGCCTCCGAGAAACAATTCTCCAAACTGTAGGCCCTCTGTCCCCTCGTTCCATTGTAGACCAGACGTGGTTCCCGGCAAGGTAGTCATTGGTTTGGGACCTCGAAGAGGTCATAGCCAAGCTTGAATCCGGATTATATTCTTCTCGCTGATACGAGATAATCATCGTCATCTTGGAGAGAATGGGGGCAGAATGAACCTTAATCCGGGATCTGGGAGGGCGGTTTCATACGGTGCCCAGTTCACGCTTGCATTGATACAGATGAACGCTGATTGAAAAACGTCTGATTCGCCTGTTCCGCGCGATTAAATGGAAATCTCGCCCGGAAACGTTTCGGACCGGAAAAGGCCCCTTCCTAAAATTTTGAAAATAAAAAATTCCCACGACGCAAAACAGCTGTTGGAGGCAGTTCTCTGGCAATCCTTCACAGTCTATCGAATTCTCTCTGTGAAGATCGCCGAGAATGCGACCGAATCGCAAATTGGGGCAGGCGATTTTGGTCCACGGGATTCTGATGTTTGACCATGCGGATAACTCCCCTCTGGGAAAAACGGTTGACTGGCCTATTCTAGGCCGTAAACTACAAGACTCGCCGGAGCAGTTTCAACTGGCGAGAGCCCTCTAGAAAAAGGGGGCCGTAATATGGTCCTCGCGATGCGAGAGCGGTCTTCGTCCCAGAGCTACTTTGCTGTCTGGTTGACTTCCTTGATCGCACCCTCGAGAATATCGAGGCCAGAATCAACAAGATCCCGAGTAATGATCAAAGGAGGCGCGATACGCAGCGTGGAATGACCCGCAGTAATAATCGCTAGCCCACGCCGGAACGATTTCATCATGATCTCGTGAGCCTCCCTGTCAGCATACTCCTTCGTCTTCGGATCCTTAACAATCTCCGCCCCAATCATCAGTCCCTTCCCCCGGACATCCCCGATGATCGGATACTTTTCCTGCATCTCTCGCAGTCGCTTCATCATGTAGTTCCCCTGCTTGGTAGCGTTCTCCAGCAAATGTTCATCCCGTATGATGCCGATCACCTGCAAGGCAGCTGCACACGACACCGGGTTGCCCCCGAACGTGTTAGCATGCGATCCCCCGTCCCAGTCCATCAACTCCGACTTCGAAACAGTCGCCCCAATAGGCATACCAGACGCGAGAGCCTTCGAGGTGCAGACAACATCGGGCTCAACACCCCAGTGCTCAATCCCAAACCATCGACCAGTCCGTCCCATCCCGGACTGGACCTCATCATCAACCATCAAGATCCCGTTCTTGTCAAGCATCTTCTTCAGCCGCTGGAAATAGTCGTCCGGCGGCACAACATATCCTCCCTCCCCCTGAATGGGTTCGACAAACATCGCCGCAACATCCTCTGGCGGTAGATACTTGTCGAGGACCTGTTCCTGGATGAAATCGACACAGTACATCCCGCACTCCGGATAGGACAATTTGAATGGGCACCGGTAGCAGTCTGCAAACGGAACATGCGTGTCACCCGGAACCATGGGGAAGAAGTGTCTACGCTGGTAGGGCTTGCTAGCCGTCAGGCTGAGCGCTCCCAGAGTGCGTCCGTGGAAGCCGCCGATGAAAGAGAGAAACGCATGCTTCCGCGTATGCCACTTTGCAAGCTTCATCGCAGCCTCAATCGCTTCCGTCCCGCTATTGCTGAGAAACACTTTCTTCCCAAAATTCCCCGGAGTAATCTTGACCAGCTCCTCGGAAATCTTCACAACCTTCTCGTAATAGAAATCGGTCCACGAGTAGTGAATCAGCTTCTCAGCCTGTTCCTTGATCGCTGAGACAACTCGCGGGTGGGAATGACCAACCGCAAGACAGACGAGTCCCGAGTTGAAATCGATAAACTCGTTACCATCAACATCCTTGACGATACTCCCGTGCCCGCTCTCAGCAGCCAGCGGATAGAAACGGACGAGTGATTGGGAGATTACGGACTCGTCCTCCTTGACGAGCGCTCGTGCCTTCGGACCCGGAGGAGTTACTACTATCTTCGGATATTTCTCAGTCGACAAACAGGTCGTCGACTGTCTCGAACGGTCTACTACTAATAATATTGCTCGGACAAATTAGATGTCGGTCTTTCAGTGTCCGACAATGATCTCGATCATCGAAAGGCTCGCGGTCGAGCCGTCTTCCCGCTTAACTTCCTCAGTTCCAATATCGACAGAATGGATCCGAATATTCTTCATGAATGCTCGTCTCAGCATGTCCACAACCTCCACAGCCTTGGTAATCGACTGGCCTCTTCCTCTAACCATAACGTCAGCCACTCCCGTGTTCAGAAGGGTCATACATGCCACAACATAGTTCATGATAGGCTTCTTGCCGATTCTTACCATGTTCGGCTCTTCCTCTCCGTCTTCGAAACCGTCTTCAATGGCCGCTGGTGCCGCAATGTCCGACATGATAGTATCAGTACTGAGCACTGTTCCGGGCTATCTACAAGATTAAGCTTGCCAGACCATGCCAAGAAGGAGAGCAGAACTACGAGAAATACTCGTGGTCCTCGGTCATAGTCCGTACGTCATATTTTCAGCACTCTCTCCGAATTCAAAGCCGGTCTTTTAAGGGAAAACTGTCGCAATCATGAATCCTACGAGCCTGGTCGAGAAAACGTGGCCTCGGTATCTCCAACAGTATTTCACATGCTCGAACGGCTCGTCGGCAAGCGGGTCCTCGCGGTGATAAACCGCGACTTCGGCTATGAAGGACGACTAGCTGTCGTCTCTCATGAGCCGCCGGGGATCTGGCTAACCGATGCTGAGGCCGTTATCTTGCGTTCGACTGTTGTCAGTCCGATCCCACAGGTGGTAAGTAGAGAGTCAAAGGGAGAAACGTTCCTTCATCTCGACTCTGTTCAGAGGCTAGAAACTGTTCCGGAGGCGAAGACGAACGCGAGAAGATAGAGTGGGCTGGCTTGACGGG
>WNGM01003644.1_pt1 | contig 13536 bp, 9 predicted proteins | sample 5400571 | NCBI WGS metagenome assembly WNGM01 (sample SAMN13153378, study PRJNA577476) | soil metagenome | isolation source: 100 cm soil or saprolite under Garry oak tree replicate 2 | place: USA:California | collected 2016-06-15
AAGAAGTAGGCGATGCGCGGCGCGATCAGCACGCGCGTGAAGTTACCCTCATCCAGGCGCACGTCGTTGTACTCGACGAGCACAGACGTGGTGAGGGAGCTGCCATGCCGAGCGCCGAGGGTCACGCTGCCGCCGCGCCGCGTGCCGTCATAGAACCCACCCACGTCGGCGCGCAAGTTCAACGAGAGCGGCGCGCTCGGATTGGTGCCGAAGTCGAAACCCATGGAGGTGTAGTCGTACGACCCCACCGGGAGCGTCACGTTGCTCGCGATCGCGAACGGCTGCTGGAGACCCTGGTGCTCGATGTTCACTTCGGGGCCGATCATCGCTCCGCTGGCGAGCGACCACTCGGTGATGTCGATGTGGATACGATCTTCCTGCCGATAGCCGTCGAGCCCGTAATAGCCGCGATAGCCGACGTGCGGATGCCAGTCTTTGAACAACGTGCTGTTCGGATACCGGTGCTTCCACATCACGGTCGTCTCGTAGAACCGATAACCGCCGCGGCGATTCAGGAATCCTACCTCGGGATCGAAGTCACGCCCGACCTGGATGATCCGCGCGAGGCTGGTCCACGATCCCGTCTCGTAAGCCGCTCGCGCGCTGTACGCCATGGCGTCACCGTCCGGTCCAGGGGTGGCGGAAGCGGCGCCCCACCAATCGACCGTCCAAGCGTCGCGTATACCGATGCGGCCGTCGACCGCATACACGCGATTCCAATCTTCCGGGTGGGACGTCGCCATGCGCTGCACGGCGATGACGCCGATGCGGGAGCGGGCCGCGAGCTCGCGCTGCAAGCGCAGGACGGAGTAGGCCTCCGCTGACTGCGTCGTGGATCGGTCCGTGAAGATCTGCAGCCCGCCCACCGTGAAGTCGCCGACGCGTCCCGTCAGCCGCCCGCCGCCCAGGATCGAGACCGGCTGGCCGAGGGTGTCGATACCGATGCGTCGCGTGAAGAACAGATCGACGGCCTGCGGCGTGCCGGCGGAGAAAATGCCGGCATTCTCGAGGAAGAATGGCCGCTTTTCTGGAAAAAAGAGTGGGAAGCGCGTGAGGTTGGTGCGCTGCTCGTCCACCTCGACCTGGGCGAAGTCGGTGTTGTACGTGAGGTCGAGCGTCAGACTCGGCGTGACGCCGAACTTGAGCTCGCCGCCGACATCCCCACGCTCGCGCGCTTCCGGGTCGATCGCAAAGTTTCGTTCCACACCCGTGAGCGCGTACGGCGTCACTGTCCACACTCGTCGCGAGGGCACCTGGACGCCCTGCAGGGTGCCGGCATGTGAGACCTTCATCAGGCTGAACTGCCGCGGCACGAAGGACCAAAATGCTTCTTCGTTCTTGCGGCGAATGCTGCGCACGAGATTGAGGCCCCACGTCTGCTGCGCACCCGCGCCATAGCGCAGCGTCGTAAATGGAATGCGAAACTCCGCATACCAGCCTGCTGAGTCCACCGACGTGGCGACGGTCCAGGTGCCGTCCCAGTTGAGGTTGAATCCGCCGAGCGACCCGGCCATCGCCCGCGTTTGGCCGGGCAGCTGGATGCCGCCGCCTTCCCCTTCGTTCACAACTTGCGCGTCGTACTCGATGGCCGCGGGTGTCGTGGTGAAGACGAAACCGTTTTGTCGATCGTGATAGGTATCAAGGAGAATGCCGAAGTAGTCGCTCTTCGAGATGTCGCCGTCGCGCACCTTCTCGCCCGCGACAATGCCGCCACGATCCGAGTCGTAGAGCCACGCGCCGACGTACAACGCCTGGCCGTCGGTGATGATCCGGACCTCGGTGCGTTCGGTGACCGGCGCGCCTTCGTGCAGCTCGCGTTGTACGAAGCCGGTGATTGGCTCGACCGTCTGCCAAACAGGGTCGGTCAGACGCCCATCGATGATCGGCGGCGTGGCGACCACGTGCGCGCGACTGACGGGAGCTGAGTGGCCAGACGTGAGAGAATCGGAGGCGGCCCCCGCCCTCGCCCCCTGGGTGGCGGACAGGGACCGCGATACCAGGAGAGCCAGGACGAGAGCAAGGCCGAAGGGGCCTCTAGTGCGAGCGCTCACTGCGCAACAGTTTGGCCTAGTCAAGACGAACGAGCAAGCAACGGCTTCCAGGAGTGCTCATGAACGACCCCACCCGCCGCGAGTTCATCCAATCCACCGCTGCCATCGGACTTGGGGTAGCGTTGGCGCCCGACGCGTCCTCTGCCCAGACGCCAGCGCCCCGCCCAGGAACGCTGTTCGCCGCGCCACCGCTCGAGCGCGTGCGCATCGGCTACGTCGGCGTGGGCGGACAGGGGACCGTGCACGTCGAGAACCTGCTCAAGATCGAGGGCGTCGAGCTCAAGGCCATCTGCGACATCGTCGACTGGAAGGTCGCGCGCGCGCAGGACATGGCCGTCGCGGCAGACCAGCCCAAACCCGCCGGCTATTCACGCGGGCCGCGCGACTTCGAGCGCATGTGCGCCGAGCAGGAGCTCGACCTCGTGTACAACGCGACGCCATGGGAGTGGCACGTCCCGGTCATGCTCGCCGCGATGAAAAGCGGGAAACACGCCGCTACCGAAGTGCCCGCGGCGATGACCGTGGACGACTGCTGGCAGCTCGTCGAAACGTCCGAGCGGCTTAAGAAGCATTGCGTGATGATGGAGAATTGCTGCTACGATCGCCGTGAGATGTTGGCTCTCAACCTGGTGCGTAAGGGCGTGCTCGGAGAGGTGCTGCACGGCGAATGCGGGTATCTGCACGACCTGCGGAGCATCAAGTTCGCGAAGGAGGGGGAGGGCTTGTGGCGGCGCGCCTGGTCGCAGGCCCACGACGGCAATCTCTACCCCACGCATGGCCTAGGGCCCATCGCCCAATGCATGGACATCAATCGCGGCAACCGGTTCGACTTTCTCGTGTCGATGAGCTCGAATCACCGCGGCTTGGAGCAATATGCCGCCCAGCAGTTCGCCGACTCAGACCCCCGGCGCCACGAAGCCTACAAGCTCGGCGACGTCAACAACACGCTCATCCGCACCGTCAAGGGCCAGACGATTTTTCTCAGCCACAACACCAACAACGCCAGGCCCTACAGCCGCATCAACCTCGTGCAAGGCACCAAGGGGATCATTCAAGGATGGCCCGACCGGATTTACGTCGAAGGCCGGAGTCCTGAGGACGAGTGGGAGCCGCTCGATCGCTACTACACGGAGTTCGAGCACCCGCTTTGGAAGTCCGAGCGCGTGCAACACGCGACTGCCGGGCACGGCGGCATGGATTTCCTCGAGGATTGGCGGCTGATCGAATGCCTGCGCAAAGGCTTGCCGACCGATCAGAACGTCTACGACGCCGCGGCGTGGAGTGCCATCGTGGAGCTGACGGAACGGTCCGTCGCAAGTCACGGGAAGGCGCAGGATATCCCCGACTTCACGCGAGGCAGCTGGGAGCGTGTGCCGCCGCTCGGGATCGTTGAATCGTAGCCCCGGTGAGGGCTCTCTGCGCTGTTCTCACTGTCGCCGCCGCAACGGTCGCTCAGTCGCGCCTGTCAGGACAAAGTCCACCCGTCGCCCTGGCTCGTCCCGGGAACGGCATCGTGAGTGGGCCGGTCCGTCCGTCGCGGCACAAGTTTGTCGGTTCGTCCGCATGCGGCGGCGAGAACCAGAGCCTTGTCGTTGAAGAAATCGCCTTGAGGGGCGACAGTGAGATTCTGTTTGTCCAGTCGCTGCAATTCTCTGATCAGCCGAACGCTTTGGTCGACTCGGCTGTCTTGGACCGCCGAAACCTGGCGCCGGTCTCGGAACGGCGGCATTTGGGACAGGATACGTCAGCCTCTTGGCAGTTCCGCGGTTTGCGTGTGCTGGGGTTTACGCAACAACCGGGTGAACGGCGGCGATCCTACGATTCCAAGCTACGCGAGCCGGCCTTTCCCGATGTGATCATCAGTCTTCTGCTTCGAGCAACTCCTTTGTTGTACGCTCCCGCAGGCAAAATCACGTTTGCTACTTTTGGCTTCGAAGAAGAGGAAGGCAAACCACCCTCGCTCATGCTGTATACCGACACGGCACGAGTGACCGGCTCGAAAACAGTGCGGCTGCCGAATGGGACGCGCCTGGAGGCCTGGGTTGTCGGCGTGGGTAACGCGCCGGACGTCGTCGACTACTGGGTCGAAAAGAGCACGCACGAGCTGGTTGGTTGGTCCGTCCCTTCCCAAGACTGCGCAACGAACTATCTAAGCGTCTCGCCGTGACTTAGTTAAACGGGCGAGGGATCTAGGTTGACAGAAACTTAACGTTGTTTTACGTTGTTACAACGTTATGGCAACCAGGTCAGCAGCCAGTCTACAACGCCGCCAGCGTGAGCGCACCGAGATGCATCGCACGATCCTGGACGCCGCGCGGGAGATGTACGTCAAGAACGGCTACGAAGCGACGACGATGCGCGCGATCGCCGACCGCATCGGCTACACGCCAACCGCGATCTACCACCATTTCAGGAATAAAGAAGCGCTCCTGACCGAGCTCACGACTCAGGACTTTCGCGCGCTCGCCCAGGCGTTCCAGAAACTTGGAGAAGTGGCGGATCCCGTGGAGCGGCTGCGTCGGATCGGCCAAGCGTACATTGCGTTCGGCCTCACGCACCCCATGCACTACCGGCTGATGTTCATGACGCCGCACCCCGCGATGAAGGACCCGAAGGGCATCAAGCAGGGAGATCCAAGCCAGGACGCCTACGCGTTCCTGGTGCAGTCGTGCACAGAAGCGATCGCGGCCGGGCGCTTCCGACCGAAGTTGAAGGACGCGCAGCAAGTCGCCCAAATGCTCTGGGCCGGCTGCCATGGGCTCGTCTCGCTACGCATCGCGAAGGAACACGACGACTGGGTGGAGTGGCGCGACATACGCGAGACTGCGAACCAGATGCACGACGTGATGATGAAGGGGCTCGCTCACTAATTTTTTTTGACGGGTGACTTAACAATGTTAACAAGAGTGACGCTGTTCAGCTCGCTCGTCGTCGCGATCCTCGCTGCACCGCTCGTCGCGCAGCGGCCCGATCCGCTCGGCGGCCTCGTCGCCGAAGCCATGCGATCGAACTTGGGTCTCGAAGGCGAGCGACTCGCCGAACGCCGCAGCGCTGCGGACGTGCACGAAGCGCGCGGTCTCTTTTTCCCGTCGCTTACCGTCGCGGCCCGCTACTCCCGGCTCGACGGCGTCCCCAACATCGGCGACTTCGTGAACCCGGCGTACGCCGCTCTGAACGGCATCCTTGGACAGAACCGCTTCCCCACGAACCTCGACATCACGCTGCCGCAGCGGCACGACTCGCACCTGGAGCTGCGCCAGCCGCTCTTCAACGCCTCGATCCTGGCGAACTATTCCGCGGCCCGGAGCCGCCACGACGGCCAGCGTTTCGCGCTCGGCGCCGCCGCCCGCCGGCTCGCGGCCGACGTGCAGACCGCCTACCTGACTGAAATGAGCGCGCGCCGCGCCGTCGAGATCTACACAGCCTCGCTCGCCCTCGTGCGCGAGAACGAGCGCGTGGCCGAGCGGCTCGTCGCCGCCGGACGCGCGACGCCCGAGGCCGTGTATCGCGCCCGCGCCGATCGCAGCGACATCGAACAGCGCCTCGCGGAGGCGCGCCAGCGCGACGTAGCCGCCGGGCGGGTCGTCAATCAAATCCTGCGTCGCCCGGAGGGGACGCCGATGGACGCGATCCCCGACAGCGCGTTCGACCTGCCCCTCACCATCAGCGTCGACAGCGCAGTCGCCCACGCCCTCGCGGGCCGTGAAGAGCTGCGGCAAGTGGACGCGGGGATCCGCACGGCGCAGGCGGGCGTGCGCGCGGCCACTGCCGCGTATCTGCCGAGCGTCTCCCTCGGCGTTGATTACGGCTTCCAGGGCCGCGAGGTCGAGTTCCGCTCGAGCCAGGATTATTGGGTGGCATCGATCGTCGTCTCATGGAATCTGTTCAACGGGGGCCGCGACGCGGCCCGCCGCGCCGAGGCCGGTTACGAGGTCGATCGCGCGCAGACACTCCGCAAGGATCTCGAGGACCGGATCGCACTCGAAGTGCGCGTAGCCTACGACGCGGCTGTCGTCGCTCACGAAGCGATCGCGACCGCCGACGATCGTCTCGCGGCCGCGCGCCGCACCTTCGAGCTGGTCCAGCGCCGTTACGAAGAGGGCGTCGCGAGTCCCATCGAGTTGGTCGATGCGCGTACCGCGTTGACCTCCGCTGAGCTGAACCGCGTCGTCACCGCCTACGGATATGCGATTCACTACGTGGAGCTCGAGCGCGCCGCCGCGCTGCGGCCCCTCGACTACTAGCACAAGGAGCAGAGCCATGTCCCGCACTTCCCTCGCCCTGTTGTTGCCCCTGGCCCTCGCGGCCTGCAGCCGCGGCCGCGCCGGCGTAGCGCCCGTGCATGACGCGGTCGCCGTGCGGCTCGCGCCCGTCACCATCGAGCGCATCGCGCGGCCCGTGAGCGCGACCGGCGTCCTCGGTCCCAAGGAAGAAGTGCCCCTCAGCTTCAAGGTCGGTGGAGTGATCGGGCGCATCCTGGTGGACGAAGGCCAGTCGGTTCGCGCCGGCGACACGCTCGCGGCTCTCGACTTGAGCGAGATCGACGCCGGCGTCACCCGGGCGCGCAGCGCTGCCGAAAAAGCCGAGCGCGACCTGACCAGGGCACAGCGACTGTATAACGACAGCGTAGCGACACTCGAACAGGTCCAGAATGCGCAAACGGGCCGGGACGTGGCCGCCGCCGAGCTCGAGACTGCCACGTTCAACCGCCGCTACGCGGTGATCGTGGCTCCGGCCGCGGGCGTGATCCTGCGGCGCAACGCGGAGCCGGGGCAACTCGTTCAATCGGGCACGGCGATCCTGGTGTTCGGCTCCCGGTCGCGCGGCGTGGTGTTGCGGGCGGCCCTCGCCGACCGGGACGTCGTGCGCCTCCAGCGCGGCGACCGCGCCGCTGTGCACTTCGATGCCCTGCCTGATGAAGTCCTCCAAGGGACCGTCACGGAGATCGCCGCCGCGGCCGATCCGCTGACCGGGACGTACCGCGTCGAAGTGACGTTGCCACGCGCGGCCCGGCTGACGAGCGGGCTTGTTGGTCAAGTGGACATCGATCCGCGCGCCGACCGCCCATTTTCCCTCGTGCCGATTGACGCGGTCCTCGAAGCCGACGGCTCTCGCGCCACGGTGTTCACCCTCTCGGCGGACGGCACGCACGCCGAACGTCGCGCGGTGCGGATCGCGTTTCTCGCGGGCGACCGCGTCGCCGTGGTCTCGGGCCTCGAAGGCGCGCGCAGCGTGGTCACAGACGGCGCTGCTTACCTCGACGACGGCAGCGCCGTAAAGGTCCGGCCATGAAACTCACCGAGTTTTCTGTCAAGAACTGGCAGTTCACGGTCGTGCTCTTCGTCATGCTGGCCGCCCTCGGCCTGACGTCGCTGTTCAGGATCTCGCGCGGCGAGGACCCGCCGATTGATTTTCCGACGTTCACGATCGTCGCCGTGTACCCGGGCGCGAGCGCGGAAGACCTGGAGCGGCTGGTCGTGAAGCAGCTGGAGGACACACTCCACGGTTTGGACGACGTGCGCAGCATCAGCAGCAACATCCGCCCGGGCGTGGCGCGGGTGCAGGTCGAGTTCGAGCCCAACGAGGACGCCGACAAGAAGTACGACGACGTGGTGCGCGAGGTGAACGCGCTACGCACTGGCCTGCCGCCCGAGGTGGCGCGGCTCGACATCTACAAGGCGAGCACACTCGACGTGAACATCGTGCAGGTCGCGCTTGTGTCGCCGCTCGCGTCGTACGCCACGCTCGACTCGCTGGGCGAGGCGCTCGAGGACCGGCTGACGGCCCTGCCCGGCGTTCGCACGGCGGAGCGCTGGGGCGCGCCGGAACGCCAAGTGGACGTCGATCTCGATCTCGGCCGCCTTGCCGCGCTGCGGCTCCCGGTCGGCCAGGTGCTGGGCGCGATCGGCGGCGAAAGCGCCGACATCCCGGGCGGCAGCGTGGACGTGGGACGCCGCAGCTTCAGCGTGCGGTCGTCGGGCAGCTACGAAACGCTCGACCAGGTGCGCGGCACCGTGGTCCGCGGCGGCAACGGCCGGCTGGTGCACGTGGGCGACGTGGCTCACGTCAGCTGGGGATCGGCCGACTCGACATACCGGGCACGGTTCAACGGCCGGCGCGCCATCTTCGTCACCGCGACGCAACGGGCGGGCACAACCGTCGGCGCCGTGCGCGACCGCATCTACGCGGGGCTCGATGAGTTCGAGCGGACACTGCCGCCCGGTATCACGCTGCACCGCGGGTTCGATCAGGCGGCGAACGTTGCCCATCGCCTCGGGCGGCTGGGCGAGGACTTCCTCATCGCACTCAGCCTTGTGCTCCTGACCCTGCTGCCGCTTGGCGGCCGCGCGGCGCTCGTGGTCATGATCTCGATTCCGCTGTCGCTCGCGATGGCGGTGACGTCGCTCGCCTGGACCGGCTTCACTCTCAACCAGCTGTCGATCGTGGGGATGGTGATCGCGCTCGGCCTCCTGGTCGACGATTCGATCGTGGTGGTCGAGAACATCACCCGCTACCGGCGCGCCGGGCACTCGCGCACGCAAGCGGCGATCCTCGCGACCCAGCAGATCTGGGTCGCGGTCCTCGGCGCGACGGCGACCCTCGTCTTCGCGTTCGTGCCGCTGCTCTTCCTGCCCGGCGGCCCGGGCCGCTACATCCGCTCGCTGCCGGTCGCGGTGGTGTTCGCCGTGCTGGCGTCGCTCGTCGTCTCGCTCACGGTCATCCCGTGGCTCGCGAGCCTCTTGCTCGGCAGGGACGAAGGGCCCGAGGGGAACCGGTTCCTGCGGGCGTTCGACCGCGGGATCCACGCCACGTACGCACCGCTGCTCGACCGAGCGCTACACCGGCCAGGCCGTACGCTGGTCCTGGCTGGGGCGTTCGTGGTAGCCTCGTTCGCTCTCGTGCCGGTCGTGGGCTTCTCGCTGTTCCCGAAGGCCGAGACGCCCCAGTTCCGCGTAGACATCACGGCGCCCGAGGGCGCAAGCATTGCGGCGACCGACTCGGCCGCGCGGTACGCCGAACGGGTGCTCGGCCGCGCGCCGGGCGTCAAGGCGATCTACACGTCGGTGGGGCACGACAATCCGCGGGTCTATTACAACGTCTCCTCGCGCACCGACGATCCACGGATCGGGCAGCTGTTCGTCCTATTGAACGACTACGACCACAAGACCACGCCGCGTCTGCTCGATTCGCTCCGGGCGGAGCTGGCGCGCTACCCCGCGGCTGAGCTTGCGCTGCGCGAATACGAGAACGGACCGCCGATTGACGCACCGATCGCGATGCGCATCGAGGGGCCGGAGCTGGATTCCCTCCGCGCAATTGCGGGGCAGGTCGAAGCAGTCCTGAAGGGGACTGCGGGGACCGAGTTCGTGACGAACCCCGTGCGTCTCGCGCGCACCGATCTTCGCGTGGCAATCGACCGCGGCAAGGCCGGACTGCTCGGCATCCCGACCGTCGAGATCGACCGCACCGTGCGGCTGGGCTTGGCCGGGCTCGAAGCGGGGAAGTTGCGCGAGGGAGCGGGCGACGCCCGGCCGATCGTCGTGCGGCTGGCGCGCGCCGAGGGGGGTCGCGCGAGCCCCGCGGAGCTGGAGCGGGTGTATGTGACGTCGCAGAACGGGTCGCTCACGCCGCTGTCGCAAGTCGCGGACGTCTCGTTCGAGCGCGCCGTGTCCGAGATCCAACGCCACAACCGCATCCGCAGTGTGACGGTGACCGCGAACGTGCAGACCGGCTTCAACACCGATCGAGTGACGCGCCAGGTCCTGGGCGGTCTGTCGCAGGTCAACCTCCCATCGGGTTACCGCATCGTGCCCGCGGGGGAGATCGAAAGTCGCCAGGACAGCTTCGGCAACATGGGCGGCGCGATCATCGTCGCGACGTTCGTGATCCTGGCGATCCTGGTCCTCGAGTTCCGCACGTTCCGCTCCACGCTGATCGTCGCGTCGGTCATCCCCCTCGGCATGGCCGGCGGCGTACTCGCGCTTCTCTTTGCTGGCCAGACGCTCTCGTTCGCGGCGACGATCGGATTCGTCGCGCTGATCGGGATCGAGATCAAGACGTCGATCCTGCTCGTGGACCTGACGAATCGCCTGCGCGCGGAAGGGATGGGCCTGGAGGACGCGATCCGGAAGGCCGGTGAAGTCCGGTTCCTGCCGATCGTACTGACGAGTCTCACCGCCATCGGCGGCCTGTTGCCGATCGCGCTCCAGGGGAGCGGCCTCTACGCGCCGCTCGCCTGGGTGATCATCGGCGGATTGGTGTCGTCGACACTGCTCGCCCGAATCGTCACGCCGGTAATGTACCGGATGCTCGCACCCCAGATCGTGGGAACGCACTCATGAGAAACGTGCTGATTACAGGTGGCAGCGAAGGTATCGGCGATCAACATGATGGGCACAAGCAGCCCGCTCGAATCCTAGCTTTTGGTCCCCAGGACATCCCTAGGAGAAGGGCTAGGCGTTCGCTGTCATCCACGCCGCGCCACGCGCCCGCTCATTCCGGTCACCGGAACCGTCGTGACTGTTGTCACGCCTCGGTCAACACAGGAGGACTATCGTAGCGAACGACCCAGAGGCAGCCTCGTTCACTGCAGCCCCGTTGCGCCCGCAATTGGCCGACGGGGCTTTGCGTTCTTCGGGTGCTGCAACGCCCCAGGACGGTGGGTCGCTCACTATACATGGGGGAGGTTGCATGCACATCACGTATTGCCTGGCGGCCGTCCTGGCTGCAACGATGGGCGCGACAGCTGTTGCCGTCGCGCAGACCGGGAACGGCGCTCCTAGCGGGGCGCACTACAGTCTCAACATCGTCGGTGTCCCGCGCGCCAAGAACCCCAATCCCGATTGGGCGAGCGGGCACGTCATCTTCGTCAGCCTGGGGAGCAAGGACGTCAGCGTGAGCACGAAAATCCTTCTAAGTCAGAATGCTGACGGGTCATTCGACGTGCTCGACAAGAACGGGACCGACGGGGAGGCTTCGTTCTCCCTCCCGGCGCCCGGTGGCTATACGGTCTGGGCGCGCGCCCTCGGCAAGCCCGGTGGGCAGGCCAAGATCACGACGTGCGCGATGGACATCGTAATCACCGACCCAGCCGAGATTTGCTCGACGCAGAACGAGGTCTTCGTCCGCGACAAAGGCAAGAGCAGCTTCCGCAACGTGACCGACGCCCTTACGACGATCGTGCTCGACCCGATCGCCAACGCGGACGCGGTGACCGCTTGCGGCGGCACAACCGTGAGTCTCTTCGATCCCTGTCTGCAGGGGTTCTTCTGGGAGTACGACAACAACGGATTGAAGCTATTGCAGGTGCGTTTCTATCAGAACGCGCCCTAGCGATTGAGTCACGGCATCGATGTGAAAGGCGTGGTGAGTGATCTTGGATCGCTCACCACGCCTTTACTTCCAGACTTGCAGAGGCTCCCGAGACGGTCTAACGTCTGCACGGACAATTCACCAGGGCGGGCCGTGCCGGACGCCGTCAAATCGCGGTACGTCATCCAGCTCGAGCGGCCAGGCGAGCGTGTGGACATGGAGTTCGTCCGCGCTCTGCTGGGCGGCACCGGGGTCGAGCTCGACGCCGGGTACGGCCCTGTTCCCGTCAACCCCGGCCTCGGGCGCTTCGTGGTGCGCGGCTTCGCGTCACCCGAAGCCCGCGCCCTGGCGGAGCGGATCCCCGGCATAAAGTTCTTCACCGACGCGCGCCAGCAGCCGGTCGACTGATCAGCGCCTTGTGGCGACCCTCCGTCTGGTCCGTTTCGCAGCGGGGCGCTTCGTGCCGAGGCCGAGCGCGCGCGTCGCAGCGGCGGCGTCGATCACCCCGTAACCCAGGTCGTAGTCCCAGCCGCGCCCGGCCAGGTCGCGGGCGCTGCGCTGCAGTGCGCCCTTGAGCTGCGCGGGCGTGAGCGCCGACGCCGGGAAGCGCTGGCGCAACGCCGCGGCGACGCCCGCGGCCACGGGGCTCGCGGCCGACGTGCCCCCGTCCACCGAAAAGACGCCCGAGCCAACGAAGTGGCTGAAGCCGGCGAGGTCCGGCTTGCGGGTGTGGAGCCCGCCCGGTCCCTGCGACGAATAACCGAGGCGGCGATCGGTGACCGTGACGGCGGCGACGGTGACGACGTCGGGATGGGAATTCGCGCCGTGGATGCTCTGGCCCGGACCGGTGTCGGCGGTGCCGCAGCGGCCGTCGGGGCAGGGCTTGCCGCAGTTCCCCGCAGCGAAGAACACGTCGGCGCCCGCCGCGACCAGGCTGCCGGTGCGGTCGAACATCCCCCAGCTGTTGTTCACCACCCAGCGGCCCGGATTCGCGTTCACCTGTTCGATGAGGTCTGCGAACGCGGCGATAGCGTCCGACAGGAACGCCGCCCACGTCCCCGCCTCGGTTCGCAGCAACGCGTAGTCGTAGATCTTGGCCTCCGGCGCGGCGATGCGCACATCGTAGGCCACCATCGTCCCGTGATCGGGCTTGGCCGAGCCCGGCACGTAGTCCGACCCGGGAGCCCAGCCGCCGGCCACGGGGATGCGGCTGCCGTCGATGCCGGTATCGACGACGGCCACGTGGACGCTTTTCCCGGTCAAGCCGTGCGCGCGCAGGGCTGACACACCGACCCGGCGCGCCACGTCGGCCGCCGTGCCGACAGCGGCGCTGCCGCAATAGGCGGAGGGGAAAACCGACACGGCGGGGTCGGCGAAGACGCCGACGACATCCATCCCGCGCTCTCGGCGCAGGCGGTGCACGGCCTCTTCGTCGTCGAAGATCGCGCGCACGGCGTAGGTGTCGATCGGCCCGCCCTCGGCGCGCGCATAGCGGAATCCGCGGGCGGCGGGCCGCTCGGCAGGTGAGCCCAGGCGGCCGGCAACGCGCACGGGATGGTAGGTGTCGTCGAGCGCGAAGCCCGGGACGTGAAGCAGCTTCTCCAGGTCCGCGCCGGCGAGGCCGAATGACCGGCTCCGCCAGGCGCGGTGCAGCGACTCGCCCTTACCGACCAGCACAATACGCCGCGGCATCGGCGAACCTCCCGCGTGGCATGGTCAGGGCGCTGGGGTCCCATACCCGGAACTACGGCCAAGGATTCACCTCCGCCGCTTCGACCCGAGCACCGAATGTCTCACGATCCGGTCTGGAACGGTGTCCCCATGTCGCAGAGTGAAGACTGTCTTTCGCGTCAACCCGAGATCGAGCTCCACCACGAAATGGCTGCGGTCGCGGGCGATCCGCCAGGCGCGTGACGCCTTGGGCGCATGGCCCGTCACCGCCCGAGCGGCGGTGACAACCTCCTCCGGCGGGTCGGCAACCGCCACGAGCTGCGCGCACGTCGCGCAGTGGCGCGACGGCTGCGCCAAATCCGCCGTGCACACCTGGCGCCCGCAATAGGCGCACGCCGCGCGATGCTGGGCGCAGACGTCGTTGCCGCACACGGGACACCCTGCCACCTCATCCGACGCGAAGATAGCTGCCGGCTCCTCGGCGCAAGAGACGCGGTGCTCC
>WNGM01013722.1_pt1 | contig 13531 bp, 10 predicted proteins | sample 5400571 | NCBI WGS metagenome assembly WNGM01 (sample SAMN13153378, study PRJNA577476) | soil metagenome | isolation source: 100 cm soil or saprolite under Garry oak tree replicate 2 | place: USA:California | collected 2016-06-15
GCGACGCGATGGACAAGACCGTCGAGATGCTGAAGCTCGTCCACATTCCGAACGCCGAGCGCCGGGCGAAGGAGTACCCGCACCAGCTCTCGGGCGGGATGCGGCAGCGCGTGATGATCGCCATGGCGCTGTCGTGCAACCCCAACCTCCTCATCGCCGACGAGCCGACGACGGCGCTGGACGTCACGATCCAGGCGCAGATCCTCGAGCTCCTCAACGAGCTCAAGGCCAAGCTCGGCATGGCGATCATGCTGATCACCCACGACATGGGCGTCATCGCCGAGACGGCGCAGCGGGTCGCCGTCATGTACGGCGCCCAGATCGTCGAGGAGGCGTCGGTCGGCGAGCTGTTCAAGGAGCCCCTCCACCCCTACACCCAGGGGCTCCTGCGCTCCATCCCGCGCATCGACCTCGCCGCCACCCAGCGGCAGAGGCTCGAGGCGATCCCCGGCACGGTCCCGACCCTGCGCGGGGACATCAAGCCCGGGTGCCGCTTCGCGCCGCGCTGCGCGCTCGCCAAGCCGATGCACTTCGAGAACGATCCGCCCCTCAAGGAAATCCGACCGGGCCACAAAGTGGCCTGCTTCCTCTACTGAGGCCCGCCATGCCAGAGCCTCTGCTCCGGGTCAAGAACCTCAAGAAGTACTTCCCGATCCGCGGCGGCCTCCTCTCGCGCGAGGTCGCGCGCGTGCACGCCGTGGACGACGTGTCGTTCGAGATCCTGCCGGGCGAGACGCTCGGCCTGGTCGGGGAGTCGGGCTGCGGCAAGTCCACGACGGGCCGCTCGATCCTCCGGCTCATCGAGCCGACGTCGGGCGAGGTCTGGTTCGGGGCGCAGAACGTCACGACGCTCGACAAGCGCTCGCTGCGCGCGCTCCGCAAGGAGATGCAGATCATCTTCCAGGACCCGTACGCGTCGCTCAATCCGCGAATGACGGTCGGGTCGATCATCGGCGAGGCCCTCGTGATCCACAAGCTCGCCGCGACGCGGAAGCTGCGGGAAGAGCGCGTCGTCCAGCTCCTCGACACCGTCGGCCTGGCGGCCGACCACCTGCGTCGGTACCCGCACGAGTTCTCCGGCGGTCAGCGCCAGCGCATCGGCATCGCGCGCGCGCTCGCGGTGAGCCCGAAGCTCATCGTCGCGGACGAGCCCGTCTCGGCCCTGGACGTGTCCATCCAGGCGCAGATCATCAACCTGCTCGAAGACCTCCAGGCGAAGTTTGGGCTCACCTACCTCTTCATCGCCCACGATCTGTCCGTCGTCGAGCACATCTCGACGCGCGTTGCCGTCATGTACCTCGGGAAGATCGTCGAGATCGCTCCGGCCAAGGAGCTCTACACGAACCCGAAGCATCCGTACACCGAGGCGCTCCTCTCCGCCGTACCCATCCCGGACCCGACCATGAAGCGCAAGCGGATCCTGCTGGAGGGCGACGTGCCAAGCCCGATCAACCCGCCCTCCGGGTGCCGCTTCCATACGCGCTGCGCGCTCCGCGTGCCGTCGTGCTCTGAGAACGAGCAGGTGCTCAAGGAGGTCTCCCGGGGCCACTGGGTCGCCTGCCAAGTGCGTACGGGCGTCGCGATCCGTTGAACAGGGCGCGGGCTCCCGGGCTGTCGCCACGCCCGCGCCCCGTCGCGATCACCCGCTTCCCCTGTTCTCACCGCCGATCTGAGGAGTCGTAACCGTTCGAGCGCGGGCTTTGCCCGCGCAATCCCGGGGGGCAGGCGCGAGCGGGCCTCAGGCCCGCTGCGCCGTCGGAAGGGGGGCGATGCCCCCCTTCGAGTGAACTAGTCCCAGAGATAGGCGCGCGGGTTGACGGAGTGGCCCTTCACGAGGATTTCGTAGTGGAGGTGCGGGCCCGAGGAGCGACCGGTGTTCCCGCTGTACGCGATCACCTGGCCCCGCTCGACCCGCTCGCCCTGCTTCACGCCGATCTGCGAGAGGTGGCCGTAGAGCGAGCGGACCTCCTGGCCATGGTCGAGGATGACCGTGTTGCCGTACTCCGGCTGCGCGCCGGCGAAGAAGACGGTGCCGCCGGCGGGCGCGCGCACGGGCGTGCGGGGCTGGGCGTTGATGTCGAGACCGCTGTGGAACTCGGTGACGCGCGTCCAGGGCGAGACGCGATTGCCGAACTCGGAGTTCACACCGCCGCGCACGGGCCAGCGTGACGGGAGCGCCGCCAGCGCCTTGCCGGCGCGGGCCATCAGGCGGTCCAGAGCCCGGAGATTGTCGCCCTGCTCTTTCACGCTCTCGGCGAGGCGCTCCAGCTCGTTCCCCCGTACGACTCGCCCGAGGGGCTCGTCCCCCGGCGCGATCCGCGCGGCAACCTTCACGGCGCCGCCACCGATGCCCTTGTCGCGCGCGCCGGGAGCGAGCTCGGGACCGAACGGCTCCCAGATGCGCGCGTGGAGCTCGCGCCATCCCACCATCTCCTGCCGGAGCTCGACGACGCGGCGATTGAACGCGTCGATCGTCTCGCGCTGCTCGGCGATCTGCCGGGCGAAGGTCCTAGCTTCGCGCGTCAGCTCGCGCAGCTGGGCCCAATCAGTGGTGAGGCCGCCGACCACGGAGAGGGCGAGGGCGACCCCGGCGAACGCGCCCCTCGCGACAGGTCGCGTGAAGTTGAACCGGACCACCTTGGTGCCGTCGCCCCGGACAATCAGCAGACTGAACTGATCGCGGCCCTTCACGCGTGCCCGCGGCCCCGGAGGCTCCGGTCGGGGCACTCGAGCGGGCTCAGGTCTTTCCCCGACCAGACTGTCAACAGAACACTCCTCAGGCCGCATGCCGGAAGACCCACCGCAAACGCCGTACCAGGCGGGATGGGCACGCACAATCAGGCAGTTGGAGCGCATGGGCTGCCATTCCGGCAACCGAGCGGGCAATTTCGTGTCACTATCATGACAAGGTGTATCGGGCCGTAACCCCGCGTGAGATCGGCATTTATTGACACTTTGCGTCGCCGCGCAGTATCATCGCGGGACAGGCCCCCAAGAGGAGTTCGATGGACGAGTTCTACCGGATCAAGCGGCTTCCGCCCTACGTCTTCGCAATCGTCAACGACCTCAAGACCAAAGCGCGCGCGCGCGGCGAGGACGTCATCGATCTCGGCATGGGCAATCCGGATCTTCCGACGCCCAAGCACATCGTCGCGAAGCTGATCGAGGCCGCCCAGAACCCGAAGAACCACCGCTACTCCGCGTCGCGCGGCATCACCCGCCTGCGGGTCGCGATCGCCAAGTGGTACCGCGACCGCTACGGCGTGGAGCTCGATCCCGACTCCGAGACGATCGCGACGATCGGCGCCAAGGAGGGCCTGGCGCACCTGGCGCTGGCGGTCCTTCAGCCCGGCGACGGCGCGCTGGTGCCGAACCCGACCTACCCGATCCACTCCTACTCGGTCGTCATCGCCGATGGCGATCTGCGGTCTGTCCCGCTGACACCGGACGGAGATTTCTTCGCGCGGCTGGAAGAGACCGCGAAGCTCGCGTGGCCGAAGGCGAAGCTGCTGATTCTCTCGTTCCCGCACAATCCGACGACCATGTGCGTGGACCGCGCGTTCTTCGAGAAAGTCGTCGCCTTCGCGCGCGATCAGCGGCTGATGGTCGTCCACGACCTCGCGTACGCCGACTTCGCGTTCGACGGCTACCAGCCACCGTCGTTCCTCGAGATTCCGGGGGCGAAGGAGATCGGCGTCGAGATCTTCTCGACGTCGAAGTCGTACAACATGGCCGGCTGGCGGCTCGCCTTCGTGTGCGGCAACGCCCGGATGATCCATGCGCTGGCGCGCATCAAGTCCTATCTGGACTACGGCGCCTTCCAGCCGATCCAGATCGCCGGCATCATCGCGCTCGAGGGCGATCAGACGTGCGTGGCCGAGATCGTCGAGGTCTACAGAAAGCGCCGCGACGTCCTCGTCGACGGGCTCAACAAGCTCGGCTGGTCGGTGCCGAAGCCCAAGGGCACGATGTTCGTCTGGGCGCCGATCCCCGAGCCGTTCCGCGCGCTGGGCTCGCTCGAGTTCGCCAAACTGCTCATCCAGGACGCGAAGGTGGCCGTCTCGCCGGGCATCGGGTTCGGCGAGTACGGCGAGGGCTTCGTACGGTTCGCGCTGGTCGAGAACGAGCAGCGGATCAAGCAGGCGCTCCGCGGGCTCAAGCACCTCACCCGCTGACCGCCCATTCCTACCGCGGCGGGGTCCAGTGAGATGTCCAGTGAGGTGAAGGAAGTCAGGATTGGATTGCTCGGCCTCGGCACGGTCGGCGCGGGGGTCGTCAAGATCCTCGAGTCGCGCCGTGCGATGCTCGAGGAGCGTGCCGGGTGCCGGCTCACCCTCGCCGCGGTCGCCGACACCGATCTCACCCGCCCGCGCGAGGGGCTCGATCTCGCGAAGCTCCCGATGACGCCCGACGCCGGGCGCGTGCTCGCCGACCCCTCGATCCACATCGTGGTCGAGCTCGTCGGCGGGCTCGAGCCCGCGCGCTCGTTCATCATGAAGGCGCTCGGCGCCGGCAAACACGTGGTCACCGCCAACAAGGCGCTCCTCGCCCACCACGGCGGCGAGCTCTACGACGAGGCGCGGCGCCGCCGCGCGACGCTCGCCTTCGAGGCGGCCGTCGCGGGCGGCATCCCGCTGATCCAGGCCGTCAAGGAGGGGCTCGTCGCCAACCGCATCCAGACCGTCTTCGGCATCGTCAACGGGACGTCGAACTACATCCTGTCGAAGATGACCGACGAGGGCCTGGACTTCTCCATGGTCCTCAAGGAGGCGCAGGCGGCGGGGTACGCCGAAGCCGACCCGACCCTCGACATCGAGGGCATGGACTCCGCGCACAAGCTCCAGATCCTCGTCACGCTCGCGTTCCGCACCTTCATCGACCTCAAGGACATCCACACCGAGGGCATCACGCGGGTGACGCAGCAGGACATCGGCTACGCGCGCGAGCTCGGCTACCGGATCAAGCTCCTCGCGATCGCCAAGGCGGCCGACGGCGGCGTCGAGGTCCGCGTGCACCCGACGATGATTCCCGCGGGCTCTCCGCTGGCGGCGGTCTCCGGGGTCTTCAACGCGGTCTTCGTGACCGGCGACGCGGTGGGCGATCTGATGTTCTACGGTCGCGGCGCGGGGCAGCTCCCGACCGCCTCGGCCGTGTGGGCCGACACGCTCGACATCGCGCGCCGCATCGCCCACGGCATCCCCGCGCTCGCGCTCGAGCTGCCCTCCGCGGGCCCCACGGCGCTGCCGTTGACCCCGATGGAGCGCATCCGCTGCTGTTATTACCTGCGCGTGATGGCTCAGGACCGGCCCGGCGTGCTCTCGAAGGTCGCGGGGATCCTCGGGGACAACAACATCTCGATCGCGAACGTCATCCAGAAGGGGCGCGGGACGCGCGAGGCCGTTCCCGTCGTCATGCTGACGCACGAGGCGCGCGAGCGCGACATGCGCCAGGCGCTCGCCGCGATCGATCGCTTGCCCGACGTCGCGGCGTCGACGACGATCCGCGTCGAGGGCGGGCCCGCATGAAGGCCTGGCGCGGCGTCATCGAGCAGTACCGCGACTTCCTCCCCGTGACGGATCGGACGCCGGTCGTTACGCTCTGTGAGGGCAACACGCCGCTCATCCTGGCGCCGCGCCTCGCCGAGGCGACCGACGCGCGCCTTGAGATCTACCTCAAGTGCGAGGGATTCAACCCCACGGGCTCGTTCAAGGACCGCGGGATGACGATGGCGATCTCCAAGGCGCTCGAGTCGGGCTCGCGGGCGGTGATCTGCGCCTCCACGGGCAACACCTCGGCCTCCGCGGCGGCGTTCGCGGCGCGCGCCGGGATCCGCGCCTTCGTGATGGTGCCGAAGGGCTCGGTCGCCCTCGGCAAGCTCTCGCAGGCGGCGATCCACGGCGCGAAGGTCCTCACCGTGGACGGTAACTTCGACCAGGCGCTGACGATCGTCCGGCGGATCGCCGAGCGGCACCCGGTGACGCTCGTGAACTCGGTGAACCCGTTCCGGCTCGAGGGGCAAAAGACCGCCGCGTTCGAGATCGTGGACCAGCTCCCACCGCGCGGGGCGCATGAAGGAGCTGCCGCGCATGGTCGGCTTCCAGGCGGCCGGCGCGGCGCCGATCTACGAGAATCGCGTCATCGAGGAGCCGCGCACCGTGGCGACGGCGATCAAGATCGGCAACCCGGCGAACTGGGGGCCGGCGCTCGAGGCCGTGAAGGACTCGCACGGCTGGATCGACGTCGTCAGTGACGAGGAGATCCTGCGCGCCTACCGGATGCTCGCCCGCGAGGAGGGCATCTTCATGGAGCCGGCGTCCGCGGCCACCCTCGCCGGCCTGATCAAGTGCGTCAAGGCGGGGCGCCTCGAGCCCGGCTCGACCGTGGTGCTCACCCTCACCGGGCACGGGCTCAAGGACCCGGACACCGCGCTCGAGTCGGCGTCGCGACCGACGACGGTGCCGCCGGCGATCGACGCGGTCCTCGCCCAGCTCGGCCTCTGAGCCGGCCGAAGGTCCTCCTCGGCGTCGCGGTCAGCGTCGTTCTGCTCGTCTACCTCTTCTGGAGCGTCGACCTGGCCGAGCTCGGACGCCAGCTCCGCGCGACCCGCTGGGGCTGGGCGGCCCTCGCCACCGCCTTCGCACCGCTCGGTCTCTGGGCACGCGCCCGGCGCTGGCGCTACCTCTTCCCGCCACGCTCGGCTCCGCCGGGGCTGGTCCCGGCGGTCATGATCGGGTACATGGCGAACAACGTGCTCCCGCTGCGCGCCGGTGAGGTCGTGCGTGTGTACGTCGTCGCGCGCCGCTGGAGCGCCGTCGGCGCTGGCGGCACGGGCCACGCCTTCTGGACGGTGCTCGCCACGCTCATCGTCGAGCGGGTGCTCGACAGCCTCGCCGTGGTCCTGATGCTCGCGGTGCTGGTTCTCGTCGTCCCGGTGCCGGCGTTTCTGCAGGCGGCGGCGCTGGCCGTCCTCGCGATCGACCTCGCCGGGATCGCCGTCCTCGTGGCGCTGGTGGCCGCGCCCGCACGCTGCGCCCGGCTCATCGAGCGGCTCTCCGCGCGCTGGCCCCGGCTCCGGCAGCGCGCGCTGAGCGTTTTCGAGACGTTCGTCCGGGGGCTCGACGGGATCCGCGCGCCCTCCCACGCCCTCCCGATCCTCGTCTGGACCGCGATCCTCTGGGTCATCCCCGCGGCGGCGGCATCGATGATGCTCACCGCGATGAACCTCAGCCTGCCCTGGATCGCCGGCTGGGCGGTGCTCGCGTTCGTCGGGCTCGGCATCTCAATCCCGTCGGCGCCCGGCTACGTCGGCGTCTTCCACGCCGCAGCGGCGCTCGCGGTCGGCCTCTTCGGTGTCGCCCAGGCGGCCGCCGTCGGCTACGCGCTCGTCTTCCACGCGAGCCAGATCCTGCCCGTGATCGCGCTCGGCTGGGTCTACCTCCTCCGTGAGCAGCTGCGCCTGGGCGAGGCCATGCACGCCCGGGCACTGTAGCGAGGACCGCGTGCCCGGGTCGCGCCGTGGGTGGCCTGCTGCGGGCGCGCTCGTGGTAGATTTCTAACGCTATGGCGCTGGTCGTCCAGAAGTACGGCGGCTCGTCGGTCGCCGACGACGAGAAGATCCGGAACGTCGCCCGCGCGGCGAGCGCGCCCGGCCGGGAGCTCGTCGTCGTCGTCTCGGCGATGGGCAAGACGACCGACGGCCTCGTGGCCCTCGCGCACCAGGTGTCGCCGTCGCCCGAGCCGCGCGAGATGGACATGCTGCTCGCCACGGGCGAGCAGGTCACGATCGCCCTCCTCGCGATGGCCCTGCAGTCCTTAGGGCTGCGGGCGCGTTCGTTCACGGGATTCCAGGCGGCGATCCGCACCGACCGCGCCCACACGCGGGCACGGATCACGCAGATCAGCACCGAGCGCGTCCGCCAGTCCCTCGACGCGGGCGAGATCGCCGTCGTCGCGGGGTTCCAGGGGCTGTCCGACGAGGACGAGATCACGACCCTCGGCCGCGGGGGCTCGGACCTCACCGCCGTGGCGCTCGCGGCCGCCCTCAAGGCCGACGTGTGCGAGATTTACACGGACGTGGAGGGCGTCTACACCGCCGACCCCGCGATCGTCCCCGACGCGAAGAAGCTCGCGCGCGTCTCGTACGACGAGATGCTCGAGATGGCGAGCCTCGGCGCGAAGGTGCTGCAGTCGCGCTCCGTCGAGTTCGCGAAGAAGTACGGGGTGACCGTCCACGTGCGCTCGACGTTCAAGCCGGACCCCGGCACGCTCGTGACGAAAGAGGAGCAGGACATGGAAGAAGTGGTGGTCACCGGCGTCACCCACGACCGGAGCCAGGCGAAGATCTCGATCCTGCGCGTCCCCGACCGGCCGGGCATCGCCGCCAAGGTGTTCGGCGCGATCGCCACGAAGAACATCGTCGTGGACATGATCGTCCAGAACATCAGCCGCGACGGCTACACGGACATGTCGTTCACCCTGCCCCGCGGCGACCACACCCGCGCCGTCGCCGCGCTCGAGGAGATCGCCAGGTCCATCGGCGCTCAGGGCGTCGTCCACGACGAGCGCGTCGCCAAGGTCTCGATCGTCGGCGTCGGCATGCGCAGCCACTCCGGCGTCGCCTCGAGGATGTTCGCCACGCTGGCCGGGGAAGGCATCAACATCCAGATGATCTCGACCTCCGAGATCGCCATCTCGTGCGTCATCGAGGACAAGTACGCGGAGCTCGCCGTCCGCGCCCTGCACGACACCTTCGAGGTGGGCAAGGGAGCCAACCGATGAGCAAGGGCAAGGCCGCCGTCTTCCTCGGTCCCGGCAAGCCGTTCGAGATCCGGGAGCTCCCGCTGCCCGACGTGGAGCCCGACGCCGTCCTCATCCGCATCTCCCTCGCCAACGTCTGCGGCTCCGACCTTCACTTCTGGCGCGGTGACGCGCCGCTGCGCCTGCCCGAGGACGGCTGGATCTACGGCCACGAGATGACGGGCCGCGTGGCCCGGCTCGGCGCCCGGGTGAAGACCGACTCGCTGGGGCGCCCGCTCAAGGAGGGCGACCGGGTCGCCTATACCTACTTTTACCCGTGCGGCCGTTGCCACGCGTGTCTCAACAACGAGCCGGCCGCCTGTCCCGCGAAGATCGAGCGGCCGCTCGGGCCGTCGCAGTTTCCCCATTTTCACGGCGCGTTCGCCGAGTACTACTACTTGAGAGCGCGCGGCGCGCTCTTTCTCGTCCCCGACACGCTGCCCGACGAGATGGTCGCGCCGGTGAACTGCGCCCTCTCACAGGTGATCTTCGGGCTCCACAAGGCGCGCCTGGCCTTCGGCGGGAGCGTCGTGATCCAGGGCGCCGGCGGCCTCGGGATCCAGGCGGCGGCGGTCGCCCGGGACATGGGCGCGGCGACGGTGATCGTCGTCGATCGGCTCCCGGGGCGGCTCGAGCTGGCGCAGGCGTTCGGCGCCGACCACACGATCAACCTCGACGAGGTCCCCGACCGCAAGGAGCGCGTCGCGCTCGTGCGGAGGTGGACGGGCGGAACCGGCGCGGACGTCGCCTGCGACTTCGTCGGCTTTCCCCAGGTGATCCCAGAGGGTATCGAGATGCTCCGCTCGGGGGGCACGTACCTCGAGATCGGCACGATCAGCCGCGGCGCCAAGGTCGAGCTCGAGCCGTCGCTGCTCGTCTGGGGGTCGAAGACGATCGTGGGGGTCATCCAGTACGATCCGTGGGTCATCCCGCGCGCGCTCGACTTCCTCGTGCGCAACCGGACGCGCTGGCCGTTCGACCGGCTCCTCTCGCACAAGTACCCGCTCGAGAAGATCGACCAGGCGTTCGCCGACTCGGAGTGGCACAACCGGGAGACGACCGCGATCACGCGCGCGGCCCTCGTGCCATAGTTCCACTCGAAGGGGGCCTCGACGGCCCCCTCCGATGACCTTGTGCTCGTCCCCGCGTTGTGGCAGGGTCGCTCGTACCGGGCAGGAAGCGACCACGCGGGAGGTGCCTATGGCCCAACTACTGATCAACGACAGGACCTACACGGTCGACGCCGATCCCTCGACGCCGCTCCTGTGGGTCATCCGCGAGCGGCTACAGCTGACCGGCACCAAGTTCGGCTGCGGGATCGCCCAGTGCGGCGCGTGCACCATCCACCTCGACGGAGCGGCGGCGCGGTCGTGCCAGACGACCGTCGCCCAGGCCGCCGGCAAGAAGATCACGACGATCGAAGGGCTCCACCCCAAAGGGGAGCATCCTCTCCAGAAGGCGTGGATCGCCGAGCAGGTCCCGCAGTGCGGCTATTGCCAGTCGGGACAGATCATGCAGGCGGCGGCCCTCCTGGCGAAGAATCCCAACCCGACCGACGAGGAGATCGTGGCCGGCATGACCGGCAACATCTGCCGCTGCGCCACGTATGTGCGCATCAAGCGCGCGATCAAGCGCGCCGCGCGGGGGGTGTAGCCATGACGACGCGCTTCAGCCGTCGCGAATTCTTGAGGTCTACCGCCGCCGCGGGCGTCGGTCTCACGCTACGCTTCACGATCCCGGGCGGAGTCGACGAGGCGGGGGCGGCCACGTCGTTCGAGCCGAACGCCGCGCTCACCATCACGCCGGACGGCGCCGTCACCGTCCACATCACCAAGGCGGAGATGGGCCAGGGCGTCGGCACGGCGCTCGCCCAGATCGTGGCCGAGGAGCTCGAAGCGGACTGGAAGGACATCCGCATCGATTATCCGATCAACGATCCGAAGTACGGGCTCATGCTGACCGGCGGGAGCTGGTCCGTGAACTGGACGTTCGACGCGCTGTCGCGCGCGGGCGCGGCCGCCCGGATCATGCTCGTCGACGCCGCCGCCCGGTACTGGAAGGTCTCGCCCGACGACTGCACGGCCGAGCGCGGCGTCGTCCGCCACCTGCCCACGGGGCGGTCGATCGCGTACGGCGACATCGTCGCAAAGGTCCCGATCACCAAGACGCTGTCGGAGGATGACCTCAAGAAGATCCGGCTCAAGGAGCCGAGCGAGTACCGGGTCGTCGGCAAGTGGATCCCCCGCCTCGACATCCCGGAGAAAACGAACGGGCGGGCCCGGTTCGGGATCGACACGTTCCTTCCCGGAATGGTGTACGCCAAGGTCGCCTATCCACCCACCCGCGAGGCCGGCAAGCACACGGCGGTCGACGACAGCGCCGCGAAGAAGGTGAAGGGCTACGTCGCGACGGTGGTCACCCCGGGGCTCGTGGCCGTCGTCGCCACCACCTACGAGAACGCCGTCAAGGCGCGCGACGCGCTCCGCATCACCTGGGATCAGGGACCGAACGCGAACGTCAGCTCGGAGTCGATCTTCGCGGCCTTCGCCAAGAAGGCCGCGGAGGACACGAGCGCCCTGGCCTGGCTCGAGCAGGGCGACGTCAAGGCGGCCATGGCCCAGGCGCCCAAGCGCCACGAGGCCACGTTCACGACGGACTATGTGGCCCATATGCAGATGGAGCCGATGAACTGCGTCGTCCGTTTCGCCGACGGCGCCTACGACATCTACACGGGCAGCCAGTTCCAGACGTTTGCGGCCGGCACGCTGGCGGCCACGCTCGGGGTGGACCCGTCGAAGATCCGCATCCACCAGCAGTACCTCGGCGGCGGCTTCGGGCGCCGGCTCGAGCCGGACATCATGGTAGAAACCGCCCTGATCGCGCGCGAGGTCAAGCGCCCGGTGAAGCTCATCCGCTCGCGCGAGGAGGACCTGCGCCGCGACTTCTACCGGTCGGCGACGCTCCAGATGCTCCGGGCGGGGCTCGACGGGGACGGCAAGGTCATCGCCTGGGAGAACACGGTGGTTGCCTCCCACCCCGGGCAGCGCTGGGGCCCCGACTTCGTGGACAAGCGCGGGCTCGACCAGTTCGCGCTCAACGGCGCCGACCACGTCTACGACATTCCGAATCAGCTCGTCCGCGCGATCCCCGTGGCGACGGGGATCCCGGTCGGCTACGTCCGGGCGGTGGCGCCGAACTACACCTTCTTCGCGGTCGAGACTTTCGTCGACGAGCTGGCGCGTCTGGCCGGCGTCGACCCGGTGGAGTACCGGCTGTCGATGCTGCGCAGCGCCCCCCGGCTCGCCCGCGTCCTGAAGCTCGCCGCCGAGAAGGCGGCCTGGGGCACGCCGCTGCCGCCGAACGTCGGCCGCGGCGTCGCCTGCGTGAGTGCGCAGGAGAAGAAATCGCCCACATGGACGGCCTCGGTCGTCGAAGCTCAGGTCGATCCCGCCACGGGCCGCGTGCGCATCCGGAAGGTCACGTGCGCGGTGGACTGCGGCATCGTCGTCAACCCCGACGGCGCGCGCGCGCAGATCGAGGGCTCGGTGCTCTTCGGGGTGTCAAACGCGCTGAAGGAGTACGGAACCGTGGCCAACGGCGCCCTGGTCCAGTCGAACTTCCACGACTATCAAGTGCTCAGGATGGACGAGGTTCCCGACGTCGAGGTGCACGTGGTCGACTCGCGAGAGTACCCGACGGGCCTCGGTGAGCCCGGCACGACCACGATCGCGCCGGCGCTCTCCAACGCGATCTTCGCGGCGACCGGCGCGCGGGTGCGCAGCGTGCCGCTCCTCCCGGCGCGCGTGCTGAAGGCGCTCCAGGAGAAAGCGTAGAGCGACGTCAGGGGTCGGAGGGCGGCTCGACCACGCGGCTCGCGCGCGCATGGCCCGTCGCGGCTGGGCTCCATCGCGGCGCCGTAGGGTCCGCATTCGACGTGGCGGCAACGGATCTCGCCACCCTCCGACCCCTGACCCCGCTACTCTATTGTCCGTGGCGGAGGCGCCGGCCCAAGGCGAGCGAGCCCGCGAGACAGCAGAACCCGCCCAGCAGCACCGTACGCGCGGCGCCGAAGCTTGTGGCGAGCGTCCCCGCCAGCAGCGTGCCGACCGGTGCCAGGCCGACGAACGCCATCGTGTAGAGGCCCATCACCTGCCCGCGCCGATCGTCCGCCACGACGGTCTGGATCAGCGCGTTGCTCGAGGCGAGCTGGAGCATGACGCCGAGTCCGGTGGCGAACATCAGAGCGAGCGACAGCCAGAGCGCGTCGGAAAAAGCGAACAGGACCAGCGCGGCTCCGGCCACGGCCGCGCCGAACGCGATCGTGGTCGCCGACCGATCGAGCGAGCGCCGCCCCGACAGGGCGAGCGTGCCGACGAGCGCGCCGCAGCCGGACGCGGCCATGAGCCACCCGAGGGTCTGCGGACCGCCGTGGAGGACTTCGGCGGCGAAGACGGGGAGCAGGACCGTGTACGGGCGGCCCAGCAGGGTGACGAGCGCGACCAGCACCAGGATCTTCGCGATCGGCGGGGTCGAGCGCGCGTAGCGCGCCGTCGCCCTCAGCCCCGCGAGGATCGGCGTGGCGGGTCGTGGCGGAGCCTCCGGGACCGTCCGCATCGCGACGAGGGCCGCGAGGACCGCCGCGTAGCTCGCGCCGTTCACGAGGAAGCACACCCCCTCGCCCGCGCGGGCGACGATGGCGCCCCCGATCGAAGGCCCGATCAGCCGCGCCGCGTTC
>WNGM01010988.1_pt1 | contig 13527 bp, 10 predicted proteins | sample 5400571 | NCBI WGS metagenome assembly WNGM01 (sample SAMN13153378, study PRJNA577476) | soil metagenome | isolation source: 100 cm soil or saprolite under Garry oak tree replicate 2 | place: USA:California | collected 2016-06-15
TTGCGTTATCAATTGCTGATAACCCGGCGAGTTGAGTTCGGAAATCCCCGCCTCTGGAGGAGCTATCTCAACCGCCACAGCCGCCGCTGTGATGTTGTTCAACGGCCGTAACGGCGCGATCAAAGTACGAACTGAAATCTGTTTCTTCTGTAACTCCGCAATCAGGCTGGCTTCGACGATTTGACTTGCAGACGCAAACCCCGACTGCGCGGTATCCCAATCGAGAAATGATCCGCGATTCTCGCCACCGGCTGGAAGCATTGACCCGTAAAGGCGGACACCCGTTCCCTGAGAGGCTGCATGCACACAAATGTAGATCGCCGGATGGGCGGCGTTGGCAAGATTCGCGCGGTGGTCGAGACTGAGAGTGGTATCACCGTCGCGTAGCACCAGAGTGCTGACGCCACGACTCTCTAGTTCCTGCCGCAACTTCCGCGCGAAGGCCAGCGTAATGTCTTTCTCGGATAGCTGATCGCTGAGTGCCGCTCCGCGTTCTTCTCCGCCGTGACTCGCGTCCACTACGGCAAAATAGGTTGGCGCGCCACTGCTGACAGCAGGGGTATAAGTCCCGGCTTGCACTGGGGAAGTGATTGCGGGCAGATTCAGTTGCGGCTGAGGAGTCCGCGCCGCAACTTCAGCAGCGGTCTGCGGAGCGGCCGTAACCGTGATCGTGCGTCCATCATTGCTGAAACTGGCAAAGAGCGGCACGCTGCCATTCACGGTAATCTCAACAGCGCCGTTGTCTTCCTGGAAGGTGGCAGACGGAATCGTCTTGTTATCGAAAGTCAAAGTCTGCGAGCCCGGCGGAACGATCGGCTCGTGAGTAAACACCATGCGCAACTTCCCCGGCTCGGTAGCAATCATCGGGTTCACCGGCGAGCTGAAGTCCATCACCAGCGTGGCAGGATTGGCTTTATTCACCTGCGCTGTGAAATGGACGCTGACATTGCCAATGAAGAGACGGCGCGCGGTCTCGTTGAACGTGACTGGGCCGCCGAGAAAACGCGTTAACAGGACAGTAAGGGAATTAAGCGGAACCAGCCCACGACCGTTCTCCAGAAGAAAATTAGCCGGCAGATCGACATCATGCCCTTGAACCCGGGCACGAGTCTTGCCCACGTTGAATTCACCTTCCACATTGTTGTAGCGGAACTTCCATCGCGAACCGTCAGTTTTGGCCGTGACCGTCCCCAGCGGTTCGAGCACTTCGAACAGGCTCACATAATCTCTATGGTCGCGATCCAATACTGAAAGTGTGTAGTTGGCCGCCGTGGAATAGATGGAGACGCGTTTTTGCTCGGATGGAGCGGGAAGAAGAAGGGAAGCGCAAAGAACAAGCGCCGCAATCAGAACCACTAAGAATCCGGCACGCATGCACCTGACTGCCATTTTGAAATCTTTGCCGAACGAACCACTCACCATGACATCGTATTGGATTGTGCAAGCCTGTCGCCGAACGGTTCTTCCTCAGTGACTCTCTGTGTCCTCTGTGGTTAGAGCCTTACGTTTCTATTCCAGCGCATAAATGGTAAAACCGCTGAGCAACTTAGGATAAAAATCCGTGGACTTCTGAGGCAGTACCTCGCCGGCAAAAGCGATGTCACGCACTTGCTCCATACGAACCGGGTTCATCAGAAATGCCACGTTAGCTTTGCCACTTCGTGCCTGAGCCATGGCCTCTCCGGCATCGCGAATATAACGAATATTCTGCTGATTGTGAATTGCTTCCTCGGAAATTCCCAAAACCTTTTGCAGCAGGCCGCGATGCAACTGCACCACATCGAGCCCTTGCTGCCGTTCGGAAAGCCCAGCGAAAATGTTCGAATCCATCGCTTTCGGCTGATCGAGAAGAAAAGCACGATCCGCAGTGAGCGCCAACAGCGCGGTTCCAGAACGCCCAGCTTCCCGCAAAATTTCCTCCCCTCGAACAGCATCAATTGATGAATCCAGTTCCTGCGCTCTGAAGTAATCTCCCGCCCCCTTCTTCAACGTATCCGCAGAGAACGACGTCAAGCCATGCACCACGCGATGCGTAGGCAGAATAACCAGCCCCGGAGCATCCATATTAATGAAGGTCATCATTACCAGATCGTAAGGAGCAAGGCTGGGACTACCAGGCCGAAGCAGGCCGTTTTCCGCAGTTCGCTCTCGGGGAACTCCCCCCACAGAAGTTGACGCCGCCATCGCGCGCCGCTCGTTGCGATGAGTGAGCGCCGTCTCATAGCGATGGTGTCCGTCCGCAATGATGAGCTTTTTATCACGCATCTTGCCCCGAACAAGCTCGATCACACCGGGATGGGCAATCTTCCACACTTGGTGCAAAACCCCATATTCGTCGCGGGTTTCCATGTCCGGCCGGCCGCTGGGCGCCAGAACGCCATCGATTTCTCCCGCAGGATCGCTGTAAAGCATAAAGAGCTGCCCAAAGTGAGCTCGCGTGGCGCGCAGTAATTCCAGCCGGTCAGCCTTGGGCTTAGCCAGGGTTTGTTCATGACGATAAACCACGCCAGCGGAATAGTCCTCGATTCGTCCCAACCCGATGAACCCTCGCCGCTCCAAATTCACCGTGCTACCCGCAACCGAGAACCGTTGCACCGAAAGATAAAGTGATGGCGAAGCATCCTGGAGAAAAATGCCCTGCCGGCGCCAGTCGGCGAAAAATGCCGCAGCACGTGTGTAAATGTTTTCTCCTGGATGATCTCCAACCTCCCGTTTTCCCAGAATAATGCGCACCAGATTATACGGACTGGCCGCATAGTAACCTTCCTGCATCTCGGGAGTAATCTTGTCGTAAGGCTGAGTGATTACTTGCGGCAGGGTTACTCGCGTCTGGTCGTAACGTAAAGCGCGGAAAGCCTCGATATGAGCCATAGCGGAAGGCCTGAAATTGTAACAGGGCTTTGGAGGACGAACTGCTAATGATGAATTGGGGCGCGAGCAAACTTTGGGCGCGCCCTGCCATCGTAAGCGGCAGAAAAATTGACAAACGCCCTTCGAGGGCTGTGGTACTATCGGCACCAATAAAGAGGTACGTTATGGCCCGCCATTGTGGGCCCGGGGCATCTCGCCCGCTGTGCGAAGATCGGATCCCGTACTCGGCCCCTTCCCGGACCCTGCGCAGTCAGTTGTTGCCCGCCTATCGGCACACTTTCGTTGCCGTCGTCATTTTCACTCTTGCCATCGCTGTGAGCAGTGGCGTTTCGTCCATGGTTTGGGCACAAACTACCGGCGATGATGTCCACATCAGCCCTCGTGTAGTCCCGGTGCAGCCCAAAGCCAACGAGATCATGGATCCCTCGCTGAAGACTCATACCAAGCCCATGAAAGTGGATGTCGATCTGGTGTTGGTACCAGTTACCATCTGCGATCCCATGAACCGCCTGGTAACGGGACTAGATAAAGATAACTTCAGCGTCTTCGAAGGCAAGGAAGCACAAGAAATCCGCCATTTTTCCAGCGAGGATGCCCCGGTTTCCCTCGGCGTCATCTTCGACATGAGCGGCAGCATGAGTAGCAAAATCGAACGCGCTCGCGAAGCGGTGATGGAGTTCTTCAAAACCGCCAATCCGCAAGACGAGTTCTTCATGATCACCTTCTCCGACAAACCCCAGGAAATTTCTGATTTCACCCAGTCCGTCGAAGAGATCCAGGGCAAGCTGCTGTATACGATTCCCAAGGGACGCACCGCTTTGCTCGATGCCATTTACCTGGGTGTGAGCAAGATGCGGCAAGCGAAGTACACCAAGAAGTCGCTTTTGATCATCTCCGACGGCGGCGATAATCACAGCCGTTACACCGAAGGCGAGATCAAGTCCTTGGTGAAGGAAGCCGATGTACTGGTTTATGCCATCGGTATTTACGACAAGTACTTTCCCACCTCCGAAGAACGCCTTGGACCAGCTTTGCTCAGCGACGTCGCGGAACTCACTGGTGGGCGTAGCTTTACCATCGATAATCCCAATGACTTGGCAGACGTAGCTACAAAAATCGGTATTGAGCTACGCAACCAATATGTGCTCGGATACCGTCCAAAGAACCCAGGGCACGACGGCAAATGGCGTAAAATAAAAGTGAAGTTGATTCCGCCCAAAGGATTGCCGCCCCTGCGTGTCTATGCCAAGACGGGATACTATGCACCCACGGAATGATCGCGTTCGAACCCTGCTCATCGCCTTATTTTTCTTAATCATAGGGACCGGAGCGCAAAATACTTCTCCGTCTACTCCACCTCCTGCGAATCCGCCCCAGTCGCAGGCTCCCGCTCCGGTAACGACGCAACCGGCTACTCCTCAGCAACAACCTCAGCCCCAATCGCCTGAGCCCCAGGGTCAGCAGCAACAACCGGCTCAGCAACAACAGTCTCAGCAGCCCAACCAAACTCCCGAGCCAGCTCCCGGCCAGCAGCCCGGGCAACCCGCGCCGGGCACCCCCGCGGGTCAGGAACCTGACACCACAGGCGGTGGCTTTGTGTTCCGCGCCCAAGCGCAAGAGGTCATGCTACACGCCACAGTAGTGGACGAAAAGCAGCGTCTGATTACCAATCTGACTCGCAACGCCTTTCAAGTCTTCGAGAATGGACAGCCCCAGCCAATCACTTCCTTTCGCCACGAAGACGTCCCGGTGGCGATGGGCATTGTCATCGACAATTCCGGCTCCATGCGGGAAAAGCGCGACAAGGTCGCCAAGGCAGCCGAGAATCTGGTCGCTTCCAGCAATCCCCAGGACCAGGTGTTCGTAGTCAATTTCAGTGATGAATATTATCTGGATCAGGACTTCACCAATGATCCCAAAAAATTGCGCGGCGCACTGGAGAAGCTCGAATCCCGCGGTGGAACCGCTCTCTATGACGCGGTCGTTGCCTCCGCCGACCATCTGAAAAAGAACGCCAAACTGCAGAAGAAAGTTTTATTCGTAGTCACCGACGGTGAAGACGACGCCAGCCGCGAATCTCTGGAGCAGTCTGTCCGTCACCTTCAGGAAGAAAACGGACCCACCATCTATGCCATCGGCATTCTGGGCGAGGAGAAGCAAAGACGCGCCAGGCGCGCCCTCCAAACCATCGCAGAGCGCACCGGTGGAATCGCTTTCCTGCCCAAATCAGTAGATGAGGTCGACGAAATCAGTCGCACCGTCGCCAAAGATATCCGCAATCAATACACCATCGTCTATAGACCCACCACTCCCAAGCGTGTCGGCGGATACCGCACCATTAAGGTAGATGCTCGCGCCAGCGGCTATAAAGGCCTGGTCGTAAGAACCCGCAGCGGCTACTACCCCGGCCAGGAACAAGCATCCACCGGCGGTTCGAACTGATTCAATCCCATTGTCATCCTGACTGTCAACGCGTTGTCATCCTGAGCGGATTTTTCGCGAAGGATCTTACGAAGTGTTTGAATTAGCAAGTGCGCATACAGGACCTAGGTTTTCCCTGAACCGTGATCGTGAACTGGTTCTTCGAGATGGACCCTTGTTTTGCCATTCAACCCTGATTGACGCCACCCTCACGCCTTCCGTACCCTGTAGAGTGCAAACCAAGAGCATCGAGAGTTCCCGCCTGCGCGTCGCTGACGACATAACCGACCTGGTCGGCGAAACTCCCATCCTTCATTTGCGACGGATCGCTCCCCCAAGCTCAGCCGCAATCTACGCCAAGCTGGAGTATTTGAATCCTGGAGGAAGCGTAAAAGACCGCGCCGCCATCGGCATCATCCGCCGCGCCGAGGACGAAGGCCTGCTTAAGCCCGGAGGCACCATCGTCGAAGCCACGGCAGGGAACACCGGAATCGGCCTGGCGTTAATCGGAGTGAATCGCGGCTACAAAGTTGTGCTCTTCGTCCCTGAACACTTTTCCGAAGAAAAAGTTTTAATCATGCGCGCCCTCGGCGCCGAAGTCATCCGAACCCCCGACTCCGACGGCATGGCCGGAGCCATCACCAAAGCCAAAGAACTCGCCGCGCGCGACCCCAAAGCGTTCATGGCAGCGCAATTCGAAAATCCTTCCAACCCCGACTACCACTACGAAACCACTGCCCGCGAAATCTTCGATCAGATGGAAGGCCGCATCGATGCTCTGGTAATCGGCGTAGGAACTTCAGGCACTTTTACCGGCCTAGCGCGCTATTTAAAAGAGCGTCTCCCCCACGTCCAAGCCTATGCGGTCGAAACTCAGGGTTCAATTCTCGGAGGAGGGAAGCCCGGCAAACACAAAGTTGAAGGCATCGGTTCCAGCTTCATCCCCAAAAATTTTGATCCCGCTGTATGTGACGAAGTAATCATGGTGACCGATCCCGACGCATTCGGCATGGTGAAAGACTTGGCCTCGGTTGAAGGCGTGTTGTCCGGCTCCAGCGGCGGCGCCAATGTTTTCGCCGCTGTGCAAGTTGCCCAACGCCTAGATCCCGGAAAACGTGTAGTTACGATGATCGCAGATTCCGCGGAGCGCTATTTGTCCAAGAAGATCTTCGAAGGCGGAATTTGAAGGGATGTCATCCTGAACGGCGTCAGCCGCGGAGGATCTTACGAAGCGATTGAATCAGCAAGTCCGCCTACAGGATCCTTCGCGGCTGACGCCGTTCAGGATGACAGCACTAGAAAGATTCATTCGTTACGAGTCGGTTCGAGTTGGGGCATGCTGATCTTTTGGTACCAGCCATAACTTAAGTCTTTCCAGTTGGGATTGCTCGATTCGATCAGGCTGAGCTTCTTCTTCCGTAGCCAGCCTTTGAGTTCCTTCTCTCGGCCGATAGCTCGGTAGACATTAGAATAGCGTTCGAAATAAACCAGGTTGCTGACATTTGCCTTGTGCTGAAAGACACGTCGTTCGTGTTTGCTGGTGACACCTATGTAGAGAACGCGACGTTGGCTGCTCGTGATGTATACGAAGTATGATTTCATATGACAACTCTAGGGATACTGTTCGACTTAGATCTATTACGCGGCCTTGCTGATTCAATCGCTTCGTAAGATCCTTCGCGATGAATCCGCTCAGGGTGACAGATTCGGGACCGATTCGGGACACTGATCAACTCGGATCTTACCAAGCGGTGGAATCAGCAAGACCGCATACAGGATTCAAGACTGAGCCGTATCCCTAATCTGTCATCCTGAGCGGTCTTTTCGCGAAGGATCTTACGAGACGATTGATTCAGCAATAACGTGGACAGGCCCTACTCGACAGCAACCCTCCACCACAGGAATCTCATGAAACCAAAATCCGGATTCGCCACCCGCGCCATCCACGCCGGCCAGGAACCCGACCATGAAACCGGCGCAGTCACCGTCCCCATCTACGCGACTTCCACATACGTTCAGCAAGAACTGGGCAAGCACAAGGGATACGAGTACGCCCGTGTCTCCAATCCCACCCGCACTCGCCTGGAAGAAAACCTCACTGCGCTCGAAGGTGGCACCAGTTCACGCGTCTTCGCCAGCGGCATGGCGGCTATCAACGCCATCTGCACTATGTTCAAATCCGGAGACCACGTGGTCTGCGGCCACAATCTTTATGGTGGCGTGCCGCGTCTCTTCAACCAGATTCTCGCGGACTTCGGCATGGAATTCACGTACGTGGACACTTCCGACGTGAGGAATATAGAACGTGCCCTGCGCAAAAACACGCGCATGGTCTATATCGAGACCCCCACCAACCCTCTGATGGCGCTCAGCGATATCGAAGCTATCAGCAAAGTTTGCCATCGCAAGAAAATCGACGTGGTCGTAGACAACACTTTTATGTCGCCATATTTCCAGCAACCCATTGCGCTGGGCGCGGATATGGTGGTCCACTCCACCACCAAGTTTCTTAACGGTCACAGCGACGGCTTGGGAGGCGTAGTAGTCTGCACCACCCGCGAGCAGGCTGAAAAGCTAGCGTTCGTGCAAAAAGCTGCGGGTGCGATCCTTTCGCCATTTGAATGCTGGCTGGTGTTGCGCGGAGTCAAAACTCTCGCTGTCCGCATGGAGCAGCACAATCGCAACGGAAGATTTGTCGCCGAGTTCCTGGCCAGACATAAGAAAGTTAAAAAAGTTTTTTATCCCGGACTACCCGACCATCCCCAATATCAGCTGGCACTGCGCCAGATGACCGGCTTCGGCGCCATGATCAGCTTTGAAACCGGCTCTCTATCCAACGCCAAAAAGATGTTGAAAAAAGTGCGCGTGTGTTCGCTCGGTGAATCCCTGGGCGGCGTCGAAACGCTCATCTCCCATCCCGCCACCATGACACACGCCGCCGTAGGCGAAAAAGGACGAAAAGAAATTGGCATCACCGACGGCATGGTGCGGATCTCCGTTGGCATTGAAAACGTAGAAGACATCATCGCCGATCTCGATCAATCTCTGGCCTCAATCTAGAGTTTTTGGCTTGGACGGACGATGCGCCTAGCTGGCAACTGACAACTAATTAGTTACTAAAGTCACTCATAACTATTGAAATCCCGGCCACTCCCACCCACAACTTCCTACAATATTCAGGGTTCACAGACATGTACGACGCAACGACATTATTTCAGGGAGTGTGACATGCGACGAACTCTAACTGCTAGCGCTGTTCTGTTGTCCGCCTCGTTGTTTTCGTTTGGGCAAACTATCCCTTCGCAGGCGCCAGTATCATCCGCCACGCAGGCTGATCGCAAAGATCTTCGTCACGATAGGCGCGATATTCGCCATGATCGGCGAGACATCCGTTCCGACCGCCGTGACCTGAACCAGGATCGCCGCGAGCGCAATGGCGACCGCCGTGAGATCCGAGCGGATAAAGCGGACGTAAGGCAAGATCGACGCGAATTACGTCAGGACATCAGGAACGGCGACACCGCCGCTGCGGCCAAAGAGAGAGCCGATATCCGTGCCGACCGCAAGGATCTGAAGAGCGATCACCACGATCTGCGCTCCGATCGTCGCGACCTTCGCCATGACCGTCGGGATGTGCATACTGATCGGCGCGACATTCGTCACGATAAACGCGACCTCCATCACGACCGCAAAGATCTCCGTGGCGATCGTCGGGAAGACCGTCGGGACCTGCGCGAGGTCCGCTATGACAAGCGCAAAGCGCACTCCAAAAAGTAACTCATCCGCGTGAACGAGAACGGGCGGCGAGATTCTCGCCGCCCGTTTTCCTATTCTGTCATCCTGAGCGGGTTTTCGCGAAGGATCTTACGAAGCGATCGAATCGGTAAGACGCAAAAAGGATTCAAGTTCAGCCCTTTCCATTTTCGCCGTCGTTCGTAGCGCCGGTGTCCCTGGCGGCAACTCCAACGTGCAACTAGCACCGGAACTCACCTCACCGAATCGCCGATCCACTGCAAGTACTCCGCACTTCCGTCCTCCACCGGGATTGAAATACACTCCGGCACCTCATAAGAATGCAATTCAGTTATCGCGTCACGCACCCGCTCAAACGCTTCATCTGTTGTCTTGATCACGAGCAGCCACTCCTGCGCCTGTTCGACCTCCCCCTCCCAACGATAAATCGATTCGACCGCGACGATATTGACGCAGGCAGCCAGCATCCGCTCCACTAGGGCTCGAGCAATCTTCTGCGCCTCTTCTTTGGATCCCGCCGTACTCAGCACCAATTTCTTATCAGTCATATAAAATCACTCGTTCAGTTATGAGCTTTCGGCAAACAAATCAAAGATTACCACTTCACCCTTAGCGAGAGGCCAGCCATGGCGCTGCAGATCAAATTCGGCACCTCGGGATGGCGAGCTGTCATGGCCGAGGAGTTCACCTTTGCCAATGTGCGCCGCGCGATCAAAGGAATTGCACGTTACGTAATTTCGCAAAAGCTCTCCGGAGCGCGAATCATCGTAGGACGCGATCCCAGATTTCTGGGCGAGACCTTCTGCTCCATTGCAACAGAAATCCTTTCCTCCCACGGAATCACGCCGCTGCTGATCGCCGAAGCCGCACCCACGCCCGCCATCTCTTACGCTGTAATCCTCGAGCGTGCTGACGGCGCCATCAACTTCACAGCGTCGCATAATCCGCCAGAGTACAACGGCATCAAGTTCTCCACGCCCGACGGCGCACCCGCGTTACCCGAGGTCACCAAGAAGATCGAGGCAGAAATCGTCGCCGCGGACAAGGAAAGTGAAGCTGTTCCGTCGCAAAACGCGCAAGCAGATGCGCAGCCCCTGGACCCTCGGGACGCTTATCTCGCGCGCTTGCGGGAAATCATCGATTTCCCAGTCATCAAAAAAGCCGGCCTGCGCGTTGTGTATGACCCGCTCTGGGGCGCGGCCCGGGGATATCCAGACACGTTGTTGCGCGACGCAGGCGTGAAAGTGGAGACGGTTCACGACTACCGCGATGTCCTCTTCGGCGGACACGCTCCCGAACCCGAAGACTACCTGCTCAACCCTCTCCGCGAAAAGATGCACGCAACCAAAGCCCACATCGGCATCTCGACCGACGGCGACGCCGACCGCTTCGGCATCGTCGATGAAGACGGAACTTTCTTCCAGCCCAACTACATCATTGCCTTGCTCTTCGACTACTTGGTCGAGAGTCGCGGCTGGAAAAACGGTGTCGCCAAATCCGTAGCCACCACAAATATGATCAATGCCCTGGCAAAACGTCACAAAATCCCGCTGCACGAAACTCCCGTAGGCTTCAAATACATCGGCGAACTAATAAAGGAGGACAAAATCGCCATCGGCGGCGAAGAAAGCGCCGGACTTTCCATCCGTCATCATGTTCCCGAAAAAGACGGCATCCTCGCCGGCCTCCTCTGCTGCGAGATGGTGGCCCGGCGAGGCAAGCCTCTCGGAGCACAATTAAGCCAGCTATTTGCCGAAGTTGGTTCCTTTTACCCCCAACGTATGAACTTCCACTTGACGCCGCCAGTGAAAGCGAAGTTCACTGGAAAGTTAGAGCAGGCACCAGGCGAATTCTTCGGCCGCAAGGTTAGCGAGGTCGTGCGCACCGACGGCTTGAAGCTCGTTTTCGACGACGGCTCCTGGGTCTGTTATCGAGTTTCGGGCACTGAGCCGGTAGTCCGGGTTTATTCCGAAGCCAGCAGCAAAGAGGCATTAGAAAAGTTGAGCGCCGCAGCCAAAAAATGGATCTTCGAATAGTACAGCTTCCAAAAATCCGCATCCTTCGACGCCCCGAGCATGGATTGCGTGCACTGGTCGAACGCGCTCCTCAGGCGGAAGCTTTCACCGAACGCGTCTTCGAAAAACTGCGCCCGTATCTAACCTGGCTTCATGCCGCCCGCCGGAGATTGGCCACCGCAGCCGTGGGCATACTCACCGTATGGCTGTTCGTGCATGTAACGTTCGGCGCCAACGGCATGGTCGTCTATCGCGCCAAACGCGCGGAGTACCAGCGCCTCCAAAAAGAAATCGACGCCTTGCAAAACGAAAACGACCGCTACACCGGCCAGATCAAAGATTTGAAAACCGATCCCCGCGCGATTGAGAAAGAAGCCCGCGAGCAGTTGCACTACACTCGTCCCGGCGAAGTGATTTACGTATCTCCCGCTCCGCCACAGCCCCAATCACCTTCGACAAACGCCGCCAGAAAATAGCCGCCCTAACAACTTTTCCGCCGCTCTATGTTATAGTTCCCGGCAACTCTGATTTCTAAAACCTACCGGCTGCAAGCATGTTTGCTCCATCGCTGTGCGGTTGGTAATCTGCAAGGCGCTTGCAGCGGAAGTGCCCTTTGATTTCTGCTCTGAATCCGCGGCCTCAGCCGCAAAACTCGAGGAGATGTGCGCTATGAAAAAGCTATTGCTGATTTGTTTTGTTCTGTCCCTGGCACTGTTCATGGTCACAATGAGCTACGCTGGCTCGAAGACCGAGACCGTGAATGGATATGTATCCGACTCCATGTGCGGAGCCAAAGGCGCCTCGGCCGACCAGGCCGAGTGCACCAAGAAGTGTGCCGAGAAAGGTGCCAAATTAGTCGTGGTCACCGACAGCGACAAGAAAGTTCTCGCCGTCGACAATCCCGACACCCTCAAAGGTCATGAAGGACATCACGTAGCCGTCACCGGCCACGTCGAAGGCGATTCCATCCACGTGGAAACCGTCAAAATGTTGTGAAGTAGAACTCAGAACGTTTCAGGGCGGCCGAGAGGTCGCCCTATTTATTTGTGTGCCGAGCATGTTCGATAGCTTGGAGGTGAAAGTCCTCTACCCAACCTGATGGAGGTGAAGGGTTAGTGAAGCGCAAGGGCGTTGTCGCAAGGCAGCGTCTGAAAGAAGCGTGGAGCAAACACGCGAGCCGATGAACAAGAACTGGATAGGAGGCCTACGGTGCCGGGCGAGCGGGCAAATGATCGCGAAGCCCACATCCATCAAAGGCACTGGTGGTAAATCCAGCGGTTGCGCGTGGAAGGCGATCGAACTTACCTCGGGAGATCTGCTGCATGTCACGGGTAGTGCGGTACAGAGTGTGTAAAGCTGGATGGAAAAGAGAAGCGGTTAAGAACTCCGAAAGTGATATAGATGTTTTTGGAAAAAACCAAATCACTCAGGAGGATAACCGCCGTGTTGCATATTACCACTGAGGCGCCCAGGATGGAGCTGGCAAGAAGTTCCGAGAAAAAGAAGCAGTCGTTGAAACAACATCTGCTAGAGAAAATGAAGACCTGGATTAACGGTTTGTTGGAAGGGGAGCGCGACGAGTTTCTGGGCCGCGATCGGCACGTGCCGTTGGACGAAGGTCATGACAACTACCGGAACGGCTATCGCCCGCGCCGAATCAACTTTTTCGGTTTGGGAAAAATCGAGCTGAAAGTGCCGCGCGACCGTAAGGGGGAGTTGGAATCGCAGTGGCTGCCAGAGAGGAAAGGCCAGGATCCGGAGTTGGAGGCCTTCTTAGCGGAAGCTTTTCTGGCGGGACTGTCGACCCGGGATCTGGCGCGGATATCGGAGAAGCACCTGGGGCATAAGTACGACTCCAAGCAGATCTCGCGCATCGTGGGGCGAGCCACCACGGAACTCGAGGCCTGGCGCCGGCGCTCCTTGCAAGGCCAGCGTTATAAGTTTCTCTACGTGGACGGGGCCAACTTTCTGGTGCGCATTAACGGGCACGTGAGCCGGCAAAGCTTCTGTGCGGTACTGGGCGTGAGTGAAGAAAACGAACGCTTCGAAGTTTTGGCTTTGGAGATGGGAGATCGAGAACGAGCCGATTTGTGGGCCAGCCTGTTCGAGGATCTGGCGGAACGGGGTTTGAACCTGGAAACAGTCGAGTTGGGCATCATGGATGGCTTGCCGGGACTGGAAGCCATCTTTCAGCGCTTCTTTCCCCGAGCGCAGACGCAGCGCTGCCAGAAACATGCCAAGGCCAACGCTTGCCGGCGGGTTCGCAAACAGGAGCGTGAACTGTTCTCCAAAGATCTCAACGCGATCTTTTATGCTCCCACCCAGAGTGCGGCGCGGGCAGCTTTCTTCGCTCTGAAGCAGCAATGGGGGCGGCTGTTTCCTTCGGCGGTGCAGATCATTGAGAAAGACTTCGATTCCTTGCTGACATTTTTCCAGTTCGATCCGACTTATTGGACGGTGTTGCGCA
>WNGM01003000.1_pt1 | contig 13515 bp, 9 predicted proteins | sample 5400571 | NCBI WGS metagenome assembly WNGM01 (sample SAMN13153378, study PRJNA577476) | soil metagenome | isolation source: 100 cm soil or saprolite under Garry oak tree replicate 2 | place: USA:California | collected 2016-06-15
GTCAAGCTCTATCGAGTGACGGGCAACACACGCTACCTGCATCTGAGCCAGTATTTCATTGATGAACGAGGGCAATCCCCCTGCTACTTCGCTACTGAGCCAGCTCCTGATCTACATAAGTTGAGGGAGGACTAGGATCACTGCAAAAACCACGCATAAGATAAAATGCTTGTGATAGATTTTCGCAGTGATCCTAGTCCTCCCTCGTTTACTCCTTTGGCTTGTTCGCCGACCGGGGAGAAGCAGTTCCCCCGAAAGCAAAGATGAGATTGAGAAAGACGGCCAGGACAGCAAACAGCACGACGAAGAAAACCGTGATGAAACTCACAAACGAGGGGTTGGCAATGACGACAACCACCAGCACAAACAGAAAGATCAGCGACATCAGGGCCAGGACAAAGCGTGTGCGGACACGCAGATCAGAGGAGGTGGATTGAGCTCTGTCAAGGTTTCTGGCCTGGAGTCTGTGGTCAGGCATCTCGACCTGGTCAGAGGACCACGGGGGCACCTCATAGCGTGGAGCAGAGCTAATCTGATCGGACGGCTCACCACCAGACTCTTCTTCAAAGTGCGCGTGTTGCTGAGACATCGCAAACCCTCCCGTGTTGTTGCGTCGTTTTTCTTTCCTCTCATTACGAATGGCCTTGCAAGAAGTTAGAAAGGCAGGGAAAACCTCTCACAAAAAGCCAGAATAGTTATGAAGCAGGTTCACAAGCCATTTCAGCCGAGTGCATGTCTCGTTGCGCATTCCGTGGGATAATCATGCATCTGTTCTCTCGCGCCAATGGGAATCTCTTCCTCAAAGACCCAACCACTGACCACGAGAGACCCCAGACAGGAAAGTAGAGAGATGACTTGTTCAAGTCAGGCATCTGCCAGCAAAGCTTCACCAAAAGTGTGTAAGATCGTGTTTAATGTTGGGATTTACACATTAGATCGAGCTGACTGGAAGCGAATAGACCAGAATAAGCTCCCTGTCCAGGACACGATTGAGGCGCTGCACGACTTCAGGGATGTGGTCACCTTCAAGCCAATGTGGGGCTGGAGGAGATAACGAATTCATACCCCCCTTCTCTGGCAATGACCTCACAAAGAGGTTGTGCCGATTACCATACACCTACAAGGGCAGGGGAGGTCCCCTATTACCTGTCCCCGGACAGGGTGCCCCCTTTTCCTCTCATCTGCGGTGTTTTTGCACCAGGCACTATATGCCAGGGGAGGTGCTGATTTCAGCATCTCCCCGTAACCATTCTATCACAGTCCTGAGCTGCTGCGTTACTTCCTTTCAAGAGGGCCAGCGGGTCGTGGCAGTGAGAGTGAAGGTGGCCGTGGCACGGATATCCTGTGAAGATGCTCCAACGAGAACCTCGAACTCTCCAGCTTCGGCGACCCAGTTGTGGGTCGAGTCATCGTAGTAAGCCAGCGCGTCACGAGCAAGAGAGAGCGTTATTGTCTTGCGCTCACCTGGCTCTAGCTGGACCTTGGCGAAGGCTTTGAGTTCTTTTTCTGGTCGCTGCAGGCTCGCTTGCGAATCACGGACGTACACCTGCACGATTTCTTTGCCGGCTCGTTGCCCTGTATTGGTAATATCGACCGACACCTGCACTGTGTCGTCCGGGCCGATCTCCTGGGCGTCCAATGAGAGTGAGCTATAGGCAAAGGTGGTGTAGGAGAGGCCAAAACCAAAGGGGAAGAGCGGAGCGATTTTTCTCTTTTCATAGTAGCGGTGGCCGACGAAGAGTCCTTCGCCGTAGTAGATCTTGCCGTTTTCGCCGGGAACGTCGAGATAGGTGGGAGTGTCCTCCAGGCGCTGCGGGAAGGTCTGGGGAAGCTTCCCCGAGGGGTTGGTGTCTCCAAAGAGCACATCAGCGATGGCATTGCCACACTCCTGGCCGGGATACCACGCCTGTACCACCGCTGCCACCTGCTCAAGCCAGGGCATGGTCACAGGTGAACCGGTGTTGAGCACCACAATGGTGCGTGGGTTCGCTGCCGCTACCTGCTCAACGAGCGCATCCTGCTTGCCGGGCAAGTCCATATTTGGCCGGTCGAAACCTTCGCTCTGCCAGTCACCGCCAAACCCCACACAGACAATGGCCACATCCGAGGCCACCGCCGCAGCTACCGCCCGCTCAATGGTGTCAGCAGGCAAAGGTGGACGGCACCCCAGGCGGACAGCGCCCAAAGGCACGGCCTCGCTCTTGGAAAGTTCGAGGGTGAGGAGATAGGCACGTCCGGCCTCCAGGGTGACCGTGGCCTGGGCCTCCGAGCCACCCATACCAAGGAAGTCGCCCCCACTTGTTTGCTCCGTCCACTTCTCGATCACCTGTTGCCCGTCGATGGACAAGCGACTGCGTCCGATGCTAATCAGTCCAAAGGCGTAGTCCCCACTCTCCCGAGGGAAAAAGCGGCCGGTCGCACGAAGCGAGAACTGGTGCGGGTTGACTCCTTCAGGCATCTTACCGAACCAGGAGAGTTCGGATTTCGGTTGGATTTCCCTCTGGACGGGGGTACCCGTGAAATCGGGAGTGTTGAAAAACTCGAGGGCAAGCCCATGTTCTGTTCCCTGCATGCCAGCCAGCAATAGATCACTATCGAGGAGGGGTAACAGCTTGTAGTTGGTACAGCCTTGTTCATAGTGTACAATCACGTGGTCTGCAACCCTGGCCATAATGCCATCAAAAGGAGTGACTGCATAATGCGCATTGACCTGGGCACTGCCCCCACCCATGATCTGCGCGACTTTGGCATTCGGACCAATCATCGCCAGCGAGGTAAAGTGCTCAGGCTGGAGCGGGAGAAGATTGCGCTCGTTCTTGAGTAGGACGATCCCTTCCGCGCCTGCTTCCCGAATGAGCGCACGATGTTCTGGCAGGTCGAGGGCTTGCTCTGGTCCTTGCTCCCGGTGCTCGAAGAGACCCGCCTTGACCAGGAGTTGCAGCAGGTGACGGACGCTGCTCTCAATGGTGGCTTCTGCCACCTCGCCCCGCTCGACGGCCTCCAGCAGCTTCTCTCCGCGCCAGCGTGGAGAAGGCATCTCCAGATCCAGCCCAGCATTGATGGAAGCGGCAGTGCTCTTGACCGAGAAGAACCAGTCGGAGACCACGACCCCATCAAAGCCCCAATCCCAGCGCAAAACCTCGGTTAACAGAGAGGGGTGTTCTGAGGCGGGGATCCCGTTCACCTGGTTATAGGCAGCCATGATGGTCCACGGCTGGGCCTCGCGTACGGCAGCTTGGAAGGGCAGTAAATATATTTCGTGCAGTGCCCGTTCGCGTACCTCGGAACTGATGCTGAAGCGCTCGAACTCTTCGTCGTTGCACACGTAATGCTTGAGCGAGGCGCCCACCCCTTCTGCTTGCAGCCCCGTGATGTAAGCCACAGCCAGGCGGGCCGAGAGGAAGGGGTCTTCAGAGAAACATTCAAAATTGCGTCCACCGAGCGGGGAACGCTGGATGTTGACGGTGGGGGCCAGCAGCACCTGAGCGCTCTTCATCTGCGCTTCCCGTGCTAATGCCTGCCCCACCCGTTCCAGCAGGTCGGTGTTCCATGTCGAGGCAAGTGAAATCTCTGCGGGAAAGCAGGCAGCCTTCACGCCACCAGTGAATCCTCCCGCTCCACGGGCTCCATTGGGGCCGTCGCTCATTTTTAAGGACGGGATACCCAGTCGCTCCACAGGGACTGTATACCAGTCGTTCATGCCAGCCAGCATGGCGACTTTTTCCTGCATCGTCATCTGACTGAGCAGGTCTTCTACATGAGGCATAGTTTACTATCTGCCTTCCTTGTTGTACTCAAAGGTACTCAGTTGCGGTGAACACGTCCGCACATCGCACGGGATCGCCCGTGTATGGCCCTCGCCGGGCAAGAAACCGCTCAAGGATGTTATGAGCAGAGTTTTCATCTCTGTCCATGACTAATCCGCAGCGTTCACAGTGATAGGTACGCTTCCAGAGCGGCATAGCCTGCCGATTGCCACAACGATGACAATCCTTGGAAGTGTAGCGCTCACTGATGATTTCTAAGTCCTTCCCATAGAGCAGACATTTGTACACCAGCATTTGCACGAAGGTGTAGCAGCCCCATTCGTTGAACACAGCCCGATTGCGGTGCTTGTTCTTTTCCTGGTGCTGTTTTGTGACCATCTGCCGTTGGGAAAGGTCACCGACCACAACAGTGCTCTCAACCAGTTTGTGGCTTATGAGATGTGATGCCTTGTGCAGGCTATCCTTCTGGTTATTGCGCTTCTGTTCAGAAACGCGCTTGTAGACCTTGCTTAAGCGGATATAACGTGGTGACTTCTTCTTGCACTTGGCACGTTTTGACCTGATCTTATCAAGCTGTTTGTTATACCAGCGAGCACCTTTGAAACCACCAATGGTATAGACTCGTCCTTGCTCATTCACACCAGTGGCAAGCGTCTTGATGCCTAAATCAAAAGCAACGACACCTGTATCGGTGAAAGACTGTTCCGGTTGCTCGCTCACAAACGAAGCGTAGTAGTTGCCGCGTGCATCACGGCTGATAGCCACTTCACGGAAGCTCGTAGGAGCCTCTTCAGTGAGCTGGGCGACGATGGTAGCAAAACGCTTGTGCTTGCCTTTGCCGCCCGTTGGCAGGATCAACCTCTCACCTTGCACTTTGATATACATGGCAGGATAGATAAGCGTGAAGAAATCATGACGCGGACGTACACGCGGGAAACCCGGTTTCTCTCCAGCCTTGCAACGTCGGAAAAAGGCTTGCATGGCCTTCTCAGCCCGAAAGTACACTTCGTGCAAGAGCTTGCCATAGACCTGGCACAATTCCGGGTCATGCTGCTTACTGTCTTGAAGGGTAGCCTTAGCGTCCTTCCAGCCGGGCCACTTCTCACCATCCCGCAAGCGCCCTATCCACCAATTGTACAGACCCCGGCATTTGGCTTGCATGAACTCAAGAGCAGCAGCATCCTCTTCTGAGACTTCAAGCTTAATCTTTTTGCAGAGCAGCATCTTTCATGGCTTTCTTGTACGATCTCAGGCCGTGCAACCTGGATGCAAACACCGTGACAATAGCAAGCAAGTCCTGTACCAATTCCTGCTCTGGTGAGAGAGCTTCACCGTTCATGACGACGATCTCGGTAGTGTGACGCTGGCAAAAGGCTTCAAAGTAGCCATAGCCGAAACGCACGCGTCGGTCTTTGTGAGCAATCACGAGACGCCGGACTTGCCCCAGTTCCACCAGTTCCATGAGCCGGTTAAACTGCTTGCGCTTGGAGTTCAGTCCACTACCGATATCTGACATCCATTCATCGACCGTGATAGCTTGCTGGTGGCAGTAGGTCTCAAGCGCTTTGATTTGATTAGCCAGATCAGGTTTCTGGGCAATACCTGAAACCCTGGTATAGACAATCGTTAAGCCTTGCTCTTGTGCGACTAACCCACGATAGGCCAGATAGTGATCATGGGTATAGTAGCGTCGGTTCGTTGTGGGAGAGCGATGAGCTTTGAGCTTTCCTTCTCTATCCCACTTCTGTAAGGTTTTGGTTTTGCGCCCGATAAGTTGCCCAAACTCTTGCGGACTATATGTACTCTTCATGGGTATATTACAACATATTAGGGCACATATCTGTCAACTGTTAGCATCTCCTGCATAACATCTACTATCATTCGGCCCACTCCATGGGCGCAGGCTGTGGAAACTCCGACGTGATTTCCACACGACGACCTTCGCGAAAAGCCGCCTGAATGCCACAAACGATATCCTATGACATGCGCGGCTTGCGCACCGGTGATCCGTTGCTGACGGTTTTCTTGTATGGCCTCGGCCATATCCAACACCCCGCGACTCCATTCTACACCAGCATGGGGGTCTTCTGCAGTATTGCCGGCATAGGGATCTTTCATTTGACGAAGACCTTTAGTAGCAACGCTCGACAACAGCGGAGCCCATATGCTATGCTGTACGAGAAAATATCATACATGGTGAGCACGTCGTAAGAGCACGTGACATCGTCCTCGCCAGGACTGGCACAGGGTAAGTCGGTGTTCCAGTTGTGATGACAACCTGTTTGGGGTATATGTTCATTGCACCGGCGGGCACGGCCGTTGCTCACCACAGGAGTACAATATGCATGTTATCCATGGAACCTGGATTCCCAACGATGCACACGAATTCGTGCAGAGCGGGGCCTTCTATCTGTGGGTAGAGACGGATACGCCCACAGGCACGTCGCGGCGCCGCGCTGACGCCGTTCACCCCAGGCACCTGGCGCATACAGCCCTGGCCACGTTTCTCATGGAGAAATTGGGTCTGCGGGAGCCCGTGTCTGGCGCGTTGGCACGTACCCTGGGCACAAAATATTTTCTACTCCCGACAGCTGCTGACAAGCCCTCTCCCTCCTTCGAATTGCTGCGCTATGTGGATGAGGAGGAGCCTGTGGAGTTTGACCTGGCGCCCTGGCAGGTCTCTTGCTACCAGGTGTCAGACATCATCACAGCGCTGAACGACATCCATTTTATCGCCCTCCACGCGGCCGAGGACTTCCAGCTGGGGGCGGATCTCCTGTTCTGGCATCAGTACACCCAGGCGCTTAAAGGCATTATCGCCAAAGACCAGTACATCCCCGCCATGAAATATCAAGCGATTCCCTCCACTCCGACCAAAGGCAAGCGGGCGAAGAACGACTCCAGATTCGAGCTTCACCCCGCGTGGGAGCTGCTGTCCGAAACCTATGAAACGACCATCCAGCGCTATGTTGCCGCTATGCCAGGAGTGTGTACCTCGGGGCTGAACGGCCCGGACGACGCCGCGTTGTTCGGCAAAGAATCCTTGCTCCGCCATTTCTCGGAGTGCCTCCTGCACGACATTGTCACCGGAACCTCCTTTACGGCAAAATTTGACCAGCAGATCGTGGACACGCTCCTCTACGGGTGTGTCTACCCGTACCGGCCCGCCCGGCCACAAGCTGCCACCGACTCCCTGGCGGACTACAAACGCTGGCTGGCCTGGCGCGCGAACTTAACCAGAGCGCACACGGGGGCCGGTTTCACCCTCTGTTTCCGGCTAGAGGAGGCGCCTTCCAGCGATATCGATAACTGGTACCTGCACTTTTTCGTCGCGGCCAGGCACGATCCCTCGCTCAAGCTGAGCCTGGAGGAGTATTGGCTTCTCAAGCCGAAGGACCGCGCTGAGGCCTCCCGGCCCTTCGGCCAGGACTTCGAGAAAAATCTGTTGCTGGCCCTGGGGTATGCCGCGCGGATCTATCCCACGGTCTGGAATGGGTTGGCCACAGACCGCCCAACCGGGTGTCACCTCACTCTGGACGAGGCGTTCGCCTTCTTGAAGGAGAGTGCCTGGGTGCTCGGAGACGCGGGCTACACCGTGATCGTCCCGGCGTGGTGGACACCCGAGGGACGCAGGCGCACGAAGGTTCGCCTCAAAACGGCTCTGCGTTCCCCCAAGGGGGCAACCGCACCCAGTCATGGCTATTTCACTCTCGGCGCGATCATCTCCTACGAGTACCAGTTGTCGGTTGGGGGCCAGGTAGTCACGGAAGAGGAATGGCAGCAGCTCGTTAACGCTAAAACATCCCTTGTCCAGTTCCGCGGGCAATGGATGGAACTGGACCGCGAAAAAATGCAGCAACTCCTCCAGTTCTGGCAGACGCACCAGCACGAGGAGCCAGAGATCACGCTCCTGGATATGCTCAAGATCGGGACGGAGGCCGAGGACGACCTGGAATGGGATCATGATCAGATGTTGCGGGACATGCTGTCCAGGCTTCATGACAAGAATGCGTTTGCACCTGTTAAGGATCCACACACCTTGCAGGGGACCCTGCGTGACTACCAGAGGCGCGGTGTCGCCTGGCTACAGTACCTTGAAAACCTGGGCTTGAATCCCTGTCTGGCGGACGACATGGGCCTGGGCAAAACCCTGGAGGTCATTGCCTGCCTGCTCAAGGAGCGGGAGGAGGCCGGTAGAGTGCCGCCAACTCTCGTCATCGCGCCAACGTCCGTGCTGGGCAACTGGCGCAAGGAGATCGAGCGCTTTGCGCCGCAACTCCGAGCGCTGGTGCATCAAGGCAGCACGCGGCTCAAAGACAAGCAGACCTTCGTGGAGACGTGCCAGGCGCACGATGTCATCCTGACCTCATTCGCGTTGGCGCGCCTGGACGAAAAGCTCTTGCAGGGCATGGAATGGCACCGCGTAGTAGTCGACGAGGCCCAGAACATCAAGAATCCACAGGCCGCCCAGACGCGCGCGATTTTGAAGCTTGCCGCGCCGCACCGGCTCGCCTTGACCGGCACGCCTGTCGAGAACCGCCTGCTTGATCTGTGGTCCATCTTCAACTTCCTCAATCCAGGCTACCTGGGCAAGGAAGCACAGTTCCGCAAAACTTTTGAACTGCCCATCTACAAGGGCAATGACAGGGCCAGGTCTGTCACCTTAAAGAAGCTGGTAGAGCCCTTCATCTTGCGCCGTGTCAAGACCGACAAACGCATTATCGACGACCTGCCGGACAAGATCGAACAGAAAATGTATTGTACGCTCTCGCCCGAGCAAGCCTCTCTCTACGAGGCTGTCGTCAAAGATGTCACTGAACGGCTGAATGACGCCGAGGGTATCCAGCGCAAGGGCCTGATCTTATCCACGCTCCTGAAGCTGAAGCAGATCTGTAACCATCCCGCGCAGTTCCTGCAGGATGGCAGCGCCTTCACGACCGAACGCTCCCACAAGCTCCAACGGCTTGGGGAGATGATCGAAGAGGTGGTTGACAGCGGTGAGAGCGCGCTCATCTTCAGCCAGTTCACGGAGATTGGAGGTGCGCTGGAGCGGTATCTCGAGCACACCCGGCATTACAACACGTACTATTTGCACGGGGGGACTAACGCAGCCAGGCGGGATCAGATGGTTACCGAGTTTCAAGATCCCGAGACCGAACCGTCGCTGTTCATCCTCTCGCTGCGGGCAGGCGGCGTTGGCCTGAACCTGACGAAAGCCAACCACGTCTTCCACTTCGATCGCTGGTGGAACCCCTCGGTCGAAGATCAGGCTACCGACCGCGCCTTCCGCATCGGCCAGCGCAAGAACGTCTTTGTGCACAAGTTTGTGGCCATGGGGACGATGGAAGAACGCATCGATGCGATGATAGAAGACAAGAAAGGGCTCTCCTCGCTGATTGTGGGGAACGATGAGTCCTGGCTGACGGAGCTCGACAACGATACTTTCAAAGAACTGATCGCGCTGCGCCGCAGCGCGGTCCTGGAGTGATAACGATGGCACAGTTCAGCCGCACATGGTGGGGCCAGCGCTTTATCGCGGCCCTGGAACAGTTTACCGATCCGGCCCGCCTCGGGCGTGGGCGCTCCTACGCGAGTGGGGGGCGCATACTTGACTACACCCTGGTCAAGGGCACGGTCACAGCCAGGGTGCGTGGTTCGATCAACCCGTACTTTGGCGTCTACAAAGAACCCATCTACCGGACTTCCATTACCATCAAAGCTATTAGCGCTGCCGACTGGACGAAGGCTATCCGTCACATTGCATCACGGGCTGACCTGGTCACAAAATTGCTGATGAACGAGATGCCCGATACGATTGAGGACGCCTTCTCCGGGCTAGGTCTGCATCTCCTGCCGCACAGCGAGCGCGATTTCGTAACCGACTGTACATGCCCGGACTGGGCGAACCCTTGCAAACATATTGCCGGGGTCTACTACCTGCTGGCATCTGCCTTAGACCGCGATCCTTTTGTGATGTTCGAGCTGCGGGGATTGTCCAGAGACGACTTGCATGCCGAACTGGTCCGCTCGCCGCTGGGGCAGATCTTATCCTCAGCGTTGAAGTCAGACGACGTTCCTGCGGTGGAACCGGTCGAGTCCTACTACACTCGCCCGTCCAGGGAGCCAGCAGCAGTAGTGGCCAGTCACGGCAACAGCGGGACCAGTCACGGCAACAGCGGGACCAGTCACGGCAACAGCGGGACCAGTCACGGCAACAGCGGGACCAGTCACAAAGAGTTCTGGACCGGGGCGAAAAGGCTGCCTGCACCACTGGCCGCTACAGCGCAAGCAAGCGTCCCGGCGCTGCTGATTAAGAAGCAAGGGGATTATCCGCCATTCTGGCACAAAGATGTGTCATTCATCAGCGTGATGGAAGAGCTATATGACCGCGTACGCACAAAAAACAGGCAGATGAAGTGAGACAACCATTATTTCATGGCTGCTGATCTTCTCCTAGCCGGCAGGCCAGATCAATGGCTTGCTCTACCGAGAGCGCCCGGCCTGCCGACCATGCTGCCTGCCAGCTCTGTTCGTCTACGCGGGAGCGAATGTGTTGGCGTACAATTTGAACGATTGGATTGGTTCTTGTCCAGGGTGTCAAACCAATAGCGTCCATTAAGCCATCGGCCGCCCCTTGCAACTGCGCCGAATGGATGCTCGCCGTAGCTGGATCCGGCTTCTCCCTCATGCCAAACGCTAAGCTGAGCAAACACATGCCTGTCGTCATGTACTGTTTGTGGCCCAGTTCGTAGCACAGCTTCATACTCTTCAGCAGGCACTGAATAGCCTGTTCGCAATTCCCTTCCAGAAGCAACATGCCGCCCTGATCTTTCAACACATCGGCGACGGCGCTTGTGTCACCCACCTGCTCAAAGAGCTCCCTGCTTTGCCTATACAATTCCCGCATTTGTTCGAAGTCATAGGTGAACCCTGCCGCGGCGCCCACGTAAAAGAGCAGTTGTGCGCGTAGCCACGTGTCTTCCACCGGGGAGAGGCGCTCCATGCCCTCCCAGTACACGCGCTTTGCCGTTTCATACTCGTCCTGCGCATGGGCGGCCCAACCTCGGTGAAGCAGCGCAGTCCCTAACCCACTCGGGTCATCCAGTTGTCGCCAGAGCGAGATACTTTCTTCGGCCAGTTCTACTGCTCTGGCCTGGTCATTTTGCAAGCACATCAGGCGAGAGGCCTCGCTCAATGCTTTGGCTCGCGCGGCAAGCGCTGTCTCCCCGACTCTGCCATCCAGCGGTACTTCAAGGGCTGCTCCCAACCAGTAACGCCCTTCTGCCAGGGAGCCCTGCCACTCCCAGTAGGGCCTGAGAGAAGCACTCAGACGCAGGCACAGCTCAATTGCCAGCAAACCATTGCTGGGAACGCCTTGCGAATAGAACGTCCTGCTCCCAGCAACTGCAATACGCTCCTCCGCCGGTTGCGCGGGGAAGATGGAGCTTATGCTCATTCCCTCCCTGGCTCTTTGGAGCGACCATTCCAGGGCCGCGCGGAAATTATCGCGATCCGCTCCCAGCCTTGACAACCAGACGAGTTGCTGTGAGCCTCTCAGGCCTCTCTCGGCTGCTTCCGCTTCCCTCAGGTAATAAACGGCATGCCAATCCTGCAGCCGCTCATACTCTCCATTGTCGGCTAGCTGTTCCAGCGCATATTCACGCAGCGTTTCCAGCATGGTAAAGCGCGCCTGTCCTTTCTCAGCTGGAACCCGTACCAGCAAACTATTGTCCACCAACTGTTCTAGCATATCCAACGGAGAGCCGGAAACACGCGTCTCCTTCGAATCTTCTGCTCCACCTTGCATCATAGCCTCCGCTGCATCAAGCGACCAGCTCCTCGAAAATACCCCCAGGCGGCGGAACCACGCCTGCTCGGCTCTCGAGAGCAGGTCGTAACTCCAGGTGATGGTATTGCGCAAGGTTTTCTGCCTGCTGGGTAGATTTATGGCCCCTCTGGTCAGCACGGGAAGTCGAGCTTTTGAGAGCCGTTCTAAGAGCAACGCCGGTGGGAGCACCTTAACCCGTGCAGCCGCCAGTTCCAGTGCCAGGGGTAAACCATCGACCCTGGCACAAATCTGCGCAATGACTGCTGCGTTTTCGGCGGTCAAAGCAAAGTCGGGTTCTATGGCCTGCGCGCGTTCAAGAAAAAGTTGTACGGCTCCATAGTGCGAAAGCTCCCTCTTCTCTGGCGCATTGTAGGGGTCGGGAACGTCCAGAGGAGGTACGCTGAACGTGTGTTCACCAGACAGGCGCAGCACCGCACGGCTGGTTACCAGCACCTTGAGACCAGGAACGGCTGCCAGCATCTCATCCACAACAGGTGTCGCTTCTCCCACCTGCTCAAAGTTATCCAGCACCAGCAGCAGTTGCCTGTTTTTCAGGTAGGTGAGCAGGCTTTGGAGAGGAGGGAGGCCAGGTGTGGACTGGATATTCAACGCCTGCATGATACTCATTGGCACCAGGGCAGGATCATGTTGCCTGGCCAACTCCACAAACCACACGCCGTGTGCAAACATGCCGACCAGTTCGCTTGCCACGTACAGAGCAAGGCGCGTTTTGCCACTGCCGCCCGACCCAACGAGCGTCACGAGACGCACGTCCTCGCGTCTAAGCAGTTGGCGTAGTCTCCCCACAGCCCATTCCCGTCCGATGAGCCGCGTGGTCGGGGCGGGGAGATTGTGCTGGTGGGTGTACATAGGAAAGCTGGAGCCGCTGAAGGCGGTAGGCTGAGCACGTTTTGCTGCCAGCGTACTGAGAGGAGGTGTCTGCCATTCGTCATCGCTAAAGATACCTGGTTCCACCTCTGCCAGTTCGAGCAGGTGGAGTGCTTCCTCCTGGGCGGTTATTACACGCCAGAGTGCCATGGTAATGATGATGCGCTGTACCTCCAGACGCGTCAGTCGGGCATTCCCACTTCCATTGAGTTTTCGGCTGAGTACCTTCGGATGCAAACCAAGCTCATCTGCCAGTTCCTTCTGGGAATAGCCACTTGTACGAAGATATGTTTGTACGCTATCACCAAATGTTCCCATATTCGTGCGTATTCCACTTCTTACGTCTACTCATCCAGGCTAGTACAAAGTCCTGCTCATCTTCAAGTGGACTTTGAGTAGATTTTGGGTTACCGGAAACCATGTAAAGGAAAACCTTCCCCAGTATACTTGAAGCGAACAAGCAAATCAATAGATAGAATAGGAAAGGAATCGGCTATGTGCATTTTTCTGATGCATATAAAGTGCGCTCACAGGTTCTACGAAGTCTTACCAGATGAAGTGGAGAGTACCGAACTCACAGTTGAAGATGCGGTCAGTCATATCTTGCTTGACCTGTTTGGTAAGGGGGCGGTGGATGAGGTGACTATTCGTTTCCCTTCTGACTTGCGCATGGGACTACAATATTGTTCTATTGACATACGTGCCCAGTGTTTTTGCCAGTTCTTCTCTTTGCTTCCACGCACACAGGAGAACATGAAGCATGCGCTGGTAAAAAGCATATGTGCTCTCTTGAAGGAACTTTTTGGGTCGGTGAATATAGACAGTGTAACGTTGAGCCCGTCTCCATGGAATTATGAGCATGATGAAAACAATGAAAATCAGGCAGAGTGTTGCCATCAACATGCCCGCTGAGGAAATCTTTGCCTATATGAGCGACCTTGAGAACCTGGTTGACTGGTCAGGTGCCACGATCGCGGTCAGGAAAATCTCTCCGGGGGAGCTGCATGTAGGAGCGACGCTGCGCAATACCAT
>WNGM01017394.1_pt1 | contig 13511 bp, 15 predicted proteins | sample 5400571 | NCBI WGS metagenome assembly WNGM01 (sample SAMN13153378, study PRJNA577476) | soil metagenome | isolation source: 100 cm soil or saprolite under Garry oak tree replicate 2 | place: USA:California | collected 2016-06-15
ACCGGGTGCTCGAGCTTGGCTGCGGCACGGGCCTTGAGACGATACCGCTCGCCGAGGCGGGGGTCGAAATCGTCGCGATCGACATTTCCGGGGGCATGCTCCGGGAACTCAATCGCAAGGCAAGGGAAGCCTCGGTCCACGGGCGAGTCGAGACTCGGCAGGGAGCCATCCGAGATCTGTCGAAGATCTTGAGCGACCTCGGACCGGGTTCGTTTGACGGAGCGTTCTCTCACTTCGGCGCGCTGAATTGCGAACTTCACCTGAATTCCGTGCCGGAATCGCTCCATCGGCTCGTCAAGCCGCACGGGCTGCTCTCGTTGGGGATCTGGAATCGGACCTGCCTCTCCGAAATGGTCCTCTTTGGAATCATCCTCAGACCCCGTCGTGCGCTGGCGCGGTTCCAATCGTCGGTTCCGGTCGGGAGTTCCCGGTTCGGGGTTCCGGTGTTTCCTTACTCACCCGGAGAGATCAAGCGGCTCTTCTCTCCGTTCTTTTCGTTGGAGGGGGCGATCGGAGCATCCGTCCTCATGCCGCCGTATAACCTCGGCAGACGCCTCGCACCGCATCCCGGTTTGGTCGGACTGTTGGAAGCCGGCGATCGCCTGGTGCGACGTCGTCCGTTCTTTCGCTACCTCGGGGATCACTTTATCGTCGACTTCAGACGCAGGTAACATGACGCTAGCGAGTTCGTCGCGGTCATACTTTCGCGTTCGGCCCAAAGGATTCATGGATGCCATCCGACTTTTCGCCGCCTTCGTCGTGTCACTTGGCTTGAAAGTCGCTCATCCGTCCCGTTTTCGATCGGTCGGACTGGTTACGAGGGGCCGGCAGAACCTGCATGTCGTAGTCGACGGAATCGAGTTCGAAGTCCGACCCCGGACGAACGACTTAGACCTGATATCTCCCAAGCACGAACCGGTGACGACGAGCTGGTTTCAGGTCCGAGCCAATGACGTTGTGGTTGACGTGGGAGCCCACATCGGCCGATATGCGCTGATGGCGGCTACAAACGATGCAAACGTGATTGCGGTCGAGCCCGACCCATCGAATTTTCGCCTTCTCGAGAAAAACGTCAGGTCGAATGGTCGTTCCAATGTCGTCCTTGTTCCGGAGGCAATGACCGCGAAGCCGGGAAAGCTCCTTCTTTCGCCGGCCCCGGCCTGGAATACGGGAATTTCGTCCGTTCGGCCAGATCCGACGGGTGAACTCTCCCCGAGCATCGCGGCGGGCGAGATTAGCGTGCCGGGTGAGACCCTGGACCACATGGTGAACGCCCATGGGCTCAGTCAGATTGATTGGCTGAAAATCGATGTCGAGGGCCACGAGATTGCAGTCCTCGAAGGCGGTGGATTTGCGCTGGACATCACACGACGACTGATCCTCGAGGTCACCGAACGGACCGAGGAAGCGTGTCGCCGCATCCTGGAAGCGCACGGGTTTGGCCTCGTCGCGATCGAGCGGGGAAGTCCCGCGAGCAACTGGCTCCTCGCGAAGGCGAATCCGTAGGGCGAGGTCCACATTGGTGACGACCGTGAGCATCGGAATCTGCGCGTTCAACGAAGCGAAGCGCATCTCGGCGTTGCTCGACTCGCTCTTGGAGCAGGCGCTCCCGCCCGACCTGATGGTCACGGAGATTCTCGTCGTCGCGAGCGGATGCACGGACGGGACGGATCGAATCGTCGAGGAGCGGGCGGAATCCGAGCTTCGGCTCATCCTGATACGCGAGCCGGAGAGGCGAGGCAAGTCGTCGGCGATCAACGAGATTCTGGGCTGCTACCGCGGCGAGATCCTGGTTCTCGTCAATGCCGACGCACGACTCGCCCCGGGGGCGCTTGGTGCGCTCCTCCAGGAATTTGACGGGAACGAAGGCGTCGAGTTGGCGTGCGGCCTTCCGAGTCCGAATCCATCACCAAATCCAATCCTGGACATGGTCGAAGGCGTTTGGTGGCGAATCCACAATCGTACGCTGCAAACGCTCTCAGATCTCGGCTCTGGAAATCATTGTTGTGACGAGCTCATGGCGATGAAGAGGGGCTTCGTGGATTCGATTCCAACAGACGTGGTGAACGATGGTGCTTACTTTGGTGTCATCGGAGCCCAACGCGGGGTCGGCGTCCGATTCTGCCCAGCCGCGGTCGTCATGATCGAAACGCCTTCCTCCTTGTCCGGTCTCTTGCGGCAGCGCCGTCGCATCATTACCGGTCACCGTCAGGTGACGAGTCTCCTAGGCCGATCGCCGTACACGCTGGAACGCCTGATGATCGCACAGCCCGCCGTCGCGGTCGGAATCCTTGCGGCGGAGTTGTCAGATCGGCCCCTTCCGACACTCGTGTTCCTGGGCATCGCCGGGCCGCTCGAGATCCTCTCCCATCTCCTGTCCTCCTGGGACCGAGCCCGCAACCCCGAATACCAACCGGCGTGGCCGACGGTGGAATAGTGATTCCCGGTCTCCGTACCTTAACGCGGACCCCGCGCGGTCTTCTGGTTCTCGGTCTCATAGTTCGGGAGGCGTTCAGCTTCTGGACCGGGCATCCGTATGACCTCGAGGTCTGGCTCCGCAATGCATACTTCGTCTCTCAAGGGGCGAACCCGTACACGGCTTTCATGCCTCCCGTGCCCGGGGTCAGCTTTGCATATCTGAACGAAACCCTTCCAGGGGTTGGCTATCTGCCGCTCTGGCCGCTGATCCTCGCCACCCTGTACCGGATCTACGCGAACCTTCCGGGAGCGAGTCGTTTTGTCCTGTACTTTCTCCTGAAGCAGCCGCCGATCCTCGGGGATGTCTTGTTGGGCCTCTTTCTCTATCGCTCGATTCTGGCGTGGGGCGGCCGAGCGGAGGTCGCGCTTCACGGTCTGAAATTCTGGATGTTCTTTCCGTACGCGATCCTCATCTCCGCGATCTGGGGCCAATTCGACCCGATCGTTGCCGCGCTCGTCCTGCTGTTCCTCCTGTCGAATCGATCGGTTCGAGGATACGCCTTCGTCGGATTCGGCATTCTGCTCAAGTGGCTCCCGCTGATCTACCTGCCATTCTTCGCCTTGCGCGAGCGGGGGAAACGCAAGGGGCTGCTTCTCCTCCCCATCGCCCTCGTCCCAGTCGCCACGGTCGCGATTCTTGCTGCGATGGGGTGGGATTATCTCGGCATCACGGCGATGTCGCAGTCCGCCAGCCATGGTGGCGGGGGCGGCTTGACCTACGTCAACATCCTCCAAGCTCCGGCGCTCGTCCCAATTTTGTCCGCCGTAGACGGGTTCTATCTGTTGATGGGTTTCTTGTGGATCCCAGGAACCCTTCTCGCGGGCGCGGTGGCCTATCGTCGATTCGGGGGCGATACGCCCGAACGCGTGGTCCAATCGCTGCTTCTCATCACGACCGTCTTCTTCCTGACCCGCTGGGGCGTGTATGAGCAATACCTGATCTACCTCCTCCCGCTGTTCTATGTCGACCTCGTGCTCTGGCATCCAGAACGGAGGTCTCTGTTCATCCTCACCTGGATCCTCGCCTTCGCGTATCTGCTCCTGAATAACGATTTTCTCCTTCGGTTCTTCGGCCCGGTGGACTCCCGCGCCGTCGACATCGCGTACGCCTTCGACAACCAGTCGAGCCTGGGCCCACTCCGAGTCTGGGGGATGTATGTCCTCGCGGCACTCTTCACGGTGCACCTGGTTCAACTTCTGCGGGTGTTCCTGAATCCTCTCAGAGACTCGACGCCCTGGCTCTTGCGGCCGTTTATCCGTCTCCGCACCCTCTCGAAACGAGCCATGCCGGACGTTCCGGGGGATCGGTAGGGAATTCCATGCGGGTGATGCAGCTCACGCAGCGATTCCCGCCCGCGATTGGCGGAGTCGAACAGCATGTGTATCATCTGGCCGCCGGCCTTTCGCGGGCGGGCGTCGAAGTGCAGGTCCTGACGACCGACCTGTTTCGAGAATCGCCGTTCGGCCGGATGGCCCCGCGTTCCGAATCGTATCCTTTCGTTGTCACCCGAGTCCGCGGCTGGAAACTGTTCGAGGTCCCTCATGGACTCGGCATCATCGCGCCGTCGATGATTCGGGAGACACTACGCGGCCATGCCGACCTCGTTCACGCCCACGCGTACGGGCATTTTCCCACCTTTGCCGCGAGCCTTGGCCGTGCGCTCGACGGGTGCGCGCTCGTCATCACCCCGCACTCCGACGCGGGCCGGCCTTCGTGGAGCAAGTCCGTCTTCGATCGGATCGTGCCCGCTTTGACGCTGAAGAAGGCCTCGAGGATCATTGCCGTCAGTGACCATGAGGCCGCCTACTTGGCGGAGCTGGGCGTACCGCCTGAGCGGATCCACGTCATCCCGAACGGGGTCGATCTGGGAGAGTTTGCTCAGTTGCCGCCGGCCCCAGTGAGTCGGGATGGGATCATCGGACTGTTCGTCGGGAGGATCGATCCGGACCAGAAAGGTCTCGACACTCTTGTGCGAGCGATGGCTCTACTGCCTCGATCGTTTCCCCTCCGGATTCGTCTCGTCGGAGAGGATTGGGGCGGAACCGAACCGCTTCGCTCGCTGGCCCAACGCCTCGGGGTCGCGGATCGACTGACCTTTGTGGGAAAACTGGAGAGACAAGCACTCCTGCAAGAATACGCACGGGCACAGTTCCTCGTGTTGCCATCCTTGTTCGAGCCGTTTGGGATTGTCCTACTGGAGGCGATGGCAGCGGGCCTACCCGTCATCGCGTCTCGTGTCGGTGGGATCCCTGAGATTGTCCAGGACGGCGAAACAGGGCTATTGGTCGAGCCCGGAAATCCCGGGGCGCTCGCGGAGAGCTTGCTCCGATTGGGCAACAATGAACGTCTTCGTGGGTCCATGGGGCGCGCCGCGCAGGAGAGAGTGGCGGGTTACGATTGGTCCTTGATCGTGCCTCGGATTCTTTCCGTCTACAAGGAAGCCTTGGAAGGACGAGGGGGCTAGATTCACGAATCTCCGAGTCCGCGTCGCAGCCCTATTCGCCGCGATAGTGATCATCCTCGCGGCGCTTGTCGTGATTAACTCTCGGGTGCACCCGGCTACGTCGGCGACTGTCGTGGCGGGAACGACTCCGATAACCCATGTCTTTGTCATCATGAAGGAAAACCACGCATTCGACAACTACTTCGGGACGTTCCCGGGGGCGGACGGGATCCCGCCCGGTGTGAGCGTTCCAGACGGAAACGGCGGAACAATCGTCTCCCACTGGATCAATTCCACGTGGACCGACGACTTGCCGCACAGCCGCGAGGCGATGCTCGAGGCATGGAACAATGGTTCGAACGACCGGTTTGCGATCGTCGCAGAACAGTGGGGTCCCGGAAGGGAGGCGATGGGTTACTACGATGCGCGTCAACTGCCGTACTATTGGGCCTTGGCCCGCAACTTCACGCTCGCCGATCACTACTTCCAACCGATGTTCGGACCGACGATTCCGAATAGGCTCTTCTCCTTCGCGGGGACCAACGCCGGGCTCGAAACGAACCTGATCGTGTTCTCCAGCTTCGATGGACTTACGATATTCGATCAGCTAGCGGCCAAGGGGATCTCGTGGCGCTACTATCACGAGCCGAGTTCGTTCCATTCGCCGTTGCCACTTTACTTCAAGACGCTGGCTTCGAACCGAGCCATGCTCTCTCAGTTTGTGCCCTTGAGCCGTCTTTCCGCGGACATTCGCGCGGGAGACATCGCGCAGGTGACGTATGTCGACCCCGAGGACAGCGGGACGATTAGCGAACATCCCGCACAGAATGTTTCGCTCGGGGAATCGTGGACAAAAGGCTTGATCGAGTCGATCCGGTCGTCGCCGGTTTGGAGCACGACCGCCATCTTCCTCACATGGGACGAGTCCGGCGGGTTTTACGACCATGTCCCGCCACCCCAGGTGGACCAGTGGGGCAACGGATTCCGCGTTCCGACGCTCGTGATTTCGCCGTTCGCGAAGCTTGGCTGGATCGATCACACGGTCATGGACCATACGTCGATCATGAAGTTCATTGCGGACAACTGGAAGCTGTCGTACCTGACGTCCCGCGAATCGTCAGCGAACAACATGTCTTCCGCGTTCGACTTCTCTTCGTTCGGGGTGACATTCGTAACGGCCGCGACGCTCGTTGGGCCCGCAGTCCTAGAAATGGTCTCTCCGCCGCGTCTCTACCTGTCCCGCCCGGTCGAGGCAGCTATCCTATCGGCCAACGCGTCCACGTTGCGTCCGTTTCTTCTGGCGCATGAATCAGCTCACGTGGTAGTTCTAGAGGAGGTGGAATAGGTCGCCGCAGACTCGTTGTCCATCGTCATTCCCACCCACGAGCGTCCCGAGAAGCTACGAGTCCTGCTGGCGAGTCTACGCGATGCGCGCATCCCGGAACTCAAAGAGATCGTCGTGGTGGACGATTCGGGCCGGGTCTCGCAAGTCGCTGCAGAGTTCGTCGATCTACCAATAGAAGTCGTTGAGTTGCCCGAGCGGGTTTTCATCTCCCGGGCCAAGAACATCGGATGGCGTCGATCGAGGTCCGAACTCATTTACTTCATCGATGACGACAATGTCGTGACGCGAGAGACGCTCGAAGGACCGATGCAGGTCATGGGTGCGCACCCGGAGGCAGGCGCCGTAGTTCCCGCAGTCCTCTACTGGCGCCGTCCGGACCTCGTGTGGGTCTATGCAACCCCGTTTGCTCCCGGACGCTGGGGGCACACGCTCCTAGGCCGGAACCGGCCCAGGGACCCTGCGCTTGAGGGGCGACTGTTTGATACGGATGCCCTGGCCAACGCCGTCTTGGTTCGCAGGCAGGCTCTTGTGGATGTCGGCGGATTCCGTGAGGCACTCGTCGTCAACAGCTCCGCGGACGCCGCGCTTCGTTTGAAGCAAGCCGGTTGGACCGTATACGCGACGACAGGCGCGTTCATTTACCACGATGTCGAACCCCCCGGCCGGATCGGATATTGGGCACAGCACGGGGTCGCGGACCCGGGCAGAGTGTACCACGAAATTCGCGACTGGTTCTCGTTTATGCACTCCGTCCATCGAAATGAGCGATTCTTCGCGATTCGAGCGACCCTGCACGCTTCAGGGTTCATGTTTCCGAACGGACTTTCATATCTCTTGCGCGGGGGCTCGCAAGGTCGTGAATCGCTAAAGCAACTAATGCGAGGCTACCTAAGTTCGCTCAAAGCTTCGTCGAGCTGATGCTCGGGGGGTAAGGAGCGTGACTTTCGCCGTCCTCGAACGAGGGCGAAAGTGGCAATCAGGATGAGCGAAATTCCCAGCACGAGGAGCGCGAAGTTCATCCAAAACGGCATCAGGAGGCCTACCGCAACTCTCAACGAGCTCACGAGTTGGTTTCCCCGACTGTCTTTCAGCTGAAGCTGGACTTGGTAGAGGCCTGGTCCCCCGAACGCATGAGTGATCACGGGGCCGCTCCCAAACTGCCCGTCGCCGACGTCCCAGGAAAATTTGACATAGGATCCCGAGCCTCCTTCGATTTCGCTCCGAAAAGCCACCAGCTGACCAACGGTCGGATCTGCCGTAGAGACAAAGATGTTGCCGAGGAGTGGAGGCGGATATCGGAAAAACCAGGTATCGGTCAGCGCAAGATTCCTGACTCCCCCACCGTACACGGCAAGGAGGTCGTCTTCGGAGTCGTAGCCACCGACCGCGGCCATCCGTGGTAACGGTCCGCTCACGGTCGTGACATCCCTCCAGACGAGGTCTGTCGTGTTGAATGCCCAAGTATCGCGAAGGATGGTCCGGTTCCCATAGCCTCCCGTGAGAAGGAGCTCGCCGAACGCGAGATCAGTCGCGAATACCGCATAGTCGCGTGGCATCGGCAGCAAGTCCGGGTGAATCTGGGTCCACACATTCCCCGACCAGGTGTATCGCCACATGTCCGCGAGATGATGAAAATTGAAGTTTGCGTCCGAATAGTCGTTGCCCGAGAACAGGAAGAACGACTTGTGTTGCGGGTCGTATGTCATCCGACCGTCTGCGCGGGCTGAAGGCATGAGAGGACTGGGCCGAGGACTCCAGGTGTCGGTGTGGAATGAGTAGTACCAGGTGTCTCCCAGATAGTTCACCCCGTCGAAACCTCCGAAGATGAGCGTCACCCCCTCCGTGTCGTCGTACGCCACCGCGGCATCGGATCGCGGCGACGGACTCACCCCAGGGTTGCGTTGAACCCATGTCGCGTTTGTCACGAAAAATACCCAGGTGTCAGCCAATCGATGGTACGAGCCATCAGGCGTCTCATACCAGCCGCCGAACAGCACTAGGGCTGCGGCTCTCGAGTCATACGCAAGCATGGCGTCCGCCCTCGCGTGAGGGCTCAACGGTGGATGGAGCTGGGTCCAAGCGCCGGTATTCGGATCCAAGCTCCACGTTTGATTGAGTGCTTCTCCGTCCGATCCGCCAAACAGAATGAAGCGGTTGTCATCTGGGCTGTACGTCATCATTGAGCCCGCGACAGCTTGGGGATGCGTCGTCGTTGTGACTTCTGTCCAGCCTCGAGTAGTATGGTCGACCGAAGCTTCTACCTCCGTTGCTCTAATGGGCTGGACGCCTTTTGATGGCTGAGAGGTAGGACTCCCAAGTAGCAGGATCAACGAAACCAAGACGAAGACGAAGAACGCAATTCTTCTGTCAGTCGCTTCCATCGTCCACCGTCGTTCTCGCCCCTTCGCGTCGCGTTGGGTAGTATTGCGCGATAAGCGCGAGAACCCGTTCAATGTCATATCCCGCTTTTGCCACGATCCGATCCCTGGTGACGATTCTGCGCACGCCGATTAGAGGTTTGGAGACGAAAAGGAGGTACGAGTAGGTCTTTGTCGTGAGCGAAAGGAGAAGGCCGTTCCGTTCGGCGAGGACTTTGATTGCGTGGTTTTCCGAAACAACTTTGCTGTCCGTTCGTGGACTGCCACCCTCCAATCAAAACGCCCCCCGGTAGGTCTCTTTGAGCTGGTCGAACTTCCTCGATTCGTAGGCGAAAAAGCCGCGTCGGATAACGGTCCGAAACAGTGCCTCGGTATTCCCAGATTGCCGCAGCCTGCGGTTTCTAATCTGGCTCACGAGAGTCGCGTAGGGAACGAGGGCGCCGAACGCGATCCAGTTCGCGATGGACCAAAGCCCGTACCCTCGATTGCTCACATAGGTTTCCCTCACCGGCCCTCCCGCCAGCGCCTGGTCGTAGCGCGCGGGAAACAGCTCCGCCATCCAACTCGAGGACTTGACGAGCCCATGGTAGTATGAGTCGCCTTTGAGAACGCGCATGCTGAGTGCCTCCCGAGCGAGGAGCGGTTCCTGCTCGGTTCGGAACGTGACTTCGCATTGGGATTCGTCGAGGATCCGATTGAAACAGAAGACGGGAATGGATCGGTCCCGGATTCGTTGGATCTTCGAGAGAACCAGTCCGCAGAGGAGAGTGATCCATAGACGATTCCGACGCGTGACCACGAAGAAGTCGACGTCGTCGCGGGCTTTTGTCCTCCCGTACGCTGTGGACCCAGAAATGGCCACGAGTCGAATCCACGGACACGCTTTTACGAATTGATCGGCGAACAACTGAGCGAGCTGTACTCGGCGACTCGTGAGGATGACTTGTTCGGCTTGGTCATGAGTCAGATTTTCCAAACCTTGGGGCGCAAATTCGCCCCGAGACACCGCGATCTCGTTTCGCAGGACTTGGTCATTCGACACGAATTGTTCGAGACCCTCGGAAGACGTAAACGTCCCAGGAGGAAGCAACAAAAACAATTCCGAGCTCGATATGGAGCTCCCATTCGAAGCGGCGATCGCCACAAAGGTTCGAACCCTTGTTCGAATAGTCCGAAGGGAGTCTCTGGTCCCCTCCCCCGGTCTCACCAAGGCCGCTTGGATGTCCGGTTTTACGGAGACGGATTCGGCGTGGATTCGGGGTTCATCAGCGTGAGAGTTCCGGGGACGAAGCGTAAGAGTCGCGCCTCCCTTCCTCGACTGATTACTATCTAAATAGTATTAATCCTTTGCCCCGGCGACATTCGCGCCACCCAGGAGGTCCGCGAGCAAGATCAGGCGGTGGACTCGTTCCTGGACCGGCGGGTATCGACTGAAGATTCCTCGTCCGGATCCGAGGATGCTCAAGCCCCACGATGCTCTCGCCGGGGGCCCGTGGCCCGCGATTTTCAGGAGCGCCGACGCCAGTGCTGCGGGTTTTCCACTCGACCTTCCTCCCATTTCATCTGCCAGGTATTCACGCTCCCGATGCACCGCGGGGTCGAAGAACTTGCTGAACGGATCAAAGAAGAGGATTCGGGAGAAGACCCGCGAGAAAACCTTGAACTCGGCATCATGGTGCTTCAGATGCATCAGCTCGTGCGCGACGACGGTCTCAATCTCATCCCGCTCGAGGAGGGCTATGAGACCACTGGAGACCAGGATGTTCCGTTCCTTACCGCCAACAGCCATCGCGATCGCGTCGTCCGATTCGACGATTCGCACCCGAATGCGCGGCACGCCCTCGAACTCAGCGAGAAGGGTCACATGCTGTTGGAGCCACGCCTCATCCGCGCGGAGGTCCCGCGGGGCGAACCGGCGGATTACGGCCGCGTTCCCAAACCGCCACACGAGGAAGGAGATGACCGTGGGGCGTAGAGTCCGGTGAGCAAGCTCACGCGGAGCTTCGCATTGCGCGCGTTTGTAATGAAGACATACAGCAGCGTGCCAATCGATGCCGCGCACACCGCGAGGACCGTCAGGGAGAGAGGGGAGGACCAGTAATGCTGCAAAGCTTCGCCGATGGTCTCGACCAGGCTAGCCATCCCGCTTCTCCTTGGACCGCCGCTTCTCGACCTGCGTCTGGAGCGAAGCCAACTCCCCTTCGGGCAACGACCCCGTGTTGGTTAGAAGGTACGAGACCGCCGCCCCTCCGAACGTGTCAACTACGCGGTCGACCATCGAGGCCATCGTCTTCCTGTAGGCGCGGCCCTCCTTCAGGCGGTAGTAGACCTTCTTCTGGCTCGCCTTCCGCATCGCAATGAGGTCCTTGTCGACGAGTCGATAGAGAGTCGTCGTTACACTCGTATACGCAACGTCCCGAGACTCCCGGACCTCTTCGTAAATCGCTCCCGAATTCGCGGACCCGAGATTGCGAACGGCCCGCAAGACGGCTAGTTCGAGCTCGCCGAGCTCCATGGGACTACTACATGGATAGTAATCTAGTTAAAACTTGTCCAAAGGAATGGCTGGGTTGAAACCGATCAATCACGCGACGGCCGTCGCCTGTGTCGCAAGTTCGGCGAACCGCTTTGCGAGAATGTCGAGGGACGCCAAGAGCACTGCTTTCGCACTCAGCGACCCGTCCGTCTCGAACTCCAGCACGATTCGAGTCGGATCGTTTCCCGCCTTCACGGACTCGACCTTGTACTGGTCCATGAACTTCTTGCACGTCGCGCAATCCGTCGAGAGTTCGAGGGTCTCTTCCTCTTCCGTCAACGTGGACTGCATGTGGCTCTCGCAGAACGGGACGTTCGGATCGAGCGCATCCAAGGTCTTGCTCCCCGCCTTCAGGATCGGGTAGTACCGATAGCCGACGCCGTGGGTCGACTGCCATTTGGCGTGGTCCTTCCCCGAACCCAGGACGGCGGTCGCGTAGATCAGCATCGCCTGCCCGTCCCCGAGCTTGACGATCGGGATCTTCGAATCCTTTGGCCGGAGCTTCGCGTCCCCGATCGGCTCCAGGTCCGCGGACGTCACGACGCCAGGGCCGCGCTTGTTGACCGAGTAGATGATCGTACAGTTCGGGCACCCTTCGCCGTGGCACGTCGGGCAATCTTCCCGCCGGTTGTACAGCGCGAGGTCCGTCGGGATCGGGATCAGACCGAGACGGTGCGCGATCATCTCGTCGAACAACGGCCCGACGCTCTCGTACTCTTTCCCGTCGTCCGCCCGGATCGGGCCCAGGTGGAACTCGACGTCCTCGATCGCCATCTTCGGCACGTCGGATACGAGCACCCGCCGCAAGGAGTTCGCGTACGAGGGCTCCATCTCCTCGAGCAGCAGACGTATCGAGTCCTCGGCCTTCGCCAGGACCTTGACCTTCATCTAGACCCGCCTCCCCCGTCGGCCGCCCTTCGCCTTCGTGCCGTCGTGTGGGACGGGCGTGACTTCTTCGATCCGACCGATCCGCAGGCCCGCCCGCGACAACGCGCGGATTGCGGCCTGGGCGCCCGGTCCGGGGGACTTCGACTTGTTCCCGCCCGGAGCGCGCACTCGCACATGGATCGAGTCGATGCCCTTCTCCTTCGCCGCATCGGCCACGCGTTCGGCCGCCTTCATGGCGGCGTACGGCGAGGCCTCGTCCTTCGCGGCTTTCACGACCATGCCGCCGGTCGCCTTCGTGATCGTCTCCGATCCAGTGATGTCCGTGAGCGTGATGATGATGTTGTTGTACGATGCGTAGATGTGGGCGATGCCCCAGCGCGGCATGATCAGCCCTCCTTCGGCGCGGAATCCGGCCCGGGTGCCGCCGGCTCGTTACCGGACAGATCCGGTCCTTCCTCGTCCTCGCCGCCTTCCGCGGGGGGCGGCGTCGGGATCTGGCCCGTCTGCCGGACCGGATGGAGGTCGCTCGAGATCGCCGAGCGCTCGTCGTACGAGATGCCGTTCTCCTCCGTGCGGCTCACGAGGACCCCGGGGATCGTCACGCGCCGTCCCGCGATCGAGACGTGGCCATGGACGATGAATTGCCGCGCCTGACGCGGCGTGAATGCGAGTCCCTTCAGGAACGTCAGCGTCTGCAGTCGCCGCGACAGGATCGCCTCGACGTCGAGCGCGAGGACGTCGTCGAGCGTCGTGCCTTCGAGCGGTAGCAGTCCGAGCCGGCCGAGTCGACGCAGCAGCTGTTCGCGCTCCTTCTCCGCCTGCTTGTCGCCCGTCCGCACGCGCGCCTGGAGTTCCCGCGCCCGCTGCCGGAACCGCCTCAAGGTGTACTGTGACCGCCAGAGTTCCTTCTTGTTCTTCAACCCATATTTCTTCAGGAGCTCGTTCTCCGCCTTGATCCGCTCCGCTTCCCACGGATGCGACGGCCGCTCGAACTTCGCACGGGAGAACTTCGGATCGCCCAACGACTCACTCCTTCTTCTCCGCCGGTTTCTTCTCTTCCTTCTTCTCTTCCTTCTTCTCTTCCTTCTTCGGGGCCGCTTCTTCCGCCTTCTTCGCCTTCGCGGCCTCGAGGGCGGCCTTCTTCGTCACCCCGACCGTCAGGCCCGTGCGGCCGTTCGACCGGGTGCGCTGCCCGCGGACCTTCTGGCCCGTCTCGTGGCGCACGCCCTTGTACGACCGGATCATCTTCATCAGGTTGATGTCGTCCCGCAGGCGGACTTCGACCTCCGAGCCGACCAGGTGCAGATCGAGCCCCGATTCCCAATCCTTCGGGCGGTTCACCATCCACGGCGGGAACAGCTCACCGAGGTTGCCGAGGGTCGCCTCGATCTTGTCCGTCTGCTCCTCCGACAGGTTGCCGAGCCGCTCGGAACGGGAGACGC
>WNGM01003006.1_pt1 | contig 13504 bp, 16 predicted proteins | sample 5400571 | NCBI WGS metagenome assembly WNGM01 (sample SAMN13153378, study PRJNA577476) | soil metagenome | isolation source: 100 cm soil or saprolite under Garry oak tree replicate 2 | place: USA:California | collected 2016-06-15
AAGAGGAGTCGGCCGGCATAGAGAAGCCTAGGCTCCAAGAGGGCCTAAGGATACTGACTGAACTCAGTCTTGGAGGGGCTCTACGGTTATTAGGAATCGATGTGTTAGGTGGTGATCATGAAGGCTAAGAAGGCTCGAGAAAGTGTCGAGGACTACCAGCTGATTGGTTGGGGAAACAAGAAAGTTCGCCTTTCGAGTCTCTTCGGCGAGAAAGATGAGTTGATCCTAGTCCACAACATGGGACGAGGATGCCCCTACTGTACGATGTGGGCTGATGGTTTCAACGGAGTCTTACCGCACCTTGAAGATAGAGCCGGGTTTGCTGTTGTTTCTCCAGACCCTCCATCAGTCCAGCAGAAGTTTGCGTCTGGCCGAGGTTGGAAGTTCAAAATGTTATCGAGCATGGGAACTCCGTTCTCCGTGGACATGGGCTATGAGAAGAAGAACGGAGTGAAGGTCCCCGGAGTCTCAGTCTTCAAGCGCGACAAGAGCGGTCGGATATTCCGCGTCTCAAAGGATATCTTCGGACCAGGCGACGACTACAACATCGTTTGGCATTTCTTCGACCTGCTACCAGGCGGTAGCAAGGGCTGGGAGCCCCAGTTCACATATCGATAGAAATGGTTCGAGGGGTTCTGGGATGGAATGGCGGGCCATTCATGCCACCATAGGTTGAACACAGCTAACGCTCTGATCGATGAGAAGATCGGAACGGATACCGAAAGAAATATTGGAGGTTGGACCTTCAGCGGTCATGCTTTGGTCGTACTTCGTTAGCTAGTCTTAGAACTGGTCTCTGGTGACAGTTTGTTTGTGGACGTTCTGCCCTTCTAGTGCGTGTACAACTGCTACGACTACTTTGATAGTCGGTAGGAGAGCCATTGCGAGGAAGATCAATGGGTAAGCCCACGGGGCGCTGGCGAAGAAGCCGCTGACCATTGTCTTACTGACACTGTAGAGGATGTATATCGCCGTCAGCTGGAAGATCCAAGCCAAGATGGGCGCGTAGGCCCTGTACGCCTTGTAGGTGTCCGCGACGACGTTGGCGAGTTGTGTTCCATATTTCAAGACGACCGCGGCAACGATGAGCCCGAGTGTAAAGATGACGAAGCTCGCGATGCTGAACGCTGTGCCTGGGACTAGCTGGGTGATTCCTGGGAAGCCCAAGACAATGCTCTGAACCACAATGAGGACGATGATTCCCGCGAGCAGTCGTATGACGGAAGGCATTACGGGCCGAAAGTCGCCGAACGGGTCATGTGTATTAGTCGGCATCTCAAAACCACTTTTCCAAGAGCTACCTAGCCCAGCCACGGATTAGCCCATGGCCTAACTCTCCGACCCCTCTCACCGTTACACTGGGCCCTTAGCCATGTCCCTTAGTCCCTATGGTGAGAAGGAGACGACCGTTAGGATGGCCGAACTGAAAGTGTACCTATCCGAAGAACTTGATATACGATTCAGGATGCTCGCCATGACCGTCTACGGGTATGGTAGAGGCTCTCTGAGCGAAGCTGCTGTGGACGCGCTCACGAAATGGTGTGAGCGACATGAGGCTAACAAGCTGGACCAGCCACCGAAGGAAGCGCTTTCACATTCGAATTCCGATCCGATCTCGCGCGCGGAAGAGCGGCCGGATGCCATCTCGTCCGGAACGAAAGAAAACTCCGGGTCTTCCCTCCCCGTTAGCTAAACTCTATTTCCTTCGTCCGGCTTCGTCTGAGGCATTCGGACTTCTTCCTTGGGAGATTGGACGCGCACGCCTGCCAAGACTAAGAGATTGAATTTTTCCTCGCGAAGAAGGTGGCGGGCCTGGCTTGCAAAGAACCACCAAATCGATCAGGAAGTCTGGCTAGTCTATGATAAGAGACTCTTCCAATCGCGTTCAATCTCATACAGAGATTTTCTCAGAGACGTGGTCGAAGAAGCCATATGCTACGGCTGGATCGACAGTAGAGTGAAGCGAATAGGCCTGACAAAACTTGGAGTACGCTTTACTCCACGTAGATCGAGCGCTAATTGGTCAAAGTACAACAAGGCCCGTGCGCTGAACCTAATTCGTGATGGTAAGATGACAAAAGCTGGCATCGACGTTCTACCGGCAGAATGGACAAGCGAGAATGTGGACGGAGGCCGAACTCATAGAGGAATAATCGCCGATTGCGTGGACGGAATTTTGGTAGAGGGAATGAAGTTCCTGGTGGAGAAGAGGCGAGATGATGACGATGCGGACCCGGAACTGATAGAGATCCCCGGCGGTCACGTGAACCCCGATGAAACCTTGGAGGATGCTTTGAGACGAGAGATGAAAGAAGAACTCGGAATCGACGTCAAGAAGGCTAAACTCGTTCAGAAGAGTCTATACACGGCGAGCAATGGTGAGAGACAGAGAATTCACTACTTCCATGTGGAGAAGTGGAAAGGTAGAATCCGGTCCACAGAGGCAGAGCGGGTGTATTGGGAATCTAAGATTTCCAATCTCGGCATCATCCCCGATAGGAGAGCCGTTCGGAAAGTCCTGACCGTTCAAAACCCCGATAGCGAATAGATAGGCTGGGCCCTCGCGAAACTGGGCAGTTTCAGGCGGCGAATCCAGAGTCTACAGCCCATAGGGAGGTTCCGGAGTTTACAGAAGACAGCTGTTTAGACGGGTCCTTGTGAACACCCGTTTCGGGCTCAGCGAGTTTATCAGGCCCGGTCTTGAAAATTCTCTTTCCCCCAGGTTTCCCGGAAAGACAATGGTTAGGAGCTACGACGTTTGCGAAGTCAGGTTAGGGCCGAGATTCGGTATTACATTGATGCACGCAAGGCTGAGAAATTCAAACTCAGCCTTTTCGAGCTCATGAGCCTGAACAGTTTTCCTAACCCCATCAACCAAACACTGTACTTCAACAATGAGGAGCACGAAGTCCCCTTCACCTACTCGATCAGGGGAAGGAGATACGAGCAAAAGCCGTTCAAGGAACGGTTCAAACTAAAGCTCAGCGACAAATGGATTTTCGAGGTAAAGAACACTCGGTCAGAACATGGCCGCTTCATCAGACACAAACGACGGAACGAGATGCTGCCTCTTCAAGAAATCTTGTCGAGGGTAAAACGAATGAGCCGGCTCGGCCAGGTCAGGATTCCACACAAACTAGGCCTCTATGCAGCCGCGAGCTATTCTAGGAATCACTTTCTTGACAGTGATCGAGGAGTGCGGGTTACAATGGATGAAGATGTCCGGTACTTCACCTTCGAGGGACTTGCAGGGACAATGCTAGGGGCCTCCAACCGGGCCATTGTGGAGCTGAAGATTCCTCCGGGCAGAACAAGTCGTCCCCTAGTCAGAAAAATTCACGGTCTTCTCAGGAAAGAGAACGCTGAACAGGGCATTTCCAAGAAGGCCACGATCTTCAATCTCATCGAGGACCGAGCTAGGAAATCTGGTGAAGCGTACAAGGAACCGAGCCACAACACAGAGATCAAAGCAAAAGTTGCGCTTGACGCAGAGGACCAGGACATTTTCCCTAGGATAAGAAACGATCTAGCGCAAGGAAAAATCGAAGGATTCAGACTCTCTGACTCTTACCCGAATGTCATGGAGACTGGCAAGCTCTACCATTACGTTCAGGTGCCCACGCATGAATACGTGAGGTTCGAAACTAGTGGTCAATCGAGGTCCGCGACGATCAAGGAGAACTTTCAGGTCATGCAAGATCCTTATCGACTGGGTAACGTGATCAAGAGGCGGGAAGTTGAGGAACCTCTTCAGCCGGACATGTTGAAGATGCCTTACAAGGTTCTCACGAGGAGGAGGAAGTACTTCATGGTTGAGCGAAACGGGGGAAATAGGGAATACGCAGTGATGATGGATAGGAGCACGCACCGAGGACACGAGCTGTACCAGTTGGAGGTGGAGGACGTGCTGAACTCGCCTTCTCCGAGAACCGAGACGCGGAGCATCAACGATGTGGCATCCATGGCCAACTATCTCATAGAAGAGTACTCACTGGAGCCCACGACCCTGACGAAAAACCAGTGGCTGATGAGCCTGCCGAACTAGAACGATCTCAAGGCTTGACAGCAAACCTAGAAACTGGATTCTCTCTCGAAGCCTCGACGAATTTCCGATAGCTATTGTTCCGAGTCTCGGTTTCGGTGTTTAACGCCAACTGGATTTCGGGCGATTTGTTGAGTCCCCGAAGATGTGCGATCATCACATCGTGGTCGCGTATCGTGCCAAGTAGATCTTGCCAAGTTCGGAGAGCTACTAGCGGCTTTGGTGGTCTAGAGAATTCACCCATTTCTAGAACATAACGCAATTGTTTACAGTCTCTTCGGACGACGTGCAATTCCTCCACTTTAGAGGGGTCTTCCCTTACTAGCGGGAGTTCACTCGTAATCTTCGAGCCTAGTTTTCTCACTACTTTGTCGTATCTTCTCTGGAGCACGGTTTCGGAAAGATTTCTCGGTTTCACACGAGGTCCCGGGTTTTTCTGAACAGACAACGCTAGGTCTTTCGCTTGCTCCAGATGAAACTTGCGCGATTTCCTCAGATCCTCTATGAGTCGTTGGTACCTGGGATCCTGCTTGTACGTTGATAGTTTGGAGAGAATGATATCCTGGTCTCTCACACTGGCGTTTACTTTCATCAGTTTCTTGATGCGTGTCATGGCTTTCTGTGCCTTGTTCTGCTTCCGTGTCGTCTTAGGAAGTAATGCGAAAGCGGCCTGGAGACGGCGAGTCGCGGTTCGAAGCCGGTGAACATTCTCGGCATTTGGATCTCGAACATAGGCCTTGACTCTCCGAGTCAAAGCTTTCACGAATTTGTCGTATTCCTTCGCGAAAGAGTCGCGAGTAATCAAGGGAAGGCTGGGTTCGAGAACTGAGACTACTTAGGTTTTCTTGGGGGTCTACATGGCGAGTTGAAGATTGAAAGCGCCTTCAAGGTCTTCGAGATCTCTAAGAATATCCTTCATGAGCACTTTCGGAATGCGTTGCTTGCCTTGGGCTATGTGAAGGCGAGGGATTCCGCGTTCAGAACTCATGGATAGCTGGATGTCCGTCTTCTGTTGGAGTTGAGCAATTTGTATCAGGACTGAAATCTTCTTCACCATCTCCATGCTCTTCTTGTCTAGGAGGCGCTTGTAGCTCGTATGAGCCCAGTCTGTCCGCCTCATTCCATTCGCTCTAGCAACAGACAAGGCCATGATCAGCTGGTCCTGATGTGGCAGTGGACTATCCGCCTCCAAAACAATGTAGAACAATGTCTCCGGATTGTAAATCGGAAGATCTGGCAAGACGTGATCGAGAGCCTCTGAGAGAATTGCATACTCTTTCTTCGTCAGGTTTCTATGTGATAAGAGGGACTTGGCTAACGTTTCCGGGGCCGATGGTTCCGGACGAGTTGTAGTTCCCTCATATGTCAGAACCCTGTCTAAAAGTCCCTGGCGGTACGAGCTCGGGCTTTCGAGGAAGGCCGAGAGTACTCCGTCTCTGAGACCGTGTGTGCTGACGATGAGTTTGCGGAAGCCAATCTTCTCCATTAGTAGGTGAACTACTAGAGACCCGGCGATGATTGATTGGCTTCTCTCTTGACCTATTGCCGGATTCTTTCGAATTGTCCTGAGACTCATTCTGCGGAGAGCGCGGTGTACTGATTCCACGGCGTTCTTCTTCATCGAATAATTGTGTAGCTTGTTTAGAGGATACTGTCTTCGCATCTGGTCATATCGCGCGAGTGCGCGCACAGAGCCCCCGACACCCACCAAGTCAAGGTTTTTTGAAGCTGAAAGATGTTTCTTCTCAGGCAGGAGTTCGAGTATGCGTTTTCTCATCCTAGCATAGTTTTTCTTTGTGAAAGATCCGTCCGGCTTTGCGTAAAGGTCAGTTAGTCTTAATCCTCCGAGAGGAACTGAGAGGATTTTCCTGATCGTAGGTTCCGAGTAAATGACCATCTCAAGGCTTCCTCCTCCAAGGTCGAAAAACAAGCCGGCGCGGACGCTGGTAGCGCTCTTGGCTCCTTCGAACGCGTATACTGCTTCTTCTTTTTCGGATAGAACTTTGAACTTGAACCCGGTCTCGAGATACGCTTGCCTAAGAAATTCCTCTCTGTTCCCAGCTTCCCTTACAGCGCTGGTCGCGACCGGGAGAACATGGTTTGATTGCTCAAGGTCCACGATGGCGCGTAATTGTTTGAGAGCTTTGAGAGTGCGTCGGATGGGTTTGTCTCCTAAGAACCCTGTTTGATCAAGCCCTTCTCCAACCTTCGCGGGGACCGAGTGCTGTCCATACGCGACGAACGACTTGTCCCGCTTGACTTCGTAGTTGACCAGTTTTAGCGAGTTGTAGCCTAGGTCTATCACGGAGACTTTCAAACTTGGCCAGAGCCACCCGTCGTTTCCGTTTCACTTCGGCGCGGTCACAGTGATTCGTTTTGGTAATCAAGACATCTGAGTGATGATTTTCGGTGTGAGAAGCCAGCGGAGTTCGCCGGAGATTCGAGGGGTAAATGATGTTATTCGGACTTTTCCGATGCCTCCCTTTTTCAGAACAATTTTCGCACCCGTGGTCCCGATGATTTCTCCTATCATAGAAGTCAGGTAAGGTTCGTGTCCTACAAGGATTGGTCTGGAGTTCTGCTCGAGTCTTGCCAGTTTGCGATAGAGTTCTGCCTTGCTTCCGTCTGGCTTCAATTCGTCCCATTCTTCCAAGGTCAGGATATTGAGGGCCTTGGCCGCAATCTCAGCAGTCTCTCGAGCCCTTCTCAACGGACTTGTATAGATCCGATCGGTTTGCAATCCCACTCTCTTCAATGACTTCGCTATTTCTTGCATCTCGGTTCGACCTTCCGGTGTTAAGGGTCGTTCGGAATCTTTCTCCACAACTGTCATTCGGTTCCCGGCCTCTCCATGTCTCAGTATGAAAATATCGATCTTTGTGGAGGTCGCTGTCTTTGATTGGGTCAGATCGGATGTTGGTGAAGTCGCCTTCTTAATCTCGACCTGTTTGTGGTCCGAGAAAGCGCCGCGTTGTCTCCTTACTCTCTTAGGCTCTGTCAATTGTCCCTATGGGAAGTTTCGGTGAGTCAGATAAAGTTCAGTAACCACGCTTTCTCCGTTCAAGACCATGAGTTGGACTAGGATGGTCAAGCTACCGCAGGCTCTGGGTTTCGGCCGCGAGATCGAATCGATCCTCCTCATACTGTCCGACCATCCTGAGGAGATTGTCAGAAAGATTGCTGATAAGAAGAGTGTCGGAGATTATCGATTGGTTGGTGAGAAGACGAAGTTTCTTGCCGACACGTACTTCGACACTCCCAATCACTTTCTTTCGCATCGCAAGTTGAATCTGAGAATACGGACGGATAACCAGGATCGTTGGATCACTATGAAGACGCATCCTAGACGAACTCTCTGGGGTGGAATGGTCCGGGCTGAGATGGAGGTTCCCTGGTCACGTGAGACTGTTGAAAAAGTGGTTTCCGAGCTGAAAATCCCGCATCAACCTCCTGGTCCCGCCGTCCAGACAACTCTTTCAGACCCGATTGAAGTATTGAAGAGCAAAGGCCTAGTGCCCATCCAGCATCGAGAGACACAACGGCAGGTGCGAGATGTGACGTCTGGCTCTGAAGGCTCCCCTGTCCTCGCGGAACTAGACATTGACTCAGTGCTTTACGACTTCGACGATCAAAAGATACGCCTCTTCGAGGTCGAGGTGGAGAGCAAGTCAGAGAAAGGCCAGAACGTGGTCAAAAGCGTCACAAAGAGTCTGAAGGGAGAGTACGGCCCTATCCTGCGAAGCTGGCGTCATGGAAAACTGGCGACGGGAACGGCGATCGCGAAGCTGTTGAAATCGGGAGAACTGAGGCCGCTTATCGATGCTGAAAACCGTCTTCTCCCAGCTGCATACGATAGGCTCAACAGAATCCTCTAAAGCGCCAGCAAAAGCGCGTAGGAACCAAGGGTTAGACAGAGCGAGTGTAAATATCCCTATTAGGCGATAGACCCTCTAGAGATATGATCGAGCCTTTGAGCGAAGAACTCTCCGTCGGCCGAGTAATGGATGTTCTCCGGAATTGCTACGATCCCGAGATACCGGTCAATATTGTCGATCTCGGCTTGGTCTATGGCGTTGCCATAGAGAATGATACAGTGAAGGTTCGAATGACCCTTACGGCCATGGGTTGCCCCGCCAGCGCCTACCTGAGTCATCAGGTCAAGGAACTGGTCGAGAAGATACCCGGTGTCAGGCAAGCTGACGTCAACATCGTCTGGGACCCTCCCTGGACTCCTGACAAGATGAGCGCGGCGGCGCGAGAACGTCTCCAGACAAACCAAGAGCCAGTGACGATCGAATTCGACCCCGCCAGTTTCAAGCCTAGAAAGAAAGGGCACATCGCCAAGAACCCCGACGGGACCATTGTCCTCATCAACGAGGCAAATTCGCGCTACCTCGGGAACGATGACATCGCCAGCCTCTGGGAGAAGAGCGATGGAAGCAAGACTATCGACGAGCTAACATCAGAACTGGCAGTGGAAAAGAAGGTCTCACCCACCGAGATTCGGATGCAAATACTAGAAGTCGTTACTCAGCTCGTCGCGATCGGATTGATCGCCCCTGAAGACACGATGGTTCTACCTCTAAATCCCTAGATAGTATACCCAAGCCATATCTGCCCCTGAACAACTCCATCAGCCCTCATCAGGCATTGTACGATCGTCTAGCCGAACTCTACGACGCCATTTACTCTTTCAAGAACTACGAGAAGGAAGCAACAAAGCTCCACCAGCTAATCCAGCAACACAAACGGTCCCCTGGTAACGATCTGCTCGACGTCGCCTGCGGAACTGGCGGCCACATCGCTTACCTGAAAGGAAACTATTCGGTTGAGGGCCTGGATATCAGTGGGCCAATGCTGAGACTCGCGAAGAAGAAACACCCGGATGTCGTCTTCTACCGTCGTGACGTGACTAACTTCAAACTAAGGAAACAATACGATGTCGTTACCTGCTTGTTCAGCGCCATAGGACATGTAAAGACCAAGCGCAGATTGGATCTCGCCGTTCGAACCATGGCCCGCCATCTCAAACCCGGAGGGGTATCGGTCGTGGAACCTTGGCCCACTCCCAACCAGTGGCAGATCGGACGTCTGGGGGCAAACTTTGTAGACGAGCCCGACCTCAAAGTTGCACGGTTCAGTATTAGTAAAGCTCGAGGCAAGCTCTCGGTTCTAGACCTCCACCATCTAGTGGCCTCATCCAATCGCATCGAACATTTTGTCGAAAGGTTGGAAATGGGGCTCTTTACGCAAGACGAATATCTCGACGCGTTCAGATCAGCACGACTTGAGGCCGAATTTGATTCGGAGGGGTTGATGGGGCGAGGACTCTACTTGGCAACCAGCGCGCTCGCACCCGTAGTTTAGCTCTACCTTTGTAGCTTCGCTATTCTCTGATTGAGACTGGGAGCGAATCCATACCCTCGGATTCGTCTTTGAGTATTCGGTTCTTGCGCAAGGTTGTGAATCCTCGTGAGGGATTGGAGCATGGAGTCCTTGCCAACAATTCTCGCCGCTTCTCGATCCGCTTTGAGCCGGCCACCTTGGGACCATCGGTTCAGATAAGGCATCATCAAAACAAGCGTCGCGGTAAAAACCGAACCGATCAGAGTGATTTCCAAGAGGCCATTAGATCTTCCCGGATCTAGTATCCCGATGAGGACCAGTGTCAAGGCGACTGCTCCAGCAAGCGGGAGCGCAATCAGAGGTAACGCAGCCCAATTCTGTCGTCGGATAATAGTGTACTGGAAGATTATCGATGAAGCAACTAGTGGTCTCCACTCCTCCGGGGTAAGCCTTCCCACCATTTGTGCCGGTAAAATGATCTCTCCGTACAGCACCATCACAAAATCCGCAGGCAATCCATTAGTTGACGAAACGGCGTCGGGCTCTGGTTTCTGGATTCCAATCTGTTTGAACAGACTTCCCGCGTCTTCTAGAATCCTGTCTACATCTGGACCGCTAAGCCCGGTCTTCTTGCTGAACATGCCGTTTCCTAGAAGATCATTCCCATCTCAACCTCGTCGTGATAGCGATGGTCGTCCCCGTAGAAAGTCTCTCTCGCAACACCTTCCTTCTTGAAACCGACTTTCTCATAGACCTTGATAGCGTTGTGGTTATCCGCTACGACGGTCAGCCCGATCCGATGGAACCCCTGCTCCTTCGCTAGCTCGATCGCCTTCCTCATCATCCTGGTTCCCAGACCTAGGTTTTGAAAATCTTGGTGGATGTAGATGAGCACCTCCCCGACTCCCTTGCGCCGTTCAAATGGTATTCTGAACAGTCGTAGGTGTCCAACAATTCTCTCCTCTAGTCGGGCGATTAGAGTGATATTGTTTGTTAGGTCGGAGTTCCAGCGCTCTATCCTAGCGCGGTCATAGGGAGGCAGTCCCCACTTTATGGCCTCAGGTGACATACTGGCATACATAGCGACAAGCGCTTCCTTATCCTCAGGGCGGTACATCTCTAAACTGAGTGCACTTCCGTTCTTCAACACAACATGGTCGGAGATTCGCGTAGTTGACCATCCAATTGCTCCTTTCTATGCAGAATAATGGGTAAAAGAGTTCCCGTCGTTTGGCAGAATTTCCCTCTCATACGATGCATGGTTTATCGGGGTCCGTACAGCCGCCGCTTCGGTAAGGCTCTGCCATGCCACCGTTGACACTGCGATTACGTATCGCTTTGGCGTTTCTCTCGATCTACACGATTTGGGGGTCCACTTACTTGGCGATTCGTTTCGCTATCGAAACATTCCCACCTTTTCTGATGGCCGCAATTCGTTTTCTGATTGCAGGAGGAGTGCTCTACGCTTGGATGCGTTTGAGAGGGGCATCGCGTCCAACACGCGCCAATTGGAAAGCCGCGACCATCGTCGGCGGATTACTGTTGCTCGGAGGAAACGGTGGGGTGACGAAGGCCGAACAGGTGATTCCCTCGAGCTTGGCTGCGGTATTGATCACGACTGTTCCAATCTGGATGGCTCTTTTGGAGCTGTTGCGAAAGGACCGCGTCGTCCCAACTCCACATGTCGTTATCGGCCTAGTCCTGGGCTTCGGAGGAGTTATTCTGCTGGTAGGACCTGGCGACCTTGGTGGTAGCGGTGGATTGAACCCTCTCTGGGCTGGAGTTCTGATATTCGCCGCGCTTTCATGGGCAATCGGTTCAGTCTACTCTAGAAACGCACCTCTCCCAAAGACCCCGTTGCTAGGTAGTGGAATGGAGATGTTAGCCGGTGGAGCCCTCCTCCTCGTGGCGTCATTGATCTCTAAAGAATGGGCTGGTTTTCAGCCCGGTAACGTATCGTTTCTATCTCTTGTCTCGTTCATCTATCTGATAGTATTCGGTTCCCTGATAGGCTTCTCATCCTATGTCTGGCTACTGACAAAGACGACGACTGCAAGAGTCTCCACATATGCGTACGTCAACCCAGTCGTGGCCGTCTTCCTAGGCTACTTCCTTGCTGGCGAACAGCTGACACTACGAACGCTGCTTGCTTCTTCAGTCATAGTATTCGCAGTCGTTGTGATTACCACCTTCAAGTCGAGACAGACTGTTCGAGACGACGACGAGTCGAAGGGCTGATTCTCTATTTTTCTAGCAAGTCCTCAAAGACGGCTCTTATACTCTCATAGCGGTCCATGAGTTAGTTATGAGCCTGGCGCTGAAGGTTGAAGTTCGAGAGCTAGCACCGGAACTGCTTGACGACTACCTCCGGTTCTTTGACAAGGACGCCTTCACCGATTTTCCAGAATGGTCTGGGTGCTACTGCGGATTCTACGACACGCCCGGGGATAATTGGGACTCTACCGCCAAAGCTGGGCCTGCTCATCGAGAAGCTCGGGCCGAACGAATCAGATCAGGCAGAGCCCACGGGTTGCTAGCCATCGCTGACGGGAGGGTTGTAGGCTGGTGCAACGCACAATCTCGGTCTAACTTCCTAAACATGCGGAGGTATGCTACTGTCATAGATGATCCCTCGGAGCCAGTCGGCTCGATCATGTGCTTCCTCGTAGCCCCCGGTCAGAGAGGAAAGGGTGTAGGCGCCGCGCTCCTGAATGCCGCTTGCGACAAGTTCCGCCGAGACAAGTTACACGTCGCAGAGGGTTATCCGACGACCAATCCGGTCAAGCGAGCTTGGGAGACTCCTTGGGCCGAAGAGAACTACAAGGGACCCTTGAGCATGTATCTCAAAGCTGGCTTCAAGATCCATCGCCAGCTAGAACGTTTCGCAATTGTGAGAAAGCAGCTCTGAGTCCTAGAATTCTCTGGCCATAACGATACTATCGATGAACTTTCCATTTCTCAGCATTTTCTTCGGTATCCTGCCTGCCTCTTTGAAGCCAGTTCTCTGGTACACGTGGATCGCGCGCTGGTTGTTTGCGAACACCTCTAGTTGGATCGTTTTCAGTCCCGCTTTCCCGGATTCTTTGATCAGTGTGCGCATCATCTCCAAGCCGATCCCGCGGTCCCTATGTTTCCTTGAGATGGCTATCCCAAGGTATCCATGACGCTTTGTGTCCTCGTAAGACCCTCTCGTCACTGAGCTGTTTCCCGCCAATCTCCCACCCAGTTCCGCGACAACGCTCACGATGCTCCCTCTTTCTATTCCAGTAAGCTGGTTGGCGAGCCACTTCGCCTCTTCTTCCCTTGTCTGTTTTCTGTCAGCGATTATTCCGAGGTTCGGCTCAGTATTCTTCTCACCGACCAGATCGTTGATGAAAGCTACACAATCGTCGAGGTCTTCCCACTTCAACGCTCGCAGAGTCACGCTCTCCCCGTTGGACGCCTTGAAACGTCGGTAGATTCTGCCCGTTTTCAATCTCTGTTTGGGCGCTTGTCTATTCCACCTTCCAGGTTGATCCCTTGATAGGCTGGTGCACCCTGCACAGGTCTTTGATGAACAGTTCGTAGAGGTGCGGCTGCTCCGTATGGATCGGGACAAGAGTCTTGGGACTGATCTTTGCGATCGTCTCTCGCAGCTCCGTGGGCATCATGTGTCCCGAGCTGTGAATCTGATACATTGGTAGTCCGAAATGGTTTAACCAGTTGACGAATCTTTCATGGTCGATCTCCATCTCCTCGTTGAACGGTTCCGAACTACTGTTGATGAACGCTCCACCAGCATCAGGCTTGATGTCCAAGACCTCGTTCATATCATAGGAGCTGGCGGCTAGAATGAACTTTCCCTGCGCTTCCTTAACATCCTTCGATGTCCTCACCGTGCTATTCCTCATGACCTCCTTTTCCCAGTTGTAGTAGGTCTTCTTCGATCGCTGGTAGACGACGATGCCGGGGTCGTGAGAGATATCTGGAATGGCTAAGTGTTTGTCTTTGACCAGTGCTTGCAGCAGATGCGCCTGCCTCAATGACACCGCTAGTACCCTGTTGTTCTTCTTGGCAATCTCGTAAAACGTTCTGAGCCTATCCACGTCTGCGGTCGAAAAGTTTGCGAGAACCAGC
>WNGM01003562.1_pt1 | contig 13504 bp, 9 predicted proteins | sample 5400571 | NCBI WGS metagenome assembly WNGM01 (sample SAMN13153378, study PRJNA577476) | soil metagenome | isolation source: 100 cm soil or saprolite under Garry oak tree replicate 2 | place: USA:California | collected 2016-06-15
GTAATGGGCATCCCCCTTTCTTGTTAGCTCTGGCATTCCATCAAGGCCGCAGACTAAACCTTTTGCGAAACGCGTTTACGTCAATAGGTGATCTGGTCGCGATCGCTATCATCCTGGACGTTATCTCCCAGTTCCTCATTTTCCGGGAGGTTCATCCAGGCGCTGCGTTGCTGGTGGGTCCCGTGCTGGTCGCAGTACCGTATTCGCTATCAAGGGCGTTGACGAATCGCATTGCCCGTGGGCGGGCTCAGCAAGCAACAGCCGGCCGCCCAGGCTGAATTGTAAAAATACGGTAAAAAGCATCGGCACTGCCCTTTACTAGTTGATGGCGTCGTGGTATCGTGCTGGTTCTTGTACAATTCACATTGCGAGTGTTCAACGTTTGCGTTACGGCTGAAGAGAGAAATACATTATGAGACTGCCTCGCGCGATCCTAGCTGACGATCACACCCTGGTAGCGGAGGCATTGCACGGGTTGATCGCAGCCCAGTTCGACGTTGTGGCGACAGTAGCTGACGGACATGCCCTGCTGGCTTCTGCCTTGGCCCTAAAGCCCGATGTGATTGTTGTTGACGTTGCCATGCCTCTGCTGAATGGGTTGGAAGCTTGCCGGCAACTCAAGCAGAAAATGCCAGCCGTCAAACTTGTTTTTCTGACGATGAACGAAGACCCCGAACTTGCTGTCGAAGGCATGAAATCGGGTGCGTCCGGGTACGTGTTGAAGAAATCGGCGGCATCAGAATTGCTCCAAGCCATGCAGGCGGCACTTCGAGGCAAGTCTTACATAACACCCCAGATTGCTCGGGGAATGCAGGAGTCCTTCATTCGCAATCCCCAGGGCAAGAGCCACCCCAGATCCCTAACTGCGCGTCAACGAGAAGTTGTACAGCTCTTGGCAGAGGGCAAATCCATGAAAGAGGCGGCGACTGTTTTGAACGTAGCACCGCGGACGGTAGCCTTTCACAAATACCGCGTCATGCAGGATCTTGGCTTTAAGACGAGCGCAGATCTCATCCAGTATGCCATCAAGAGCCGTATTGTCGTGGGATGACTGGAAGGACCGAACGAATACGCGTGGTTTGTAGGTGAAGCAGGACACCTTTTGGCAGTTTCACCCACAGCGGTTTTTCAGGCCATAAAAGTGAGTTCCCGCGTCAGCGTGGTTCAAGTGTGAGCTCCACGGTGCTTTCCGGGGACGAGGCTCTCGAGGGCGACCGCGACGCGATTAACTTCTGCACTTCCGCGCGAGAGAGTAAGTGCGGTCCGCCAAGGCACTCCGCCGTGAGCAGGATTCGCGCGAACTGCTCCACTGTTTCCATTCGTTGATAGGCCGTGGTCAAGTCTCGCCCGCATGTGACCACGCCGTGATTCTCGAGCATGGGAGGATGGGCATGGCATACCGCATGCACGTCAGGTCGCAAGCTGTAGAAAAGGAGGTGCATCAAGATTTCGGATGATGGCCGTCCAGTTCCATAGATAACCGCGCCGCTCGAGTCAGTCACCAGAAGATCCTGGGGCGCAAGATGTCCTTTGCATACACCTGCGGGTGTCACAAGGATCCGGTCCGGTTCAAGACGTGTTGATACATTGCCTTCGCACGCGACGACAAGTCCGCGTCCATACATCCTGCGCCCAACATTGCAAATCTGCCTTCGGGGCTCGCCCTCCCCGTCCAGTCCTCTCGCATAGTTGAGAATTGTGAGACATTTGGACATCGACCGAAGTCCTTCCAGAGGCGCACGCCCCGCCGCTTTTTGCAAGCCCTCAGGCCATCGATGACTGCAGACCTGCCCTCCAAGAGCGCTTACTGCCGGCGCGGGACAGGTGGGCTGCGCTCTTCCCGTCCCGCTCCTGTGTTGGGCTTGGGCAAAATGAGAGATTCGTAACAGTTCGCTAACGGGCGATGCGTGAAAAGATCACCCGAATGGTCATGGCCATCAAAGAAAGACCGCAGAAAAGCGTTCCAAGCAGTGCGACAAGCGGCAAATCGCTAGCTGTCTTGGGAAGCTTGGTAGGCGCCGGCTCAGGTTCGGCAGCTGCAGTTTGAACCGGAACCGGTTGAGTGACGACAACCAAAACTGGTACGTCAGGACTCGGTGCTGGCGGCGGTGGTGGGGCAGTTCCGGTTCTCTTGATTTCCTGCGCCACGACCGTTTCTGGAACCTCAGTCACCCTCTGGGCTGAGACCTTCATGCCCTTCTTGAGGCCCCAAGCATCGGTTTCTCGTCCGTCAATCATGAATTTCTGGCCTTGGGGAATCTTGAATTGCTGATTTTCACCGTTCTCAAGAGTCAGAACGACCGTGTTGGGCGGGGTTACGTGCCATACCTTGCCCGTAACGGTTTCGACGGTTGTGACCACTTTTGGTGTCGTTGTCGTGACCGTTTGTTTTTCAAGCTTCATCCCCACTTTTGCGTCGCGTATGCTGACGGATTTTCCGTCGACCATGAACGTGAGGCTATCCGGGACGTTATCAAAGTGTTCGAGTTTGCCGTCTTCCATCTTGACGATCACACTGTTCCCGTTGATGTAGACAATTTCTCCCCGCTCGACTTTGACCTGTCTGGTTGCTGCGCCGTGGGACTCCGTCTTCGAACTTTGTACTTGTGCTGCGGATGGCAGAGAGAAGGCAAGGCAAAGAGCGCCTCCACCCAGCAAGCCGCGCCAGATCGTTTCTGATAACCTGGTTGAAATCATTTCTTATTCTCCTTGTCTGTGATGTTCTTACCCGTGGAAATGGTGTCCTTGTCGGCACCGAAGCCTGATTCGCGGGCGCTCTCAAGGAGTGCCGTCACGATGTACCGCTTTGGGGCATGGCCAACAAAATAGAAAGGGAAGCAGGTGACCAGCGTCACCGCCGGTACTTCTTTTGGATTCAGAACGGAAGTGTCTTCCGGCGCAACAATACGAATATCTTCTACAACGTACTTGTCTGTGTGCCGCGGCTGAACCAGCTCAACGACATCGCCTTGGGCAATGCTCTGCAGACCGCGGAAAAAGCCATCTCGATGCCCTGCGATTCCCAGGTTGCCCGGCTCGCCGACGCGGGCTGTTCCGAGAATCCGGCCCACCCCCCGATCCAGGGTAAGGTCATCGGTATCGTTGAAGACCGGCACTTCGAGGTTGATCTTGGGAATACGCAGAATGGCCAGAGGGAGATCGGTCTTCTCGGCGAGGCTGACCTTGTACGCAGCGATCCGCTTGGGCGACCATAGGCGAAAATCAACCGGCGAACTCAGTGTACGGTCCAGCGATGGGGACGTACTGTCGGCGAGATTCTCTGCCCGTGCGGCTTCAAATTCGGCAATTGCTGTTTTGGCGCTGACGGCGCCGTGAAAGCGAGCACCACCCCACACGGCCAGGAGTAACAGGCCTACAGCTAAAAGAACGAGCTCGATTTTTTGAAACTTCACGGCCTTTTCCCGTCATTCCTTAACGATACCTCACAAAACTCGTGCCGACCGCCAACAAACGGCAAATAAACGCTATAGGTGCACGCTTTTGCTGCCATCAGGAGCCAATTCCCGTTCATTGGAGCTAGGGCCCAGTTGATCACTACTTCAAGCAATGTTGCTCCTAGAGTGACGACCATCAGCGCGAAAATCCAGCCCGGCCGCGTGCTATCGCTTGTTTCCTTCATTTTCTTCTTCTCGGGCGTGAGTCGAGTATTCAGCCAGAGAGCTGGGCATGGGTTACGCCTGGCTGTTTTTGCGACTCGTACGTTAGGAGATGTTTTGTCTGTCGCAAACTGTCAAAAGTTACAGGCGCGGCCCCGCCCCTGCTTCCGCCAGCTCTCTGTCAGTTTTGCCAGTATTCCGATAGGTACGGTTGGTAATAAAACTCCAAAAGCAAGTAAATCAAGGTGACGAAATGCCAACTCTCATCCGGAGCTTGTGGAGGCAGTGGACGGCAGTAGTGTGCTCCATACTTTTAGTTCTTGGAGCGCCCCAAACGATTGCGTCGCCGAACATACTCACACAGCAAAGTAGTGCCCCCGACGCGCAGCCTCCCAAGATTCCAAATGATCAATTGGATTCTTTGGTTGCGCCTATCGCCCTTTACCCCGACGAGCTTCTGGCTCAAGTGCTTGCTGCATCAACCTATCCTTTGGAAATCATGCAGCTCCAGCAGTTTTTGGCTAAACACAAGGACCTGAAGGATAAAGGGCTCACCGACGCGGTGATGAAGCAAAACTGGGACCCCAGCGTTCAAGCGATGGCCGCACTTCCTGATGTGGTCAAGCGACTGGCGGACGACATTCAGTGGACGACGGACCTAGGGAATGCAGTCCTTGCCCAGCAATCTGACGTGATGGACGCCGTGCAGCGCATGCGTGCTAAAGCAAAGGACACTGGCAATCTCAAGTCTAACGAGCAGATGAAGGTGGAAACCCAGGTTATCGAGAACAAGAGCGTCGTTGTAATACAGCAATCCAACCCCGAAGTAGTTTACGTTCCGAGCTACAACCCCACGGTAGTGTACGGGCCTCCTGTGTACCCCTACCCACCCGTCGCTTATCCCCCTCCGGGCTACTATGCCGCCGGCATGGCGATTTCGTTCGGCGTAGGGATGGCCATTGGAGCAGCTTGGGGTGGTGGCGGCTGGTGCTGTAACAGCGGTTGGGGAAGCAACAACAACATCAATATCAATAACAACAACACGTTCGTGAATAATTCCAATCGGCAGAACAACATTTCAAATACGAGCGGCAATAGAACCGGAAACAACAGCTGGCAACACAATTCGCAGCACCGCGGCGGGACCCCCTACTCGAACAAGGCCACTGCAAACAAGTACGGCGGTACGGCGCGAGGAGATTCCATGAGCAGCCGCCAGGCAAACGCACGCCAGAATCAAGGGCAGGGGGGCGGGGGGCAGCGGGGCGGCGGGCAGCAGCCTGGTGCTGGCAACCGCGCGACGGGCGGCGCGAGCAGCTCGGGAGCAAACCGAGCCGGTGGGGGCGGCGATCGCGTAGGCAACCGAAGCGTATCCCCAAGCTCCGGAGCTAGCACGCGGGGAGGCGGTTTTGGTGGCGGTTCTGGGGGGACGAGCGGAAGTAGCGCGCGTGCCAGCAGCTCACGCGGCTCGTCCAGCATGGGTGGCGGCGGCGGTCGGGGAGGCGGCGGGAGGAGGAGGTAAGGAAGCCATGAGCGGAGGGAATCCCATGATCGGACCAAGTTCAAAAAGCACCGCGTGGACCATGCTTCTCACCATGATGGCCACGGCCTCTTATGGCCTCCTGGTTTCGCCTTCGGCAGCGCGGCCACAAGCGAAACAATCTCCGGCCCCATCCTCGCAGCCGTCCCAAAAGCAGTTCGCGACGCCGAGAGAAGCTGCCGATGCTCTCATCCAGGCGGCCGGAAACTTTGACGTGCCTGCTCTGAAAGAGATTCTCGGCGCAGACGGCGAGGATCTGGTGTCGTCAGAAGACCCCGTTCAAGACAAAAACAGGGCTGCCGCATTTGCGGCGAAGGCCCGCGAGAAGACCGAGGTTAGTGCGGACCCTCAAGATTCCAAACGGGCCACCGTTTCGGTTGGCAATGACGATTGGCCGCTGCCCATTCCTATCGTCAAGCGAAACGGAAAGTGGCTTTTCGACGCCAATGAAGGCCGCGAGGAAATCCTTTTGCGGCGCATCGGCTCCAACGAACTGGATGCCATCCAGATCTGCCGCGGCTACGTGGAAGCGCAACACGATTACGCTCTCGAAAAGCATGATGGTAGCGAGGTGAACCAGTACGCGCAGCGGATCATCAGTTCTCCCGGAAAACAGGACGGTCTGGTTTGGCGAAACGCAGATGGAAGTTTAGGTGGACCCATTGGAGAGGAAGTTGGCAAAGCGCTCGAGGAAGGTTACACGAGCAAAGCCAATCCTTATCACGGCTACTATTTCAAGATTTTGAAAGGGCAGGGCCCCTCGGCGCCGTTAGGCCGAATGGACTTTGTGGTGAATGGCGCGATGATTGGAGGCTTTGCTCTAGCGGCCGCGCCGGCCGACTACCGCGTAACGGGAGTGAAGACCTTCATCGTCAGCTACGAGGGGATTGTCTATGAGAAGGATCTGGGCCCGGACACTCTCAACCTATTCAAGAATATGGAACTCTACGACCCGGGCAAAACCTGGCACGCCACCCGCGACAACTGGTGACGCGCTACCCGCCGTATGTAGGCAAAACAGAAGAGATTCGTAACATCTCTCATAAGGAGAAGGAGCATGAAAAAGTTAACACTTCTAACGGTTGCTCTGTTCTTGTCGAGCGTAACCCCGGCTGTTGCCCAGGATGTTCGCTACGACTTTGACAAGGATAAGGACTTTTCGAAATATAAAACTTACAAGTGGGTGCCCATCAAGGGCGCTGACCTGCCCGATGAGCTCACTCAAAAGGCGTTAACGAGCGCTATTGACACTGAGCTCGCTGCCAAAGGAATGACGAAAACGGACTCGGACAACGCCGATGTGTTGGTCGGCTATCAAACTGCCCTTGGTCAGGAGAAAGAGTACACCTCGTATAACACGGGTTGGGGCTACGGTCCTGGTTGGGGAGGAGGATGGTATGGGTATGGTGGTGGAATGTCCTCCACGACGACCTATGGTTCAACGTCCACGGTTTATGTTGGACAGCTAGATGTGAGCATGTACGACCCTGCGGCAAAACAGCTGGTTTGGAGGGGGGTGGCAACGAAAACATTAGATCCCAAAGCCAAGCCGGAGAAGAAACAGAAGAACATCACCAAAGCCGTCGCGAAACTTCTTAAAAAGTATCCGCCAGAAGTGAAAAAGTAGTATGCACTTCAAGCTGGTCGTGCTCCTGATTGCACGAGAGCACCGGGGCTGCCCGGTGAGGTGCTAGTGGCCTGTTTATGCTCGCCTGGCATGAGCCATTTCTGCTGCGGTTAGAAGAGTCGCGCAGCGGCAACTCTGCTCCGAAACTGACGATACAAGGGCACTGCGTTCTAGAAATTCAAGCGCAGAGCCAACTGACCGACGCGAGGATTTACAGAAGTGCTGCTGATCAAGCCGAAGGTCGCCGATGAGAAGTTCGTGTCGGGATTCGCAAACTGCGGGCGGTTGAAAGCGTTGAAGAACTCGGCACGGAATTCAACGCTGCTTTTTTCTCGGGGCCATGGCACAAATATTGCTTTTGTAACGGCGAAATCGAAGTTTGCCTGGCCTGGCCCGTCCACGATGCCGGTCCCACTATTACCAAAGCCCGTCCCGATGCCGTCGGCGCCAATTATGGGCGGAGTCGTAAAGCAAGACTTGTTAAAATAGCTGTTCAGCTTCGCGCCCATCGGTCCTGAGGAGACCAATTGGCTCTTGGTGCACGTGCCGGTTAGTTGTGCGCGATCCTCGCTGATTCCAAAGAGGTTGTTTGGATTGGTGTACGCGATGGTGAGTGCATTGCCAGACTGAACCGTGGCTACCGCGGCCAGGTTCCAAGCACCGAGAACTGCACGTTTGTAGCCGCTCGATGGACTGGGGAGTCTCCAGAGTACACTGAACACGAAGCGGTGGGTGCGATCAAAGCTTGCTCGTCCCCAGCGTTGGCCCGGAGAGTTTTGATCACCGAGTGTGAGTGCATTTCCTGTTGATGTGGAATTGATATCCGCGCCATCGGTGTCCAAAGTCTTGGAGAGAGTATACGCGGCTGAGAACTGTAAGCCGCGGCTTAAGCGCTTTGTCAGGCTGGCCTCCAGTCCGTTGTACCAGGAGCTGCCCTCAGCTTCCATCAATAGAAGGGAATCTGGGGGGATACCGAGAATGGGGACGCGCTGGTGAATGTTGGCGACAGTATCCGCTGTTACTCCCCTTATCGGATCCGTCATTAACGCCGGCAACGCCTGATTCATGGAACGCTGACGAAGCAGATGGGTGCCGCGAGTTCCCACGTATCCGACCTCCAACAACCAACCGGGATGTAACTCGGTTTGAAGATTGAATGAGTATTGCTGAATCATCGAGGGCCGAAAGCCGGGAGCGACACTGTAGACCGTCGTGCTTGTCGTGGGAGAATACGAAGGGAACGAGGGGAAAGACTCCGGAGTTGGAAAAGGTTGCTGGAAGGGAACCTGAAAGGTCGCGTCGGCGTTGGCCGCGCCGGCGATCAGACGAAATTCGGAAAACGGAGCGCCAAAGACATTCTGGTAAGACGCTTGTGCTGTCGGTCGAGAATAATACGTGCCGTATCCGCCGCTAAGAACCAACCGACCCGAACTGGGCCAGATCTGCCAGGCAAAACCAACTCGCGGAGCAAGCGTGTTTTGTCCGTTGGCATAATTGCCAAACCTGTTGTTGACGCCAGTTACGCCCGAGGGAAGGACGCCCGAAAAGTTCGACGCAACGACATACCCCGCAACACTGCCGGCTGGAGGAGGGTTGGGATCAGCCTTGGCGATGTCGAAACTGGCATTTCTGCCGAGCTTGTCGGCAAACTGGCCCAGACGTTCGTAACGAAGGCCGATGTTTAAGGTGACGGATTTAGAGACCCGATAGTTGTCTTGTGCAAACGCCGTACCCTCCCAGCCCCTGTATTCCCGAGTGGTTAGGCCGAAGTCATCGAAGGAAGCGAATACATTGCTGAAGCCTGAGCCGTTCCTGGCTGCGCTGAGTCCCAAAAGAAAATCGGGCCAGCTGAGAAACCGCACAAGCGATCCCAAGCCGACCAGATCGACATTGTCTTGCAATCTGGTAATGCTACCCCCGAAACGAAGCGTGTGACCTCCCCGAACAAAGCTAAGATCGTCGCCAAAAACAAAACTGTTCTGCGTGATGGATCGCGGAAATCCAGAAGCGATACTAACGGAACCGACGATCTCCAGGCTCGGCAATTGGTTATTTCCGCTCATCTCGCCTTCCGCCACGCCAATATCAGACCAGCTGAAGGCGGTGTTCGCCTGAGTTGCTGTCCTCGTGCGCACGTATCCGATGCGTACCTCATTAAGCCAAGCGTTGTGGAACGTGTATGTGTGGGCGAGCGAGAAAACTCGAAAGCCAGAATCGCTGGGACTCGAAAACCCCGGGATATTGCCAGCCGGGTTCAACCCGTTGCCGGGAAATGTGACAGTCTGTTGGTCCTCAGCGAAGAAGAAGCGGGCGGCGAGCTTGCTGTTTGGGCGAACGATGTAGTCAAGGTTGCTTGAAAATTGGTCTTCATCAAAATGGCAGGGATCGGAGAGAACCAGGAAACCTCGATTGAAAAAAGGTTTTGAGGGATCCACGGCTTGGGGAGTAGGAATCAAAAACGTGCCGTCGGGTCGCTTCAGGTTCAACAGAGTCAGCGCCGAGGAGTTGATGTTTGACCCATCTGGATCGACGGTGGCTCCTCCCAGGGCCCCTTTCATGCCGGCAAAAAGCCGTCCGAGGGCCTTTGCCGACCGATCATCGGTCAGAGGGGGCTCGGTCAAGCTTGCGGTGCAAGCTGTCCTGGACTGACCCGCAGCGAGACCGTTTACCTGGCGTGTTCCCTGATAGGACCCAAAAAAAAGCCATTTGTCCTTACGGATTGGCCCTCCGAGCGCAAATCCGAACTGGTTCTGTTTGAGCATCGGACGAGGTTGGCTAGTTTGCTTCAAGAAGAAATCATTTGCGTTGAGAAGCTCGTTACGCAGAAACTCAAAAACCGTTCCGTGAAAATCGTTATCGCCCGTTTTTGTGATCAGGCTGACCTGGGCACCTCCGTAGCGGCCAAACCCGGCATCGTATAGCGCCGTCTGAACCTTGAACTCCTGAATACTGTCGGGGTTCGGAATGGGGATACCACCGCTGCCCGCCGCACTTCCCTGCACGTCACTGACACTAATCCCGTCCAATTGGTAGTTGTTGTCGTAAGAGCGCGCTCCGTGGACGTAGACCCCGTCGTTCGATGGGGCAATCTGCGACAAAGCGATCCCGCCTAGTCCCAATTCCCCGGCGTTGTAGACACCCACGCTGACACCGGGAGATAGCCCGGTGATCTGCGTGAAATTTCTCGTGACCAAGGGCAAACTACTAACGGCCTCTTGGTTCGACACTCTTCCTAAGGCAGATGAATCGAGTCGAATCATAAGCGAATCCAAGGACACCTGGGTGCTTTCGAAGCGTGTGGCCAGCTCCAGATGAAGCTCGAGCCGGAGCGTCTCGGTTACGTAGACATGGAGGTCCTTTAGGGTCAGAGGCCGGAAGTCAGTCTTGCTCGCACGTAGCTCATATCTGCCTGGCGCCAGCAATAAGAATGCAAATCGTCCATCCTCGTCCGAAGTCGCGGATAGCGCTTCACCGGTCTTACGGTCAACCAGGTTCGCGGTCACATCGGGAACCACAGTCCCGGAAGGATCCAGGATGACGCCAATCACAGCGCCTGTGGAGGCTGTCTGTGCGCACACGCCGTCCGCCAATGCAAGGCTAAGGACAAACACAACCCACCAGCGCGGAGATCGCCGTGGGGACACGCTCAGCACAGCGAGCACCCGGCCCCAGTCTTGAGAGAGGCCGTGGCACGATCGAACGAGGCACTACGGCGGCCCTTTACTTGAGCTGTTATGATAACCTTCCGTTTATTGGCATGATTTTAGATTCTTGTCAAAGAATGGGGACCTGTCAAGTTTGACAGGTTCTGCCAGGCCTAGGACGGCATGAAGTTTTTGCCTTCCCGGGCTGGGCACACGGGATATCCACCAGAATGACCGCACGCTTCTTTTGCCGGAGGGGTCAGTCGCTAAAGCCAAGGACCTGGCGGGTTGGCCAGAGCCGCGGGCGATCGAGCACGCAACCTGAGGGATGTTGGCCATGGGCACCCATGCTGCTGATGCTGCTCGGCTGCCTCTTGTTCGTCTCGAGCCTGGGAGCGCAGCTCAAGCAGAGCCGGAGAGTACTGATTGTCAATGATCTTGGGACCGTCTCATCACCTGGTTTCTCGGAAGTGGATCAAGCAATCTTGAGCGGTCTACGGAATTCGGCTTACCAGATTGAGTTGTATCAAGAGAGTCTGCAACTGACGTATTTTCCAGACGAAGCTTCCCAGCGCCTGTTTCGCGAGTCGCTTATACAAAAGTATTCAGATCGCAAGCCCGACGTGATTATTGCGGCCGGATCGGCATCCCTCAAGTTCATCGCCGAGTCGCAAGAAAGCTTCATCAGACATACGCCGATCATTTTCTGCATAGTTTTAGGGGAAATTCCGAGCCAGCTAAATTCCGGCAGGCACTACACGGGTGTTTTGGGCAGGCTACACCCGGCGGAGACTTTGAATGCTGCGCTGCACTTGTTGCCTGGAACAAAGCACGTCGTGGTCGTGGGTGGCGCGGGCAAGTTCGACGAAACGTGGGAAGGCGTAGCAAAACAGGCTTTCCAAAACTACGAATCGAAGCTTGATTTCACGTATCTTACGGGCTTGACGATGCCTGTCCTGCTTGAGCGCCTTGGGCATCTGCCAAGCAATACGATTGTCTATCACACTGCAATCTCACAAGATGCCGCGGGAGAACGATTTATTGATTCGGCTCAATCGGTGCCCTTAGTGGCCGCAGCGGCGAATGCCCCGGTTTTTGTCATGGACGATGTGGATCTTAGGGCAGGAACTGTGGGCGGCGACCTGGTGAATTGGGCCGACGATGGTCATGCCGCCGCAGAGATGGCTGTGCGGGTCCTCAACGGCGAGAAGCCCGAGGATATTCCCGTCGTGGTTAGCAACCACGCCTACATGTTTGATTGGCGAGCCCTAAAGCGCTGGGGGATGAAAGTTAGCGACCTGCCGCCCGGTAGCGTCGTGCTCCATCGAGAGCTCAGCTTCTGGGAAATCTACAGACGATACATTGTCGCCAGTGTCATACTTGTTTTCGCTCAGGCCCTGATTATTTTCGCGCTTCTCAGGCAACGAGCCAAGAGAAGAAAGACCGAAGCGGAGCTGGTTCGTTCGAACGAGCAGCTTCGTTTGGCCATGGAGCATGGCAAAACGGTTGGCTGGGACCTAGATGTCAAGACCAGTCGGGTGGTTTGGTTTGGCGATTTACCTACGATGTTTGGGATCAAGTCCGAAACCTTCGCCGGGGACATCGAGGAGTTCTATAGGTATGTGTACCCTGCTGATCGGAAGCGAATCTCGGACGCCGTGGCGGAAGCGAGGCAAGCTCACAAGCCCTTTGCTCAGGAGTTCCGGATTCTTTGGCCTGACGGCACGGTCCGTTGGATTGTCTCAAGAGGTACGCTGGAAGACGCGAGGAACCGCGAGCCCAAGCGTATGGTCGGCATGGCGGTTGATATCACCGAGCGCAAACGGGCGGAAGAGGCGCTCGAGAACTCGGAGCGGAAGTTTTCGAGTGTCTTTCATCAAAGCCCCCTAGCCATCGCCATTACGAGGCTGCAGGATCATCGCTATGTCGAAGTCAACGAAACGTACGAGCACCTGACCGGGTGGCGCCACGACGAAGTGATTGGCCGAAGTCCCTTGGACATTAGCCTCTGGGTCGATCCTGTTCAAAGAAAGGAATTCGTGAAGCGTCTTCTGGCTGAAGGCGCGGCCCGAAATGTCGAGGTTCGGGTTCGCAGGAAAGACGGTCAGATCCGAACAACCTTGGGGTCCTCGGAGATAATCGGTTGCAACGGTGAGCCTTGTGTCCTTTCTGTCTTCTCGGATGTGACCGATCTTAACCAGGCTGAAGACGCGGAGCGAGCTTCCGAGCATCGATTCCGGCAGTTTTTTGACACCTTGCCGGAATACTGCTTTATGACTTCGGCGGATGGCGAAATCTTGGACGCCAATCCCGCAGCCTGCAAGGCTCTCGGTTACCTAAGAGAAGAACTGATAGGGAAATCTTTGTCCACGATTTATGCTCTTGGGTCCGTCACTAACATGGTTGATTTGCTTGAAAAGTGGCAGAGAACAGAAACACTGCACGACGAGGAGATGATCATAGTCACGAAAGAAGGGCAAAAGCGAACCGTGCTCCTCAATGCGGGATCAGTGAAAGACGCCGACGGAAACCTCCGGTATTCGACTACCGTGCTTGTGGATGTCACTGAGCGGCAGCAGGCCGAAGCCGCTTTGCGCGAAAGCGAAGAGCGCTTTCGCCATGTCGCCAACGCTGCTCCGGTCATGATCTGGATGTCCGGCCCGAGAAAGCTCTGCACCTATTTCAATCAGTCCTGGCTGAATTTCACCGGCCGCCCACTGCACTCAGAACTGGGAGACGGGTGGGCGGGGGGCGTGCACCCCGAGGATTTGCAACATTGCATGCAAACCTATGCAAGTGCGTTCGAGAGACGCGAACCTTTCGAGGTGGAGTATCGCCTCCGGCGACATGATGGTGAGTATCGATGGATTTTTGATCGAGGAGTGCCGAGATTTGACCCGGATAATTCCTTTTCCGGATACATCGGTTCGTGCATCGACGTCACCGATCGCAAACTGGCGCAAGAGTCTCTTTCGAACATCAGCCGTAGATTGATCCAAGCCCAGGAAGAGGAGCGCGCGTGGATCGCCCGAGAGCTTCATGACGACATCAATCAGCGAATTGCTTTGGTCACGGT
>WNGM01006413.1_pt1 | contig 13503 bp, 6 predicted proteins | sample 5400571 | NCBI WGS metagenome assembly WNGM01 (sample SAMN13153378, study PRJNA577476) | soil metagenome | isolation source: 100 cm soil or saprolite under Garry oak tree replicate 2 | place: USA:California | collected 2016-06-15
CGGTTCGAGCCAGGTGCTGGTTTTTGAGGCCGCCGCATTCCACTGGATGGAACGTCAGGGCTACGATCTTTCCTACATCAGCGATGTCGATTTGCACGAGAAGCCCGCACAGTTGCTGGATCATCGAGCCTACCTCTCGCTTGGTCACGATGAATACTGGACGAAAGAGATGCGCAATGGAGTAGAGCTTGCACGCAACAATGGCATTGGTCTTGCGTTTTTGGGAGCCGACGCAGACTACTGGCAAATGCGCTTCGAGCCGGATGGTGCGGGCACACCAGATCGGACAATTGTCTGCTATAAAGTACAGACAGTAAACCATGACCTGGCATTGGATCCACTCTATGGTAAGGATAATACGCGATTGACCACTCAGTGGCGCGATCCTGCACTCGCTCGTCCAGAAAACGCGCTGGTAGGCATTATGTTCTCTGGCCTTACACATCAGCAGCAAGGCTTTCCCTGGGCGGTGAGTCCTCAGGCAAATTCATCCTTTTTGGACGGAACCGGGCTGCTACCGGGGCAACAATATGGTTGCGGCCTTGTTGGCTACGAATGGGATCGTGTCTTTGCAAATGGCGCTACCCCGAATAGATTAAAGGTACTTGGTGCGTCACATACTATAAATGACACCAAGAAAGCCGATACCAGCAACACGACCTACTATATCGCTCCCTCTGGTGCGATGGTCTTTGCCTCAGGCTCCATCTATTGGGCCCTTGCGCTCGATAACTACCGATTCCAAAAGGACCAGTTGTGTACCGGTCAGAGCCCCGTGGTGCCTGGCATGCAAAAGCTAATGGCTCGTGTAATGGATGCCCTGGTGATCCATCATCCCGCGTGAGCGAATCTGTAATGACAGGTATCAGGAGAGACCATAGTTTTAGAAGATGGAGAAGTAACATATGCGTAGGCAGATAGGAGTGTTCGTTGCTGCATGTTTCTACTATAGTGGGCTGGTGAAACTTGCGCGCTGGTGGACACGGCGCTCGGGGCCACGCCTGATTATCCTGAACTACCATCGCGCAAGTGGAGGATACCTTCGCCATCACCTGCTCTACCTGCGTCGTCACTATCGCATGCTTCACCTCGAAGAGGCTCTTGAAGAACTTTATACCCCATCCAAGGACGGGGAGGATAGGTGTGACCGGCGTACGCCACTGGTGTTGGCATTTGATGATGGATACCGCGATAACTATACACATGCTTTTGCACTTGCATGTGAGTTACAGATTCCCATCACCATTTTTCTCATCCCAGGCTACGTGGAGAGTGGAGATTACTTCTGGTGGCAAGAGGGTAAACGCCTCGCACTGCGTTCGCAGGCGGACAAGGTGACAGTTGAAGGACGCACTCATCAATTAGACCAACCAGAGGAGCGAAACAAGCTTGCACAAGTAATTGATACCCATCTACGTCGCGCTGAATCTGTCGCAGAACGCGAAGCGTTCCTTGAGGCAGTACGCGAGGCTTTGGCCGTGCCCCCGTCTGCCGCTGTAGAGGAGGCGACTCTACCATTGACATGGGCGGAGATACGCGAGATGGATAAGAGTGGATGGGTCTCATTTGGTGCGCACACGATGCATCATCCCATTCTGGCCTACCTGTCGGACCCGGCAGAAGTGCAGCATGAGGTGGGAGGGTGCCGTACAGTTCTGGAGCAGCAGCTGGGCCATCCAGTGCGTACTTTTGCTTACCCCGTTGGGAAGCCTGAGCATATTGGCGCTGCTGCGCTGCGAGCTGTTCGAGAGGCAGGCTATGATTGGGCTGTAACCACCATTTATGGTACCAATACCCCGCAGAGCAACCCTCACCAGCTTCGGCGTGTGGCAGGTGAAGTGAGCCGGCATTGGCTGGTGATGGCAGCAGAGACGTCTGGCATATGGAAGTTTTTCTCTTATCTGTGGAAGAATCCCATGATTAGTTGGATGGAGAGGGACTAGCTTTCCCAACTGGTGGGTACAGGTTAAGTGTGAACATCGAGGAGTAACTCATGCGTAAGCGCATATTGAAGTTTATTGCAACGTGTCTTTACTATAGCGGACTGATCAAACTCGCGCGTTGGTGGATACGCCGATCAGGACGACACCTTGTTATTCTCAACTACCACCAGGCGACCGGAGGAGACTTGCGTCGTCACCTGCTCTACCTGCGCCGCCACTACCGTATACTTCATCTTGAGGCGGCACTGGAAGAACTCTACATGCCGTCTAAGGATGGGCGGCAAGCGTGTAATCGACGTACACCCCTGGTGATCACATTTGACGATGGATATCATGATAACTATACACACGCTTTTGCTCTTGCGTGCGAGTTACAGGTTCCTATCACCATCTTTCTCATTCCTGGATACATTGAGAGCGGTGATTACTTCTGGTGGTTGGCAGGCAGACGTTTCGTAAACGATGCCCAGGTGACAGAGGCGACGATAGAGGGACACACCTATGGTCTGAACCAGCCAAAGGAGCGAAAAGCACTGACACAAGTAATCGATGATCACCTGCGCCATGCTGTTTCAGTGGCAGAGCGTGAAGCATTTCTGGTATCTTTTCACCGGCAATTGGCAGTCTCTACATCGGTAGCTCCTGAAGAGAAAGCTGCTCTACCACTCACGTGGACAGAGGTGCGAGAGATGGAGGAGAGTGGTTACGTCTCATTTGGGGCGCATACCATGCATCATCCGATCCTGGCCTGTCTAACCGATCTTGCTGAGGTGCAAAATGAAGTTAGAGACTGTCGTGTAGTGCTGGAGCAGCAACTAGGACATCCAGTGCGTGCTTTTGCCTATCCTGTTGGGCAATTGCAGCATATTGGAGACAATGTAGTCCATGCCGTGCAGCAAGCGGGGTATGACTGGGCACTCACTACCCTCTATGGAATCAATATTCCACAAACTGACCCACGTCTACTCCGGCGCATCGAGGTAGATGTAAGTCAACACCTGCTGGTGCTGGCGGCCCAAACGGCTGGCCTGTGGGGGGTTTTTTCCCGCCTGCGATGGATTCCCATCATTCGGAAACATTTTACAAATGCCTTGTCGAAGTAAATACCAGGTTCACTAAGCACCAGTCTACCGACAAATTTCCCGGAGGGAATGCTAAGCAAGCGAGCAAAAGACGAAACTGCTCAGGCAGCACATGGAATCTTTCCTGTTGGCAGTTGCCCAATTCCTATTGTTCCTAGACAATAACTGCCATCACTTAGCTTTCCTCTGTTTGCTAACGCCAATGGCGAATAATAATTGCCTGAATCAAGAATTTGTACGTAAACATTATAGCTACCATTAGCGACCGTGTCGGGGAGGGTGAATGTAACAGCACTTGTTTTTGTATCATTCCCAGGTGAGGCTATGGAGAATGGTTTTGTTAAGTCGAGTTGTGAAATCCCTTGCCAAACAATATTCCCCGATGCGTTTCTTAGCTGTATCATTACATGCCAGGGAATATAGACAGGTGCAGTATTAACATTCGTCCATCGACTAATAACCGTAAAGTGCGTGCCGACAGTCAGTTGAGTTGAAATAGTGAGCGCATTTAATTCAAATCGTATCTACTCAGGTGGAGGTCGCCCAATCTGCAAGAATAAGGCCATGCATGTTGTTCGTTCAAGCTGTACACCCAACTAACCTAAAAATCGAAAATCCAGCGCTTCTTACACACTATGCGCAGGCATATATTCGCAAAAAAACCACAGAGGGAACAATGAAACCTCCTTTTACTTGTGAGGTTGTCGTTGTTTTAGGGGGGAATATCGTCAAAAGCGGAGATCGTTATATCACCACATCATACGAAAAAGGGACAAAAAAGAGTTTTGGGGCACAAGGCAGAGTTATTACATCAGCATTCTTGTACCACCTCGGTGTTTCAGACTGTCTCATCCTTTCTACAGGGAAAACTGATCCCGAAGACAAAGGCGCACCCTCAGAAGCCTCGGTGATGAAAGCAGAATTGATGGCGTTTGGTGTCCCTGAAACATGCATTCACTTGGAAGAGCAATCGCGGACAACCGAGGAAAATGCACGAGAGTTAGTGAAGCTGTTTACCACCGAGACATTTAAGGAGAAAAGAACCATTGGTGTGATCACGAGTTCATGGCATATCAGAAGAACCGACGCCTTTCTCAAAAGAGAAGGATTTCACGCAGAAGGCAGAAAGATCAAATTTATCTCAAGTGATACGATGATAAGTAGGTATCTTCCCGAATTTAGAGATGACATTCACAGGCTCTACCACAGACAAGAGATGAAGGACAGAATACACGATGAGCGTAATGGGTACAATGCGTTAAAAAATGGAACATATAGATCACGTAAATTAGGTGAGATAGTAGCTACTCAGCAACCTTTTCGAGCAAAAAGAAGCCGCGTTGTCCGACGAGCGTCGTAGGGAACCATCTCAGGAAGTTCGTGAACGCTACAGGCAAGGATGGAGTTTTGCCTCCATTGCCCGCAGGCTTGGCATGCATAAAAAGACCGTGGCCAAACGTGAAAAACCTTTACCCCGGCTTAGTACCTTCTTGCTAGAAAACTGTGCATGCCTGTTGAAACACCGCAAGCGACTATGCTAAACTTAGCTCAGAATTTTCTTGAATAGATGGCAGAGCCTACTACTTCTAGAATCTATAAGGAGGATGCACTTAGATATGCAACACGTAAGAAAGCAAACAAGGAAAGAAAAAACGAATGATCTTTCTTCTTTTTTCCAATCGAGAACGATGGTTTCTTTCCTCTCCTTACTGCTTGTCCTCCTTGCCCTTCCTGTTGCGACTTTTCTTGTTAGGCAAGGACTAGAACACAGGCTAGATGCAGCAGGATATGATTCAGGACGGGTGGAGGCAGAAAGCGCAAGTCCCTCAGGATCAGTGACAACAGGCTATGATGCCAATGCCTCAGGGACCAGTACGACTGCCAACTACATCCAGTTTACTGCGCCAACTGGAATGGGCGGTACTACAGGAAATTTGAGTACGCTTCTTCCTGATACCACCAGCGGTATTCACCTCGGGTTACCCTTTGACCATCACACGAACCCTTCTACCTACACCGGCCGTGTAGACTACATTTGGGGAGCCAGCTACCCGCAGCAACCACCCGCAGGGGTGTTCCATACGTTCTATCTGCCTTATGACCGTGATGAAGATACACGGTTGTACAAAGAAGCGCATGATATTACCTGGTGGCAGGCAAACCACCCTGACTGGGTTGAGTACAAATGTGATAAAACAACTGTTGCTTATGAATTTGGTGAAACAACCACTGTCCCATTAGATATCACCAACCCCAACGAGGTCGCCTACATGGAGCACACCTATGTTGATGCGGGACTGCAAGGGACACTGCTTGACCACCCAGGAGAAAAGTATGATGGAATTGCTTTTGATAATCCTGCTTTCCAAAACGCAGGAGACGGGACAGGGCAGCGGTGTGGTCACTGGGATGCATCTCATACTGTCTGGACACAACAGTTTAATGGGACAAGCAATGACCCAGCGTACCGCCAAGCAATCATTACCTGGACTAAGAACATGCAATCCTACATGCATAGCCACTACCCTAATAACCCGATGTCTGAGAACTTTTCCTTTGATTTTTCTTTCCCTACTGACTCAAACACACTTTTAAGCTACATCGATATCGATAACGATGAACAGGGTTTTACCAACGGCAATAACGCTTCGGCATCAAACCCTAAATCCTGGTACTATACTGACTCCCAGTGGGTGCAGAAAATGCAAGCATTACAGACTTTTATGAGCAATGGACCAAAAGGGTGGTACCCCAATAATCAGGAACCAGTTTCCTTTGCCAATCTTACCAATGACCAAGTGCAGTGGGCACTGGCAAACTATTTGCTTATTAAAAACAACACCAGCTACCTGAGTATCAGCGGATATCAGGAGTACGGGTATTTGCTAATCCGTCCCGAGTACGCTGCGCCCATTGGTTCTCCCACGAATGCCTACTATGCCTTGCAGAATGTGTACATGCGGGACTTTACAGGGGGATTAGTCATAGTGAACCCTTCCTCAAGCACCCAATACACTGTGTCTCTTCCTTCCGGCAAATACAAGGATTTGTACGGTAATACGATTGGCACTTCCTACACTTTGCCAGTCCATTCCGGCGTGGTGCTGCAGCTCGCCACATCGACCTTTGTTGCCCAGGCGGGGAGCACCAGTACAGAGATCGCCAAAACTCCTACTGATATTTCTCCAAAGCTCGCCCTCATCGAAGCCGTCCAGACAGTCAACAAAGCCTCAACACAAAGACAAGCAGTCCTTGCAGCAACCAACCCTATTACCGGCACCTCTTTGTCCTCTCCTGCTGGCATTGGCGTTGTGAGCTCCCAGTCGCAAGTCTGGGTGGCAAACCGTGGCAACAGCACGATTTCCGTCTTTGACTACAATGGGACGCTTCTGAAGACCCTCTCCGGCAACGGCCTCTCAGCGCCCTATGAGCCCACAGTGGTCGGCAACCAGGTGTGGGTACCTAACTCAGGCAACAGCACCATTTCCGTATTTAACCCTGATGGGACAGCTGCCGGTGTCGGTCCGTATTCCGGCAATAGTCTGTCAACGCCAAAGGGGATGATGGTAGTCGGCACGCAAGTCTGGGTGGAAAATGACGGCAACAGCACCATCTCCCGCTTCAACGTCAACGGCACCTCTGCAGGAACAGCCCTCACAGGCATTGCAAACCCCAGAGGCGGGGTGGTGGTGAGTGTCAATGGCACCCAGCGAGCGTGGATCCCAAGCCACGCAGGTAGCATCTACCGCCTTGATACCAATGGGAATCAGGTCGCAGCAACCATTACCGGTAATTCTCTTGCTAATGTCGAGTCCCTGGGACTGGTCGGATCACAAATTTGGGCACCAGATGCCGGCGGTTCAGTCTCCACCTTTAATCCAGACGGGTCAGCGGCCACCGGAAGTCCGGTCACCGATGGTGCCTTTAGCGATATCCATGGGGTTGCCCAAATTGGGTCACAAGTATGGATCCCTGATACTGGCTCAAATGCGATCTCTATTGTTGCTGCTCCTGCAGGTGGTCCAACACCTACCGCAGGAGTGACACCAACTCCGACGTCACCAGCAGGAGGAGTAACGGTTACCCCTTCTCCAACTGGTGCCTGTGCCCATACACTTCCTTCGGGTACCGGGGTGGCAACAACAAGTATCACGATTCCATCAACAGGGAGCTATGCGTTGTGGACTCGTATGATGGTGCCATCTTCTACTGCTAATTCTTACTATTTACAGGTTGATAGCGGGTGTCCGTATCTTGTTTCAGATACCACAGGGACAAATTCCTGGAATTGGGTTAGCAGTGCGCCAATCACGCTTGCCTTGGCTACCGGATCACATACGATTACCATGGTTGGCAACCAGGCAGGAGTGAAAGTCGATGAGCTGATCTTTTCTCAATCCTGCACCCCAACAGGAACAGGGGATGCTTGTTTTTCAACATCGACTCCAACACCTACGCCTCAACAGCAAACAGCCTCCACCTATCCATCAGGTATTAAACATGTGTTTGTGGTTGTCATGGAGAATACGGATTGGAGTCAAATTAAAGGAAATACCAACTCTGCTCCGTACATAAATGGACTTCTTAGTCGGTCCGATGCATCATACGCATCAAACTATCATAACGTTACCCCATCTGAAGTAGCAAATGGGTACCTCCATCCATCAGAACCCAATTATATTTGGCTTGAAGGAGGAACAAATAGTTTTACCGATCATACCTATACGAACGATAACGATGCAACAAGTGGGAATTATACCACCTCAACGAATCATCTCACAACGCTGCTGCAGAACAAAGGGTTATCCTGGAAAGCATACGAAGAGAGTATGCCCTCTGGCTGTCCCATTACCTCGTCAGGTAACTACGCAGCTAAACATAATCCCTTAGTTTTCTTTACTGATGTGTCTGGCAATCCTCCTTCAGCAACAAATACCAACTGCTCTTCGCATGTCGTTCCGTTTACCCAGCTTGCAACTGATTTGCAAAACAACACTGTTCCTTCTTACTCCTTTATCACGCCAAATCTCTGTGATGATATGCACAGCAATTCCTGTAGCGGGTCAAATGATCCAATTCACCAAGGAGATACGTGGCTTTCTACCAATCTGCCAACCCTCCTGAATTCTGCTGCCTACAAAAATGGTGGCGCGGTATTTCTTACCTGGGATGAAGACTCAGGCTCAACCACCAACAACCCGATTGGCATGATTGTTCTGTCTCCTCTGGCCAAAGGGAACGGGTACACCAACACCACCCTCTATTCTCACTCCTCCTTTGTCAAAACAGCGGAAACCATCTTTGGTCTTTCACCTCTTCTTGCCCATGCCTCTTCTGCCACTGATCTTTCTGATCTCTTTGTTACATCTGGTGGTTTAACATCAACTCCCACTCCTTCACCAAGACCGACACCGACGAATACGCCTCCACCTGCTTTTCTGGCGCAGGATACCTTTCAAAGACCAAACCAGACCTACTGGAGAACTGCATCAAATGGAATGATCTGGGGAGGTGATGCAAATAGTTCAAGCAGTTTTTCAATCAACAATAACGCTGGTTTGATAAAACCCTCTTCTGCCGCAGATTTACATGCAGTGTTAGGATCATCTGTTGCTAATGCTGAAGTGCTCATGAGCGGATCCATGACAGCTTTAGGAGGAAGAGTTAATAGCTTAGGAGTGGTCCTGCGATGGAGCAACAAGTCTAATTATTATCGTGCTGTTATTACCGGAAGGTATCTGGTCATTCAAAGAGTTGTGAACGGATCAACAACCAAACTAAAGAGCACATCCTTTCCTGCATCTCCCAATACGTCCTACATCATTCGTTTTAATGCAAACGGCACGACCCTATCAGTAAAAGCATGGCAAACAGGCACAATAGAACCTGCAAATTGGATGGTAACCGCTACAGATAGTACATTCTCTTCAGGTCAATGTGGCATAAGGACATATCAACAGGGTGGGTCTAGCGCAACAATTACGTCATTTCAGGCAAAACAGCTATAGGAGTCATTACGAATTCACTGCCGTACAGTATGAGTTGAATGGAGTGTCAACGGTTGGGCTTTTTGAAACGAGGAAAACCCATAAGATCAGGAGATAACTGCAAACTCTGCAATGGCGTTTCGCTCTTCGGGCGGATTCACCTTGAAATTGGCCGAACCGTGGGTAATCAATTTCGTAATAGCTGGGGAACGAAGTTGAAGCATCTGGTGCACCAGGCGGAACTCCACCCACTGCTAAATTCGCAATCAAATACATTGGTTTTTTTACAATATGTGTAGTATCAGTGTATCTTAACCGCTCAATACCATCTACATACCAAACCGATATCCTGATTCCTTCAATGCCTGTATAATGTTTCTTTGATCGGTAGCATTGTAGCTATTAAAATCTTGCAAGTTACCATCACCATCACCAATCAGTGATGCATGATATTTTTTAACGTCTTGTACAGCGAGTGCAAAATTTGCGCCATTGCAATACTCAAAATATAACGGAGCTATTTGCCATTGATCGTGTTCAGCAGCATATCCGTCAAGATTCTGGCGTGCGCCGCCTATACTGGATGTGCCCAGGCAATCAATACGGATTCCTGTACGTTTGAGCCGCTGTGCATTTATAGCATAATTGAGCGCTACTTGATCATCATGTTATATTTGTGTCAGTATGATTGTATTGGAGAAGGGCGGCTATAGTAATGAGGCGAATTTTACTCTGCAAGAAGCACAGGCGAGGCCGAAACTCTATCTGAAGCGCGGCAAGCTTACTTCAAAAGGCCTGGTGGATACGGATTCAACTAGACTCATGTTGAATCCGCAGTGGAACCGTCCTGGCGGGCAACATCCTCGGGGAGGCACGATTTTGTGCCACTGCCAGAACGCTTTCACTCTCACCCCACCGACACTTTTGGAGAAGTAACCACTTGTTTCCCGTTTACTTGTATTTGCAGACTCATCAGCAAACGTAGTCAGCGCCTACATCAAGGTCTTTACTCAAGTATTGGCTGAGCGTCACTGCCTGTTTATTGCTAAATACCAGTCCGCTCCATTTATTCTTCATCGCTGCACAAGAGGGGAGCGTTATCTGCAGATGCAGCTTCCACCGCGCACCCGCCTGTCGCTGGAGCAAATACTGGTAATGCCAACCCTTTGCATCCTTCGCGGCAGCGCCAGGAACCATCCAGACAAGTGTAATTGTATTGGTCTGGCCATAAGTGACAGTGAAAAAGCCTGCCCATACCTCGCGCCCAAAGTCCGTACTCGTGTCGCGTGGCTGCCATCCATTCTGCGCCTGCAACACACTGCCAGGTGGTACATAGACACGCACGTAGTCGCGGTATATATCTGAGCCGTAGACGGGACCTTTACTTACCCATGCATAGCGGATGGTGGTGTGATGAATGGCATTGCCCTTTTCATCAATGGCAACCTGGTCATTCAACGTATTGGTAATAAGCCTGTTTGCTTTACTTGGCGAGATGTTCGCATCCACGACAAAGAGGCTGTCACCTCCTTGCGATTGAATTGACGAGTCGAGGTGAGAGCTTTGGAGAAGCTTCTCTGCACTGCTGGGATTGAGATAGACCTGCACATCCTTCGAGCGCAGTGAATTGATTATCAGTTGCAAGAGCCTGGGGAGGGCGGAAGATGAAACCTGGCGGACGCGATCCAGAAAATGCTTTGCCAATAGAGCTGTGAAGTGCTTACGCACCGTCGAAAGCCCATCAGGCGAAAGAGACTCTCCGTGACCAGTAGTCCCCGGCCCGACCTGGTAATAGTGTATACGATCAACCAGGTTCTGTGCTGTCACGGTCTCGTGATACTCAGGAACTTTGATCGGCCCGGTAATTCCAAGGGCCCGCTCAATGAGCACCGGCGTAATAGCGATCACCCCCTGGACAGGAATGTTGCCTCCCTCGCGCGCATAGTTTTGTTCGGCATAGCGGGCCGCAGTTGGAAAGTCTGCATCCAGATTGGAATCGCGAAGGCTCCAGCTCGGGGCTAAGTTAAACCAGGTATATGCCGATGGAAAAAGAATACGATGACCAGTAGCATCATAAGCTTTATCGAGCAAGTAAGTGTCCGTGATATGAGCAGCCGTTAACCGCCCCCCTGAAAAAGTAGCGATACCATAGTTTCCAATAAAGCCACCACCAGGCCTCAGTTCAGTCGAATCGAGTATTTCAAGGAGATAATTTGCCGACGGGCCAATGCCGAGCAGCAAAGGGGCAACAGGGAGAAGGCCCTCTATGGTCTCAAGCCATGCCTGGAGTTGTGGTATATCTCTTTGGAAGGTGGCGAGGTACCCGCCGAGGCGTGGGTCAAGCTGCAAATCCGATGGCTGTAAATGATTGACCTGGTTAACGATCAGAGTGAGGATCGCCTTGATCCGTTGAAAATCCGTCTCTATAACCGTGAAATCTGCCATCGTGATGCCCTGTGCCTGGGCATTTAATGGATTATGCAACCTTGAAATGATTAAACTCAAGACGTCGCAACCAGTTATCCCAGTTTGAGATGCCTCAATAGCTATGGGCAACACGTGTAATGCGGCGCTCAGACGAGCCCCATAGACAGGGATAGACGTGCTTATCCCCGGCAACGATTTTAAATCGTTATCCACCTGAACAAAGGCAGCCGATGAGGCGGCAAACTCATGCCGTGCCCGGCTCACAGTCTGAGCATCAAAGGGGGTTTTGGGCAGCGTTTTCAAAAGCGTCTCGGCCGTTCGCAGGTGTTGCATTCCCACTTGTGCTAAGGACAAGTCTCGAAGGTAGTTCCCACTGTACGTTTGATACGTTTGATATCCAACAACCGAAAGTCCTGCACCTACCACACACGCGAGTGTAAGGGTGAGAATGATAATATAAAACTTCTTTGACTTTCGCTTTCTGCTACTGACCATTTGTTTATCTTTCATATTAATCCAAAGCGGGTAAAAACTGCCCCAAGCCGCCTGGTGAAGTTATGCGCTCCCATGGTTCTCATTCAGAAAGTGACCAGAATCATAGTTTATCCATTACAACAATTTGAGTGGAGAGTCCTGTGAAGATTGTACGTAAGTTTGGGTCATTAGCAACCAGAGGTTCTGATGACAACAGCCAAGCGATTGAAAAGCCGGATGAGGTGATAAGCCTCACGTCCGGTTTTGAACCCGAGTGGCGGAGGCGACACCGTCGCTCAGGTTAACCTGCCAGCGTTCATCATCACTGCGCTCGCCACACCTGCACTGTCTTATCCACGCTCCCCGAGGCGATGAGGGTGCCATCTGGCGACCATGCCACCGTCCATACGGGCTCGGAATACCCGAGGTAGATTAAGACATGCCCGCCATTGGCTGCATCCCACACCTGCACCGTGTCATCATCGCTCCCCGAGGCGATGCGCTTGCCATCCGGTGACCAGGCCACCGCATTGACATGATCAGCGTGTCCGTGATAGGTGTAGACATGTCCGCCATTGGCTGCATCCCACACCTGCGCCGTCCTATCCGCGCTCCCCGAGGCGATGCGCTTGCCATCCGGTGACCAGGCCACTGCATTGACACGACCAGCGTGCCCGCGATAGGTGTAGACATGCCCGCCATTGGCCGCATCCCACACCTGCACCGTGCCATCATTGCTTCCCGAAGCGATGCGTTTGCCATCCGGTGACCATGCTACAGTTACCACACGTTCTAAATGCCCGCGATAGGTGTAGACATGTCCGCCATTGGCTGCATCCCACACCTGCACCGTGCCATCATTGCTTCCCGAAGCGATGCGCTTGCCATCCGGTGACCATGCTACCCCCATCACACCAGCGGAATGGCCGCGATAAGTATAAAGAGCTGTTCTGAGAGAGGAAGAAGTGGAGGTCCGGAGTACGGAGGGAGGGTTGGTAGGAGAGCCAGTGGAGGTCTGGGACGCTGGGGACAGGTTAGTTGGCAAGCCACACGAAGTGATGAACGATGTGATACTCCCCCCTGCGAGAGTGAGTCCTGCTAGCTTCCGTAAAATGGCACGCCGAGACATCCTCTGCTCGCCAATCAGCAGGCCAAGTGGCCCAGCGTCCCGTGAAAAGGAATGTTGATGAGCCATTAAGAAAGGCTCCTTTCTGTCTGAGTACGATGGTTTCCTTTCTAGTGCTCTATTCATTAAACGCGATGGGTATTACAACAAGAGGAGAGTTGCACGAACTGGCTTCATAAGACCAGCCCTTAATCTCACCACATTTTAAGGAACGTCGCACTAGTCCATATTTATTGATAAACTACTGTTTGTAATAGGCGTTGGCAGCCACCCGTGCCGGTTTGAGAATAATCATGCAGGTTCGAGGGCAATCAGAATCGTTATATTGTCATTTGCGCCGCCATTAAGCGTGCCGTGAATCGTGCCGGTGGCACCAGTTGAAGCGAAGATCTCCTGCGACATCTCCGAGGTGGTCGACGAACTACTGCCGGTACTCCACTGCTCAGTAAACCCTGAGGGGACAT
>WNGM01004163.1_pt1 | contig 13495 bp, 16 predicted proteins | sample 5400571 | NCBI WGS metagenome assembly WNGM01 (sample SAMN13153378, study PRJNA577476) | soil metagenome | isolation source: 100 cm soil or saprolite under Garry oak tree replicate 2 | place: USA:California | collected 2016-06-15
GCAACGCTGCCCGGCGTCACGCGGGAGCGGTACTGCACATCGCGCGCCGCCGCGACTGACAGCCACCCGATCACGCGCGCTCCGGCCCCGCCCTGGCCCCCACGCCGCCAGGCGGCACGCCCGGGCACGGCCGAAGAAAATGACATACCGGTGAGAAGAACTCTGCCGACAGATCGATGAGAGTGCGCCGGAACCGCAGGTCAACGCGGCCTGAGGGGACATCAAGGCTGAGAACCTACATCGGCATCGTTGGGCGCGTGCTTGGTGGCGGCGGCCCTAGCGTGACCACGGCTGCCGTTGTGGTTTGGCACCGCGTGCAGCTCCGACGCCCGCCAGCTGGCCGCGCACTGGTGGACGAACGCCGTGTCGTCGTACCGCGACCCCGCCGACCTCGCGCTGTCCCCAGCGGCGCGCCAAATCGACCGGGGCCACCATTCGTTGCCGCTGCTCGCCGGAGCGCTGCGCGACCGGGCGACCCAGCAGGTGCACTTCTCGCCGACGTACTACGGCGACGCATGGGCTGGTCCTGGGCGATACGCTGCTCGACGGCGCCTTCGACCCCTATGCGGACACGGGATATGGCTGAGGTCGCCGTCGCCCGGCAGACGACGGCAACCGTTCGTGCGACAAAGGAGCGACCCATGGAGCAACAGCTGCCACTTGCGAACATCGTCACGCTCGGCGTGCGTGACTTCGAGGGCGAGCGGGAGTTCTACCGTCGGCTGGGTTGGCCGCAGGCGTTGGACAGCGACGGCTTCACCGTCTTCGAGCTGCGTGGCGCCCTCCTCGCGTTGTTCGGCGTCGACCAGCTCGGCGCCGACGCGCACGCCGCGCCGGAGCTCGGGCACGGCGGCATCCGCAGCTCGGTCATCATCACCGCGGACCGGCCAGAGGACGTCGACGCCCTCGTCCGGCGCGCCCGGGACGCCGGTGCCACCGTGACGAAGGAACCGACGGAGGCAGAGTTCTTCGAGGGCCGGGATGCGTACTTCGCCGATCCCGAAGGCAACTACTGGGAGGTCGCGTGGGCCGCCAGGGACAACCCGGTCACCGCGGCGGCCCGGCGCGCCGCCGGGCAGCGGCAGTGACTTGTTACCTCGTCCGCCGGTATGGCTGCCCGGCTCCGTCAACCGCAGGTTCTCCTCGCCGGTCAGCAGATCGTCCACCGCCGAGAACTGGCCGGTGACCCCGATCGCGGCGCGCACCCCGTCCGGATCGGTGACCACATCGTGGCCGGCGACGCCGATCTGGCCGGAGTCGGCTGGGATCAGGGTGGACAGCATCTGCACCATCGTGGTCTGCGCCGTTGGGTCCGAGCAGGGCGAAGATCGTGCCCTCGGCGACGGTGAGATCGATACCGTCGAGCACCACCTTCTCGCCGAAGGACTTGCACAGCCCGGCTACCGTGATCGCTGGCGCGCTGCTCATGGTCATCCTCGTCTCTACTGGCGGGTCTCGCCCGGGGAGCTCACCCGCGGCGCGCAGCGCGTCACGATGGGCTGTCCACTCCTTCTGCAGCACCGCGACCCGCTCCTGCAGGAAGTCGGCGAACGCGGCCATCTCCAGCAGCATCGCTCGCCGCTCGACGGGGGCGCCCGCCACCACCTCCAAGCCCTCCCGCGCCAGTTCGCCGAGCTCCTGGTATTCGGTGAGGTCGAACCCTCTGGCCTCCGGGGACGTCAGGTCAAGGCGGACCCGGTCCACTCGCCCGCGCCCGCGTGCGGCGGATCGCGTGCGTGGCCTCCAGGGCCTTCACCGCCCCGGCGATCGCGCTGCGGCTGGCCAGCAGCGCCTCGGCCAGCTCACCAATGCTCTGCTCCGGCGGGTCGCAGACCGCTAGGTATCCGAGCAGGCGGCCCACCATCGGTGGGTAGGCGTAGCGGCGCGCGTAGAAGCGCCCCATGTGGTCGGCAAAAGTGATCTCTGCATCGGTCGGCACTGGGCCAACATGCACACATGACTGTGATAACACAAATCCATGCCAGCTCAGCGCGGCAGCCCGGGTCCGCGCCGACAAAGGCAGCCGGGCGACGTGCACGGCGTACTGCTCGTGGCACGCGGCTCGTATACGTCGTATACGCCAGATACACACGGGTGGTCGCCGCTGCCTCTACGTGCTGAGATGGGGTGACGATCACCCGCGTGTCAGCTCGTTCTGGATGAACGCACGGCAGGCGTCAGAGCTCTGCAGATAGTCACCTTCCCTGACCGCCATCGGGTGGTCCTTCTGGCGCGGATCTGGCATGCATCCGCAGCGGTCGATTGCAGGATTGTTAGGGTTCCGGGCAGGAGAGAGGAATCTAGGGCTGAGTGGGTGTCCAAGAAGGGACCGCCACGGTTGGACGCAATTGATCTCATCGGCGTGTGCTTCGATGGCTCGGGGCGGCTTGCCGGGCAAGCAAGTGCTCCCGCCGCGCTGCGGGAGGCCGGCTTGGCGGCGGCCCTGCACGGGCGCGCGAGCCTGACGCCGGATGTCGTCGTCTCGGAGCCCATTTCGGCACGTGGATCCTTTGGGTTCGTGAACGAGCGCGCGCTCCTGGAAATGGTGGACCTGCTGCATGCGCGTGTCCTGGCGGCTCTGGCGCAAGGGCGTTTTCCGCTGGTCTACGGCGCTGACTGCGCGGTGCTGCTCGGAGCGGTGCCTGCGCTAGCGGACGTTCTCGGAGGGGCTGGCCTGGTCTTCATCGACGGCCACGAAGATGCCACCACCATGGAGGCCTCCGCCACCGGCGAGGCCGCCAACATGGAGGTGGCCTTCTTGCTGGGCCTGACTGGCCGGCGGGCGCCGGAGCCACTGCGCGGCCATGCGGGCGTGCTGGGGCCGGAGGCAATCGCCATGCTGGGGATGCGCGACGGCCTGTACCGCCGCGAAATCGCAGTCCCCACGATCGCGGACCGGGTGCGGGTCCGTACCGCAGCTGACCTCCGCGAAGATCCGGCAGAGGGTGGCCGCCAGGCCGCCGGGCAGGTCACATCACAAGCTCCCGGATGGTGGCTGCACATCGACCTGGATGTGCTCGACAGGCATGAGTTCAGTGCCTGCGGCGCCGCGAGCGATGACGCAATGCCAGGCGGGCTATCGTGGCCCGAGCTAGCCGCCATCGCATCATCGGCGCTGCAAGTCGGCGGCGCCCGCGGATGGAGCCTTGGCGTCTACAACCCTGACCTTGACCCGGAGCGGCGAGCGGCACAGCGAATCGTGAACTTCATCGCCGATGTCACAGGCGGCTCGATGTAGGTTCCGAACAGCTGGCCGTGTGCGCTTGCGCCACCGGCCGCCAGACGGCAAAAGCGCCAGGCGCGGGCATGCACCCAGTCACGGAGGGCGCGAAGTGGCCGAGCTGGCAGCGCCGGGGCGGCATCGACCCGACCGTCTTCGGGAGGTCCTGGCCCGGAAGAAGCCGAAAGCGCGTCGACGAGAGGCCCGGGCATGGTGGCGCCCATGTGGCCAGCTCGCGGAGCCGGTCGCCGAGATGATACCGGCCGGGTGCGGGCGCCGAAGGCCAGCCTCGGGGCTTTGCCGATCGACAACATCACCCTGAGTGACCGGGAAGGTCAGGATAATGTCCGGCGAGCTGGATGCCAACCAGATCCCCCTCGTGCGTGAAGATTCCGTTGGCCGGACCCGCTGTTACCCGCTCCTCCTCGGTCAGGCGGGCAAGCCGGTCGTCATAGATGTGGCCCGGGATGCCGCCGTGATCATGGCGGTCGCGGCAGAACTGCTCTGCTGGCTGATCTGAGTCCGGCTGTGCCATCACGCCTTCCAGCTGGTCTGTGGAAAAGGGCCGTGCCGGGCGCATGCGGCCGGACGCCATCGACATGAGGCTCCCGGCGAGTCAGCAGCGCGCCTATCCAGCTATTGATCTAGTGTTTTCGCAGCATGACTGATGGAGGCTTCCGGCGTGCGTGGGCCGAACGGGCAGGCGATTATTTCGCCGCCACGTTCGGCCTGGCGCCGGTCATGGCCCGGCTGCCGGCATGGCTGATGATCTGCGAGCCCGCCGAGCAGTCCGGCTCGGAGCTTGCCGCGGCGCTCGGGGCGAGCCGGGCGTGGTCACCGCCAGCCTGCGGCTGGCCCAGGCCGCCGGGCTGATCAGCCGCCGCACCCGGCCGGGTGACCGGACGGTCTGCTACGTGATCGACGACACCGCCTGGCATGAGGCCGTCCGCCGGCGTATCGCGAGCATGGGCACGTTCGTCCAGATCGCGGACGAGGCCATCGATCATGCCGGAGACAGCGGCGAGCCCGCGACCCGGATCCGCGCGGCACGCGAGTCTTCGCCTGGCTGGGCACGCTCGCCGATGCCCCGGGCCTGAACCCCGCGCGGAAGGAGCCGCACGAGTGAGCACCGACATCCACCACCACATGCTGCCCCCGGTCCTGGCGGCTGCCCTCGCCGGCCACGGCGTGCACGCGATCGGCGGCGAGCCGGTCCCGGCATGGGAACCGCAAGCATCACTGGACATCATGGACCGCAGCGGCATCGCCCGCGCGATCTTGTCCGCGCCGGTCCCACTGCATTTCCTCGACCCCGGCCAGGCCGCGGCGATGGCAGGCGGAATCAACCGCTTCGGCGAGGACTGCACCCAGCGCCAGCCCGGCCTCTACCAGGGCGACCCGCAGCTCGACCCGCTGTACGCGGAACTGGACAAGCGACACGCCGTCGCGTTCATTCACCCGGCCGTGTACACCGCCGGCCGTTACCCGGTGCAGCCCGGCGACGGATTGCCCGTGCCGGGCATCCAGCCCTCGCAGCTGGAATTCGGCTTCGATGCGACCCGCGCCGTGGCGAACCTGCTGATCAGCCAGGTCGACCAGCGCTTCCCCGGCATCCGGTTCGTGTTCACCCACAGCGGCGCGTGCGTCCCGTCCGTGCTGCACAAGCTGCTCGACCGCAAGCCCGTGGTCGACGCCTACACCGCCCACATCCGCGACCATGGCACGCCGCCCCCGGCCGCGGACCTGCTGCGGCAACTGCATGCCGCCGAAGCCCGCCAGCGCGTCCACTGGCTGTAGATCGACACGGCCCTGTCCACCGCCGAACCGGTCCTGGACGCCCTCACCGCGATCGTGCCCACCGCCCACATCCTGCCCGGCACCGATTTCCCCTTCGGACAGGAAATCGGCCTGCGCTACACGCTCCACGGCATCCGCGACTGCCCCTGCTTCACCGACGAGGACCGCGCGCTCGTCCTCGATGCCAACGCCCGGAGCGGCGGAACGCTGCGTGAACATCGCGCGGCGATCATGCTCCGCCGTCGGCCTGGGGCGGCTAAGGGAACGAAGCCCCGCCCGGCTCGATGGCCGTCGCCTGCGACCAGACAACTTGCCAGCCATCCTCGCCGCGCCGTACAGGTTTGTTCTTCAGATCGGCATCGATGTCCTCGATCGAGCACCCGTCCTCTCCAGGCCCACTCGTATCTCCTGCGCCAGCCTCGCGGCCATCCGGTCGATGACCAGACACTCGGAGCTTCCGGCCGCCGCCGTCCGGAGATCATCCGCGCCGTCATGCGGGGCTGACGGATGCTCTGTAAATTCCGTGTGACAGAGGTGATATCGCCGGTGTTTCGGGTTCTAAAGTTTGAACTAGCACCCTCAGTAGATGGCCGGCTCCGGCGGGCGGGGACGATGCGGGGTTCGCCGGCTCGGCTGGAAGGCAGAGACCATGAGCCGCCGGGCCAAAATCGTCTGCACACTCGGGCCCGCCTCCTCATCCCCGGAACAGGTCGCCGAACTGGTCGCGGCCGGCCTGGACGTTGCCCGCCTCAATATGAGCCATGGCACGCACGCTGCCCACCTCCAGGCGTACCGGGCCGCCCGTGCCGCCTCCGACGAGGCCGGGCGCAGCGTCGGGGTGCTCGTTGACCTGCAGGGGCCGAAGATCCGCCTCGGCAGCTTCGCGTCGGGTCCGGTGACCTTGCCCGCAGGCGGCGAGTTCGCCATTACCGGCGAGGATGTCCCGGGCAGCTCCGCCGAGGCGTCGACGACCTATCCCGGGCTCGCCGCTGATGTCGGGATCGGCGACCAGATACTGGTCGACGACGGCCGGGTCGTGCTCGAGGTGACCGGCGTGCGGGGCGCGCGCGTGCGGACGCGTGTCCTGGTGGGAGGCGTGGTATCCGACCACAAGGGCCTTAATGTTCCCGGCGCCAGGCTCAGCGTGCCCGCGCTCAGTTCCAAGGACGAGCAGGACCTGCGCTGGGCGCTTGGCCTGCGTGCTGACATGATCGCGCTGTCCTTCGTGCAGGGGCCCGAAGACGCCGCGCCGGTCCGCAGGATCATGGACGAGGCGGGCGCCCGTCTGCCGCTCATCGCCAAGATCGAGAAACCGCAGGCAGTCGACGCGCTGCCCGAAGTGCTCGAGACCTTCGACGGTCTCATGGTGGCTCGCGGCGACCTGGGAGTGGAGCTACCGCTCGAGCAGGTACCCATGATCCAGAAACGGGCGGTCAGCCTGGCTCAGGACAAGGCCAAGCCCGTGATCGTGGCGACGCAGATGCTGGAGTCGATGATCTCCGCGCCCAGGCCGACCAGGGCCGAAGCGTCGGATGTCGCCAACGCCGTGCTTGACGGCGCCGACGCCCTCATGCTGTCGGCAGAGACCAGCGTCGGCGCCTATCCCGCCGCCACCGCCGCGACGATGGCAAGGATCATCGTCGCGGCGGAACGCGAGTGCCTGCACGCCGTCCCCTCCCTGACCCGGGTGCCGACTACCACCGGCGGCGCGATCGCGCGCGCGGCCGCCGAGGTCGGCGCGATCGTCAACGCCACGGCGCTCATCGCCTTCACCATGTCGGGTGAGACCGCCAGACGGCTCGCCAGGTACCGGTCGCCGATCCCGCTCCTCGCCTTCACGCCGCTCCCGGCAACGCGCAGCCAGCTGGCACTCACCTGGGGCGTGGAGACATTCATCGTCCCGCCCGTGCGGCACACCGACGACATGGTCAAGCAGGTACAGACCGCCCTCCTCGACGTCGGCCGCTGCCGGCAAGGCGACAAGGTCGTGATCGTCGCAGGCAGCCCGCCAGGAACTCCCGGCAGAACCAACGCGCTTCGCGTTCACCGCATCGGTGACGCCATCGCCCCCGACAGCATCTAGCCCGTGCCGCCACAAGACCCCGCACGACGAGCACGCGCCAGGCGCCCAGTCCGCCGGTCACTGGCCCGGCGCTGTCCTGACGATTGCCGGCGCGGGTACGGGTCTCGCTGGCGTGGCATAAGGGTGCGCTCGCCAATGCCAGCAAGTCTCCTGACCGATTACGGGCAGGCGCTCGAGGCGCTCAAGAGCGCCGGGGCCGTGATTCACCTGGCCAACATCCCGGCGCCCGGCGTGTGCACTGCGGCGGTCATGTTCAACGCCAACATGACGATGAACTTCGACGTCTTCCACGCTGCGGCGAGCCTCGGCCTGAGCCGGGTGGTGTGGGCGTCGAGCGAGACCACGCTCGGCCTGCCGTTCGGCGTGGGCCCGGGGGAGATGCCGTTCCTGGAAGCCGAGGGGCCGCCGCCGCGGTACGCCCCGGTGGACGAGGATCACTATCCGGTGCCGACGGTGACGTACGCGCTGTCGAAGGTCGCGAGAGAGACGGTCGCGGCGAACATCGCGCGGTGGTCGGAGATACCGTTCGTCGCGCTGCGCTTTTCCAACATCATGGTTCCGGGCGACTACCAGGAGTTTCCCTCGACCTGGCCGGATCCGCGCGCGCAGGTGGAACCTGTGGGGTTACGTGGACGTCCGGGACGTGGCGGCGGCGTGCCGGCTGGCGCTTGAGGCGCCCGCGGAGGCCGTCGCGGGCAACCCGAGCCTCATCATCGCCGCGGCTGACACCGTGATCAACCGCTCGTCGCAAGCGCTGCTGGCCGAGGTGTTCCCCGGTGTCCCGCTGACTCGCGAAGGTCGGCGAGTTCGGCACGCTGCTCGCGATTGACCGCGCCCGGCAGGTGATCGGCTACCAACCGCGTCACTCCTGGCGCGACCACCTGCCCGCGTCCTAAGCCGGACGGCCAGCTATGTCACCTGCGCAGTCAAAGCGCTACCATCACGGCGACCTGAAAGCTGCGCTCATCGACGGCACCGTCGAGCTGATGGCCGAACGGGGGGTACGCGGCTTCTCGCTGGCCGAGCTGAGCCGCCGCGCCAGGGTGACCGTGGCCGCGCCGTACCGGCACTTCGCCGGGCGGGATGAGCTGCTCGCCGCCGTCGCCGTCCGCGCGCTGCACGCATTCGGGCAGGCGCTGGCGGCGCAGGCGTCCGAGGCGGATCCGCCGGAGCGGCGGCTGGCGGCGATGGCCAGCGGGCACGTCCGGTTCGCCGCGGAACAACGCGCGCTGTTCAGCGTCGTGTTCGGCGTCGGCCTCGACAAGAAGAGCCGCTACCCGGAGCTGCGGCAGGCCTACGAGGACGTCGAGCGCATGCTCGGCGGCTGCGTCGGGGAACTCTGCCCGGGAGATCCGGATGCGGCCGAGCAGCTCGCCGACGCCATCGAGGCCACCGCGCATGGCTATGCGGCGCTGCTCACCGACCAATCCGGATCGCCCGATCCGGCCGCCGTCAACCGTGCCGCCGGGCAGGCCGCAAGCGCGACGCTCGCCTTGATCCGGGGCCGGGCGGCGCTGTGGGAGCGCGGCTAGATCAGGCGAGCAGGCTGTCCACAGGCCACGAGGCTGCGAATGAATTCCCGTGCCGATTCCGCATCCTTGGTGTTGCGGGTGGACGGCCGCGTCGGCGATGCAGGCGCAGTCGAGTCCGTCAGCCAGCACCCGCCCGGCACCGACAAATCATCCTGTACGCCAGCCCGGCACGGAAGGTTTCCACGGTCAGCTCGGACTCCTGCGCATGAACACGGCCATGGCGATCTGGCACGACCCGCGGAATCGAATCGGGCTGCCGAGCGCGGACCGCGAGGGCTATGGCTTGCGGCCGACGGCGCAGAACTGATCCACATCCTTGGCGCTACCGCCACCGATGTCCGCGACATTGGGACGCCACCGAGGGGTCGACACCACGCCGGGCTCCAGCACCTCCAGGCCATCAAAGAACTGAGCGATCTGCTCGGGGCTGCGGAGGATGACGGGCGGCTTGCCGAACTTATTCCAGCGCCCCACCGCCTCATCTGAGATCGCGCCGTAGATGACATTGGTGCTATGGGAGACGACCAGGTAGCTGCCGGAGGGCACGGCCTCCATCAGGCGGGTGACGATCGATCGTGCCTCGTCGAAGTCTGTAATGTGATGCAGGATCGCGATGAGCGTGATCGCGACCGGCTTGCTGAAGTCCAGCGTCCGTGCCGCTTCTTGCAAGATCTTTCCTGGATTCCGCAGGTCGGCGTCGACGTAATCGGTGGCACCCTCCGGGCTGCTGGTGAGAAGGGCGCGGGCGTGTGCCAGCACGAGGGGGTCATTATCGGCATAGACAACCCGCGATTCCGGCGCGATGGACTGGGCGACCTGGTGCGTGTTGTTGACTGTCGGCAGGCCGGTACCGACGTCAAGGAACTGGCGGATCCCGGCCTCACCAGCCAGGTACTGAACCGCACGGGTGAGGAAGGCGCGCGCGGCGCGAGCGAGCAGGACGATGTCCGGGTACATCTCAGCGACCCTGTCACCGACCTCACGGTCCACCGGGTAATGATCCTTGCCGCCCAGCCAGTAGTTCCAGACTCTGGCCGAGTGCGACACGGTGGTGTCGATCAGGGAAGCGGGCGAGTCGTTGGTCACGGGTGCCCTTCCATATGGGTGGGTGCGGCCGTACCTGCGGGGACCGGCACTGGCCTGCGGCAAGTTCAGGCCTCAGGCCTGCCTCAGCAGTTCACTGAGTATTGCGCTGCTGGAGGTGCCGGTCTCGGCCTGGACGCACAACTGGTTCATGACGGTCATGTAGCCGAGGACGTCATCGGGCTGGTCAAGATAGAGGGCGCTGTTGAGCTGTTCGAGGTAGACCACGTCGGGCACGTCCGGCTCAGAGAATCGCAAGATCGTGAACGGCCCGCCCGCCGCGGCATGCGGGCCGACGTGGAACGGGACAATCTGGAGCGTGACGTTGGGCAGCTCGGTGATCTGCAGCAAGTGCTCAAGCTGCGCGCGCATCACCTTGCGGCCGCCCGGGGCCCGGCGCAGCGCCGCCTCGTCCAGCACCGCCCATATCTCAGGGGCGTCGGGCTGGGTGAGCAGCTGCTGGCGCTTCATCCGGATGCTGACGCGCCGGTCGATCTCCCCGGCAGGCGCGTGTGAGTTCGCGATGAGGATGACGGCGCGGGTGTAGTCCTCAGTCTGCATCAGGCCGTGAATGAACTGCACTTCGTAGGTGCGGATGATGGAAGCGGCCTTCTCCAGCCCTATGTAGAGCTCGAACCATCTGGGCAGGATGTCGTTGTACTGCTGCCACCAGCCGGGGGCAGCGGCCTGGCGGGTAAGCGTCAGCAGCCGTTCGCGTTCGACCTCGTCGGTGACGCCGTACAGGGTGAGCAGATCGGCTACATCGCGTTGCCGGGCGGCGCTGCGCCCGCGCTCCAGGCGGCTGATCTTGGAATGAGTTGCCCTGATCGCTTCCGCGGCATCCCCTGTGGTGAGGTCGCCGGCTTCGCGCAGCCTGCGCAGTTGCGCGCCCAGCGCCATCCGCAGCGCCGTCGGCCCGGAGCGGGCGTCGGGGAGCGCCAGGTTGGGTGCGGGGCTGGGTGCCCCGCCTTTCCCCGATTGACTCGAGATCATCGATGCTCCTTGAGACCATTGCCGCGACAAACTCGCCCCAGTGTCCCATTGCCCGATCCCCGTTGCATAGCGGCACCTTGGCCGGGCGGTGCGACAGGCACAGGAAGCCGGGCCTAGCATCACGCGCGCTCCAGGGCTGTCCGCCGCAAGGCGCGGGGAACGTCAGCCGGTCAGGTCGTCGAACTGGCCGTCCTTGACTCCCTGGATGAAGGCGGTGACCTCCGCTGGCGTGTAGATCAGCGCAGGACCGCCGGGATGGCGCGAATTGCGGACGGCGATCGCCCCACCGGGCAGTTCGGCCACCTCCACACAGCTGCCGTTCGGGTTGCTGTAGTGGCTCTTACGCCACGCGGCTCCACGCAGTCCGGAAGCTGGCATGCCGTTAAAGGCCTCAGTCATCGACTTTTCTCATTCCTTCCAGCACGGTCGCCCCTGCGCCTGCCAGCCGCTATCGGGTCATCACGGACCGGGCACGCCACGTCCTGGCAGCCGCCAGCGACACGCTCTCGCAATGGCCCGCAGACCTAGCCACGGGCGTGACCGGTTGCCGTTTGCTGCCAGCAGAAACCTAACGCCTGCACGTGCATCTGTCCTGTTCAATCAGACGATCTTGCGAATGTTCTTGCAACTGTGCTTGCGGCCGCAGGGCAGGAACACCAGGATGGTCTTGTACGCCACGACGCACCGACCTGCGGAGACCGATGGCAGAACCCCTCACCTGCTGCACGGGAGGCACACGCCGGCACGGCAGGCGCATCGGCGGCAGGCGCATCGGCGGCCCGGCGATGCGCCGGAGACCAGCGGTGACGGCTTTCGCCCCCGGCGCCAAGTCTCATCCGAGCCGCCAGGACAGACCATGCTGGACGAGTGGCCACTTCTGAGCCACCTCCAGCTCGGGGCCTTGCCCGGCGCGGTGGCATGCGCGCGGCTGCACGCCAGGCAGGTGTTGTGGGAGTGGGGGCTGGCGGCGATCGCCGAGAACGCCGAACTGCTCGTTTCCGAGCTCGTGACCAACGCCACGCAGGCTTCGCCGTCGGCCGAGCGGATCCAGCCGGTGGGGCTGTGGCTGTCATCTGACCGGTCCCGGCTGCTGATCCTGGTGCAAGACACCAGCCGTTACCCGCCGGAACCTACCGGCGGTGCGGGCGGCGACGACGAACGCGGGCGCGGGCTGCTGATCATCGATGCGATTAGCACGAAATGGGGCTGGAACGCCAAAGACGACAGCAGCGGCAAAGTCGTGTGGGCGTTGATCGAATAGCAAATGACGGATGTCAGACGACCGTAGTCTCTCCGCGGTGTCATCTGCATCCCGATCAGGTCCGGCTCGGCCACGACCCCGAGCAGATCGCCCGGACCGTGGCCATCCACCTGCGGGTATCCGACTCCCCAGGGCCCGCGCGCAATCCCTAGCGCCGCTCCCCGCCACCGGCACTCCCCCGCCGGGCTGATGTTCACGGCGCGGCCCGCCGCGGCCCCGACCGGAAAACACCGTCCATGCCCGCAGCGGCACCCTCGGTACGGCAGCCGGAGATGGAGGTCTTCACTGCAGGTCAGCGTTCCGAGACGCCGGCATGCGCGCAGCTCGATCTATTTGCCAGGTACTACAGTCCGGGTTTGTGAGCTAGTGTCTCGTAATGGAAGCTGCTTTACTTGACGTTGTTGGCTACAAGCTTCTTGTAGTCGCGATCAAGAGGGGCGACCTTCTCCAAGATCTCGCTCGCGGTTGCTGTCCACTCAAAGGCTTGGAATCCTCATTCCAGTGCTCGATGTAGTCACCGATCCTCTTGATCAGCTGGGCGACTGACCTGAAGTCCCCGCGCCGGATCGCCTGACGGGTGATAATTCCGAAGAACGTCTCGATCTGGTTGATCCAGAAGCCGCCCTTCGGGGCCCTTCGGGGTGAACTGGAATTTCACGTTAGGGTGCCTCGCCAGCCATTCACCAACCGCAGGGTTATTGTGAGTCGATAGGAGGCATATCCAATGGAGGGTGAGTTCAGACCCTTGACGGATCATATCGAGCAGCCATCGGAGCGCCTGCGGAACAGGGCTGAGTGGGCGATCACGCACGCCGCCACGACGACCCACGCGCGCCAGGAGATCGCAATTTACAAGCCAATTCCGGTCATCCGATCGCGAAGAATTGGTTCTAACCAGAAGAAATCCATGGCAGTGCGCAGATTTGGGATGGAGAATCGACCGCCAGAACCGTAGCCTGTGACGAAGCGCACGAAGCCCGCAGAACGGAGCCGTTCATGGTCGCCACCCACCACCACAGCTGCACGCTCTGCGAGGCGACCTGCGGGATCACCGTGACCACCGACGGCGACCGGGTGGTGGACGTCCGCGGCGACGAGCACGACCCCATCTCTCGGGGCTACATCTGCCCGAAAGCGACCGCGCTGGCCGACCTGCACCACGATCCGGACCGGCTCAAGCGGCCGTTGGTCAAGCGTGACGGCGAGTTCGTCGAGGTGAGCTGGCACGAGGCGTTCGACCTGGTCGGTGATCGCCTGCGGGCTATCCGGGCGAAGTACGGCAAGCACGCGCTGGGCGTGTACTACGGCAATCCGGCCGCGCATAACCTCGGGCTGATGCTGTTCGGCATTCCGCTGTTCCGCTCGCTGGGCACGCGCAACGTGTTCTCGGCGACGTCGGTCGACCAGCTGCCGCAGATGCTCGCGGCGTACCTGATGCTCGGCCACCAGGGGCTGCTGCCGGTGCCGGACATCGACCGCACCGACCTGTTCGTCTGCATCGGCGCGAACCCGCTGGTGTCCAACGG
>WNGM01005046.1_pt1 | contig 13495 bp, 17 predicted proteins | sample 5400571 | NCBI WGS metagenome assembly WNGM01 (sample SAMN13153378, study PRJNA577476) | soil metagenome | isolation source: 100 cm soil or saprolite under Garry oak tree replicate 2 | place: USA:California | collected 2016-06-15
AAGGACCATTCGCCGGATCAGCTGCTGGACGCCATCCGCCGGGTGTACCGCGGCGGCAAGTACGTCAGTCCGACGCTGGCGGAGCGGCTGGCCAGTCAGCTCGATGGCGGCGGCCAGCGGGCCCCGCACGAGCTGTTGTCCGATCGCGAGTTCGAAGTCATGCGCCGGCTGGGTAGCGGCCTCACCGTCTCTCAGATCGCCGGCGAGCTGGCGCTCTCGACCAAGACCGTGAGCACGTACCGCACTCGTATTCTCGAGAAGATGGCGGTCGCCACCAACGCCGATCTGGTCCGCTATGCCGCTCGGCATGGGCTGATTGCCTGACGCAGTGTAGTCCGTCGTCCGACAAGTCTGTTCCGCTGTTTCGCGCCCGCCTCAGCCGTCGCGTCTGATACAGCCATCGAGGAGCGATCGCTAACGTTGCCCCCGTGATGGAGGCAGTCCCTTTTGTTGCGAATGACCCAGGAGGATGAGATGCGTATCGGAACTGCGGTAATTGGTTTGCTCGCGCTGGCTGCGCTCGCGGGCTGCAAGTCTCCCACGTACGGTGGTGGGGGTGGCGGGGGCGGGGGCGGGGGTGGGGGTCCGTCCGGCGAAGTCGTCGTCGGGAACATCCTGTTCAAGAGCGCCCACAACGGGAGCCAGAACCCCGCGATCGACACCGTCGCGGTGGGCAGCACGGTCACATGGACCTGGACGTCCACGGGAACGGTGTCGCACAGCGTCCGGTCGCAGGGCACGCCCAGTTTCACGAGCAGCCCCATAGAGGCGGGTGATGGTAAGACCTATTCGGTCACGTTCACCACGGCGGGTAGCTACTCGTATGATTGCGCCGTGCACGGCGCGGCCATGAGCGGCACCATCGTGGTCCGCTAGCAATTGTGAAGGGTCCCCGGATCCCGAGCGGGATTCGGGGGCCGCCGTTCTTCGGGAGGAGCCATGGGGATCAACGTGGAAGACTCGGTTCACCAGGGCGAGTTACTCGCTGGGCGGTACCGGGTGCTTCGCCGTCTCGGAATCGGCGGCATGGGGACCGTCTACCTCGCCGAGCACGTCCACCTCGGCCGCCTGACGGCCGTGAAGGTGCTGTGTCCTCCACTGTGTGACGATGATCCGAGGGCCGAGCAGCGCTTCCGGCAGGAAGCGCTGCTAGTCGCTGCAGTGCGCCACCCGGGCATCGCTCAGGTCTACGACTTCGAGCGCGGGCCCGACGGTCAGTTCCTGCTCGCGATGGAGTACGTGGAGGGTGAGACCGTGGCAGAGCGGCTGCAGCGCGGTGGTCCCCTCCCGCTCGCCGACGCCATACATGTGCTGGGCATCGTGGCTGACGCGTTGAACCACGTGCACTGGCTCGGCATTCTCCACCGCGATGTGAAACCTCAGAACATCATGCTGGGGTCGGGGGGCGTCGTGAAGCTGCTCGACTTCGGAGTCGCCCACGAGATGGCCCAGCTCGTGGCGACCGACGGGTTCCAGCCCGGCACCCTCGCCTACATGAGTCCCGACCAGTTGCTGGGCGACGCCATAGGTCCCGCGAGCGACATCTTTTCACTGGGCGTCGTGTTGTACGAGATGCTCACAGGCCGGCTCCCCCACGCGGGGACGACGGTGACGGAACTTCGGATCCAGCGTCTGCTGCGCCCGGTCATTCCTGTGAACTGGCTGCGTCCAAACGTCACTCGTGAATTGGCGGAGGTAGTCGCGCGGGCCCTTCATCCCGAGCCAGCCAATCGCTGGCCGTCGGCGCTGGCCTTGGCGCAGGCGGCGGCGCGGGCGGTCGCTCGCGGGGAGGACTGAACACTTAGGGGCTGCGGACCTTCAGCCAGTCACCGAAAAACGTCCGCGCCCCCGGCTCGGCCGCGTTGCCCTGTTGTGCCGGAGGATGTGTCAGGCCCACACCGACGTAATTCGTGCCGATGCTCACCGAGAAGATGATGAGGGAGTTGAGGACGTAGTACACCGCCCGTTGCCACCCCGGCACGCCGCCCTTGGCCACGAACACGAGCAGACCCACGACAAAGCTCAATACCAGCGATGTCCAGCGCGGCGGCAGGGAGAACGCGACCCACAGCGCGTTGGCGATCAGCATCGTGACGCCGCCCGCGATGCCGGGCGTGAGCATGGCCTTGGGCTGCAGGAACTCGTCGACCCTGGCCTTCTCCAACTAAGGCTTCTTGATCAGACGGCGAACGCGCGTCGCGTCCTGCCTGGAGAGCACGTCGAGCTTGTGCAGCGCCGTGTAGGCGGGCACGGACCGGCCGGCAATCATGGCTTGCGGCGAGCCGGTGGTGGAATCGACATGAAGCAGAAACGTGCCTTCCTGTCCCTCGGCGAACTTGGGCGTGCCGACCCAGGCGACGTCGTGTGAGCCCGGGAACCGCACCACGACCTGCTCTCCGGGCTGGGCGCCCTTGATGGGGTCCTGGACCTGAATGATCGCTTCCTGCCACTGCGGGTCGTGCTCGGTGATCCGTCTGGGATGCGCCGGCGCGGCCGCCAGCTCGGCCGGACGCACCTGTTGCACGCGGCCCTCGACCACCATGGCCGCCCGGTCAATGGTCAATGTGCGCCTTCAGATCCGCGTCGTTCAGGTCGAGCCGAGCCTTGGCCACTGCCGCCTCCTGGTCCGCCACCACGACCGGGGATCGTCCCGGCTCGTGGCCGACCTCGCGCACCGCGACGCCCCGGCCGAAAATCCAGCCGGTCGTGTAAAACGTCGCCTGGGTGCCCGGTTTCAGCGAGCCCGCCCGCGCGGTTTCGACCGTGACGGAATCGCCCGCCGCCAGCGCGACCGCGGCCGGCTTCTCGAGCACGTTGTCCACCCGGACCACGACCGTGCGGTTCGAGGCGGGGACCTCGGGGGCCGCGACGGCGCCGACCTGCGTGACGGTTCCGATGAAGATGATATCGGACTGCTTCACGAGCGCCGCCCGGCTCATCTGGGCAACCGCCGGGACTCCCGGCAACGCTAGCGCGACCGCGAGGAGAATGGCTGACCGAGTGTGCATGGGACCCTCACGACGACCGTTTGTCGTCATGGCAGAACGGGGACACTGAAAAAGAACGGATCGATCGAGACGGCCACCGCCGCACCCGACCCATCGAGCAGCCGATGCGTCGGGAAATCCACCCGTCGTTGATACACCACACCTTGCGGGAAGTTAGCCGAATCGGGTGCGTTGTTAGCGGAGAATATACCCAGAAAGACATCGCCGCGGGCGAGCAGGCCGTTGTAGTCGCCGAGGTAGGGCAGGAACTGGAAGGCCGGCGTGGTGGCCGGTACGTCGGCGAGCACCACGTCCTGGTGTGTCGCGAAGCCGTCCCGCGACCGTTCCAGCCGCGTGACCCACCGGCTTGCGTCGCCGGACCCGGTCACCTGTTGATAGAGGAGGCCGACCGTGCCGTTGGCGGCCACGGCGAGGCTCGCGTTTGTGGCATTGGTCACCGTGCGGCGGTCGCCGCTCCACGTGGCGCCGCGGTCGCCGGAGCGGCGCAGGTGCACCGTGTAGATGTCTCCCGTCCCCACGCGGTCGGCCCACGCGACGTACACGGTGTCGCTGTGCAGCGCGTCCACCGCGATCGACAGGGTCGAGCCGATGCGCTCCTGTCCCAGCGTGGGCGCGTTGGACCAGGGGATGGTCACCCTGGTGGCCACGAGGCGCCCCGGCAGGTGATCCGACGGATCGACCAGGTCCTTGAACGGCGCGCTGCCGGTCGCGCCGCTGTCGTCGCGCACCACGACCACGTCGCTCGTCACGTCCGATCCGGTTTGCGAGCGCCAACCGAAGTACGCGACGTACACCGTGTGATCCCGCGCCACGGCGGGACGGATCGACGGGCCATTCTGCCCCAGGGTGCTACGGGTCTCGATGCGACGCGACCGGTACGTCGCGCCCCCGTCGAGCGACACGTCCACCGTGGCGGTGCGCCCATCCGGTGCGTCGAAGTCATTGAGGCCCACGTACACGCGATCGGCGCTCGCCACCGCCGCCGTGCGCACGAATGGTTGATCGATGTCGGCGCGCGACGCCTGCAGCGTCATCGTGGCGGGCGAAAGGAAGTCGTTGGCCTTGAGCTCGTTCAAGGGTGCGCCGGGCACCTTCAGGATGCCGGCGTACAGCACCGGCGGGTTGGCCCCCACCGCGTGGGTGATATCGGCCGTCATGTTCTCGCTCGGCAGCGTGTTGCGCAGCGTCCAGGAGTCGCCCCCATCGTTGGAGACGAAGATGGGCGCGGTGGCGCTGGTGGATCCACCCGGATTCGGCGTGAAGGCTGACGCCGCCATGAGCTTGGGATTCGAGTCGTACAGCGCCAGGAACGGCTCGGCATCCTGCCAGGTCTCGCCGCTGAGCGACAGCGGGACCAAGTCCACGACCCGTACGCCCGCCAGCTTGCCGGGTGGCTGCGGCACTTGCTCCGATCCCTGACAAGCGACGCACAGGGCGGCTACCACGATGGTCAGTTGGATTCCCATTCCGCAATATACGACCATGGTCTCAATCGCCAGTTGCAGCACGCGACGCCCGCCAGGTGCGTATCGCCCGCGCGTGCTTGGGGTAATGACCGTACGTGTCGAGCCGCAGGCGACGACGAAACCGCGTGTCGCCCGACAGCTGCTCCTCGGGAGCACCTTGTACGAACGCGACCAGGCGGCGGTGTACCTCGTCCTGCTGCGTGAGTACCTGGGCCAGCGACCATGGCTTCCGCTGCTCGGTCATCTTGGCGTTGAAGGCATCGATGCCGCCATGGGTCACCGAATAGCGCGGCGGCCGCCCGCCGGCGAGCACGAGCGGCAGGTGCGTGAGCGCTTCTTCTTCCCACCAGGTGACGTGCGCGATGATGTCCCTGACCGACCAGGCCCCGGTGACCCCTGGCTCCATCAGCTCCGCATCCGACAGGCCGGCATAGGACTCCTGAAAGTCCACCCATGCCTGCTCGAGGCGTTGCACCAGTTGTTGCCTACCCACGCAGGAAGTCTACGCCCGGTAGGCCTGAATCCGCTCGCCCGTTCCCGCTCGGGCCTGATGCAGCGCCGTGCCCGCGTGTTCGAGCAGGGTTGCGGGTTCGACGGGTGTGCGGTGGGGGTCCGCCACGGCGTCGTACCCCGCGTGCACCCGCAACGGGGGCACGCCGGCGGGCCGCGGTCCCGCCGTCTCGATCACCCGGGCCAGGCGCTGGGCCATCTTTGCGGCTCCCTCGGGGGCGGTCCCGGGCGCGAGCACGGCGAACTCCCCCTGACCGAGCCTGCCGACGCAATCGGACGTCCGCCCGCTCGCCTGCAGCACCTGCCCCGCGTATGCCGCCGCCCCTGACAGCGCCGCGGCGCTCTCGCCCGCGCCCTTGGGGTCGAGGCCGATGCCGAGGGCCACGCAGGCGAGCGGCGCGTGCCGGCGCATCGCGTCCGACGTCAGTTCGCGCGCCCGCCGCTCGAGCCCGGGGAGCGTGTACAAGCCGCTCGCCGGGTCCAGAGCGCTCTGCTCCAACGCCCGCTCCATCTCGAGCTTGAGACGGCTCATCGCGTCGATCTTCAGGGTGACCTCTTCCGGATTGAGCAATACGCTCAAGTAGTCCCATGCGCCGGCCTTGAGCGCCGCGAGACGTTGTTGCTTCGTCGCGGGCGTCGCCGTGATCATCATGACGGGCATGTTCCAGGCGGCGCGATCCTCCCGCAGCGTGCGGCACACGGTGATGCTGTCGATGTCCGGCAGGTCCGCATCCAGCACGATGACGTCGGGTCGCAGCGCCGGCGCTTGGTCCAGGACCTCGCGCCCACTCAGCACGAAGTGGACGCGGTAGCCCCGCGCCGCCACGAGGTTGGAGAGCGCCTGGCTGAGCCACGTGCCAAACGCGTTCGCGACGAGCACGACGGGAGCACGCCTGAAGGATGCCCGACGACCCATGCTCCCAATGTGACCACGGGTCGAGTCGCTGCATACCGGGCAAACGCCTGGCTCGGGCCGGAGAACACCCGGGGACTCTCTGGGAAAGCCCTGTGCGCGGCGAGCGGGAACCGCGGTCACCGGTATATAGTTGTATATACACACTTATTTGGAGGACTGCGCCATGACCGCCTCCGCCATCGCCGCCCCCCGCTTTCCCCGAGCCGCCGGCGTCGCCGTGACCGCCTGGCTCGCCCTCGCGCTGCTCGCCGGCGCCACGGGCTTCCTCGCCCGGCTCCCGTTCCCGGGGCCCCAGCTCATCTTCCTCGCGCTGTTCGCAGCCACGCTCGTCGCGGCCACCACCGTCCCGGCGCTGCGCGCGTGGGTCGACGCGTTGCCGGTCCGCACCTTGATCGGCATCAACGCCCTCCGCTTCATCGGGATCACGTTCCTGGTGCTCGCGGCCAGGGGCGAGATGGCGCCCGTGTTCGCGGAGCGGGCCGGCTGGGGAGACATCGCGACCGCCCTGCTCGCGCTCGGCCTTGTCGCGGCCGGGGAGCCGCGCACGCCGCTCCACCGCGGACTGGCGCAGGCCTGGAACGCGCTCGGTTTCCTCGACCTCGTGGTTGCCGTCGCGACGGCCACGGCGGTGACGCTGCAGGGCGGGTCTCCGGGCGTCGCGCGCGTGCTCGATCTGCCGCTCGTCGTGATCCCGACCTTCTTCGTGCCGATCTTCCTCGCGAACCACATCATCATTCTGCGCCGGCTGACCCGTGGCTCGTGAGTCGCTCCCAGCTCTCGCCTGCGCGTGCGCCAGTCTGCGGCGCACCGCGCGGGTGGTGACGCAGCTGTACGAGACGGAGCTGCGCGGCACCGGTCTCCGGGCTCCGCAGTTCACCTTGCTGCAGGCGCTCGAGCAAATGGGAGCGGCGTCGCAGGGCTCGCTGGGGCGGCTGTTGGGCCTCGACCCGACGACGCTGTCTCGCACGCTGCCCCCGCTCGAGCGCGCCGGCTGGATTCGCGCTGAGGCGGGGAAGGACCGCCGCGAGGTGCGCTGGCGGCTCACGCCCGCGGGCCGGCGGTGCGTCGCCCGGGCGCTCCCAGCCTGGGAGCGCGCGCAGGAACGGCTGCGCACCCGGCTCCCCGCGCGCCACTGGAAGATGCTGATCGAGGATCTGGCCGCCGTGGGAGCCGCGGCGCAGGCGGCGCGGGGCGTTTGACTTTCCGCCCGTCTGCCCGGAAGTTGTCACCCGACCGGCCATGTCCACGTTCTTCGAGCGGGTGCGTGCCGCTCTCGCCGTCCGTTGTCGCGAGATCGCGTGATTGTCTGCGAGACGCTGGGCCCGCCCGTGGTTCGGCTCGACGACGGCAGCGCGCCCGCCAGCCTGCAGTGGCACAAGAATCTCGCGCTGCTCGTTTACCTCGCCCGGTCGCCCAAGCGCGCGCGGGGCCGCGACCACCTGATCGGGCTGTTGTGGGGCGATGAGGCGGAGAAAGACGCCCGGCACTCGCTCAACCAGGCCGTGTCGACCCTGCGGACCTACGCGGGCGAGACCATCGAGACGGACCGGACGCACGTCCGGTTGACCGATGGGGCGGTGTCGCTTCCCGCCGCATCGTCGCGGACTCCGGTGCTCGACGAGCTAGAATGGGAGCGTTGGCTCGCCGCTGAGCCGCGCGGCTATGGCTTCGTTGCCCGGATCGTACGCGACGTCGTGGACCGTGACATGGTGGTATCGGGCCAGCGCCGGCGGATTCTCGAGGCTGCCGGACGCTCTCCCGCCGCCTAGGCCCGTCCGCGGAGCTTCGCCAGCCACCACCGCAGGCCCACTAACAAGAAGCGCCAGTCCTTGAAAAACTCCGGCGGCTTGCCCTCGAACGCGTGGCCGATGAACTGAAACGCCCATCCGACCACGAACAGGCCCAGCGGCACCGGCCAGAAGCCGTGCACGAACAGCGCGACCGCGAACAGCGGGATGGACACCGCTATGAGCGGGATCCCGATCGTGTGGCAGAAGCGGTTCACCGGATTCTGGTGGCTCTGCGTGTAGCGCGCGATCCACTCGGATATCGGACGATCGCCGAGCATGTGAGCTCCTATCCAGTGGTCTTTAAGAATAGCGCAGCTGCCAGGACTTGATGCACCGAACGCTGCAGGAGAGCCGTCAAGCGGCGGTCAAGGAGGTCTCAGTCGCGTTCTGAGGGCGGGGTCGCCTTATCGCGGCGGATCAGGGTGAGCAGGGTTCCCATCAGGCCCGCGCCACTGGGATCGATACCGGCGAGGTAGTCGACCAGCCCGCGGGCCACGAGGCGGAACTGAGCGCCGTACCGAGTCATGCTCCATTAATGAAGCGTGGCCTCGCGAAGTTCCCGGCCGGGCTCCTCAGGTGAGGGCCACGACCTCGTAGTCGACCAGCCCCGGCACTTCGAAGCGGACGCCGACGCCATCCTGCTCGAACGGGAGCACGCGGCCGCTGCGGAGCGCCTCGGCGTGCCTGATCCTCCGGCCCGGCGCGACCTCGAACCGCACGCGTTGGGGACCGATGGGGTGGGAGCGTTCGACCATGCCCCAGGTCAAATTGGGCGTGGTGTAGTTGATCAGATGCAGCGCGTACCCCGGCTCCGTCTCCCACGCGAACGCCTCCAGCAGCCCTTCGCCTTCGATCGCCACGGGCGGCTGCCGCTCGCCCCGCAGCCAACGGACCGTGTTCTGCAGCAGACGACTCAGATCCGGATTCCCCGAGCGCCAGAACGTCCGGTCCACGTCGCCCGCGAAATACGCGACGCGCGAGCCGCCGTGCTCCCGGAACACGGCCGCCGGCTCGTCAGTGCGCGGCGTGCGGGGGTAGACCATCTCGGGCGGGAATGCCGGATACGATGGGACCACGGTCAACGCGGGCTGGCCAGGTTCGCGCAGCCGCACCGGGAGGCGGTTTTCGGGACCCGGCAGCAGGGCCGTGCCGTCGAAGCCGGCCAGCGCCGCATGACGCTGCTCGATCCGCATGTAGCTGTTGGCGGCGGGGCCCACCGCGTCGGCCGCGACGCTGATACCGAACAGATCGGCGAGGGCCGGCTCGCTGCGCGCGTCGCCCCAGGCGTCGTAGCGCGACGTCTCGAACGTGGCAAGGAGCGACCCGCCCGCCTGCACGTAGGCGCGGATCTGACGGCAGGGCTCGTCCGCGAGGTACGCAGCGTTGGGGACGAGCAGCGCGCGGTACCGGCCCAGCGTCTGCTCCGACAGATCACTCTCGTGCACGAAGTCGAACACACAACGCCCCTGCAGCAGCGCCGCGTACAGCCCCTGCAGATACTCGGTGCCCTGGGCTCTGTCGGCGCCGCGCCAGAAGGCGATGGTGCTCTGCGGAAACAGCACTGCGAGATCGGCCACCGAGCGCGTGTTGCGGAAGTGCGGCTCGTGGGCGGCGAGCCAGGAAAAGAACTCGCGCCCCGTGTCCCGCCAGCGCTGATCCTCGGGCGAGCCACCCAGCCAGTGGAACCACGGCACCATGCCGCTCGCGACCGTTTGCGCCATCCACAGGGTCGTCTCGGCCGCGGGCTTCGCGACGTGGCGCCACACCGGGCGGCTGTTGCTGTAGGCGCCGGTCACGTTGGTGATCGTGCGCCCCTGCATGACGGAGCGGGCCACGCGACCCTGCTGCGCGCAGTCCCACAATGGCGTGTCGCCGGAGCGGCCCTGGTGGTCGGCGTTGAACCAGCCGGCTACGTGACCAATGCGCGCGAGGTCTTTGACCACGCGGATGCCGCCGCCCAGGTTGCCCACGTAGACCGCGTCGGGACGGCGCTCCCGTGCCACCGCGTCCCACAGGCGCCACACCTCGAGCAGGCGGTCCATGAACACCTCGTAATAGCGACGGTACAGCGGGCTCGTGGCGTCGGTCCGCTCGGGCGGCACGCCGCCCACTCGTTCGCGATACACCTTCTGGCAGCTCTCGCAGTAGCACACGCCCAGCGCGCCCGTGCTGGGCCAGCCGTTGGTGAAGAACGCGTCGACGGCGTAACGCCCGGCGATCTCGCGGTAGATGGCCGGCATCTGGTCGGTGAAATAGGGCGAGAACATGCAGGTCTTGAAGAGCCAGGTGGATTCGCCGTGGCGGCGCGGCTGGCCGTCGCGGTCGCGCTCGAACCACTCGGGATGCGCCCGCAGCGCCTCTTCCCAGGAGTAGTTGCAGTCCATGCGCGCCACCACGCGGATGCCGCGGGCGCGGGCCGCGGCCGCCATCTCGCCGAACAGGTCGCGCGTGCCCAGGAACGCGCTGCGGTGGTGATATGGGACCTCGGTCGGGTAGAACGCCATGATCCCACCGCCGTTGACGAGCAGGGCGTTGACCCGCAGCGAGGCCCAGTAGTCGATCCACGCCGCCACGTCGAGCGTGAGGGGATCACGCTCGTTGAAGTTGAGCTGTCCGCAGCGGCGCATGGTGGCGTACCACGGCGGCGGCGGCGCCGCCACCTGCAGGCGCGGGCCGGCCTGGGCGGTCCCCGCCGCCGCGGCAAGAGCCAGGAACTCTCGGCGATCCATGGGCTCAACCCTCCGGGCGCATTGTCGGGGAGTACGTTATGCCAAGGCTCGCGCTAGCACCACCAGGCCCAGAACCGTTACGACGGCGCCGATCGCGCGGGCGAGGAGCGCGGGCCGGGGCCCGAGCCGCTCCAGCGCCACCGCGACCGCGACGGCTGCCACGACCGCGATGTTCATCATCCCGCCCGCGAGCAAGGCGGCCATCAGGCCGAGGCAGCACAGACTGCAGTTCACGCCAAAGCGCACACCGTGCATGAGCGTGGTCGCGGCCGCCGGGCTCGCCGCTGCGCCGCAGGCGCGGCACACGGCGAGCTGGCGGGCCTTCCAGGCGCTCAGCTGCACCGCGCCCGCGGCGAGCAGCGCGGCCCCCGTGGCGATCGGCTCGACCCGCGCGACGGCCGGCCAGGTGAGTTCGGCGCGGGCGATGGCGCTCCCGCCCACGTAGACCACCGCGCCGAACAGGGCCCAGACGGAGAAATAACCCGCCCCCGCAAGCGCGGGGAGCTGGTCGCCGCGCAGGCGCGTGAGCATCGGGAGGAGCGGCGGTAGCATCATGGCGACCATCATCACGAGCCACATCGCGACGAAGCGCCCAGCACTACCGGCCCACGTCTCACCCGGCATCGCCATCCAGACCATCGCCAGAGTCCAACCGCCGGGCATGGCCATCCCGCCCGCCATGGAGCGGGACCAGTGGACCGTCGCCGCCGCGCTCGCGAGAAACAGCAGCGCGCCGGCTGCGAGGAGCGACTCAGTCCTGGTAGCGGTCGTGGTGGCGCACCCAGCTCTGTACGTCATCGGGATCTTCGTCGCGGCCCTTGGGCAGCAGGTCGAGCATGTTGTAGGTGCCGTTCAACGTCTCGATGCCGCGAGCGTAGCACGAATACGTGTGGAACACTGCGCCGGTCCGATCCTTGTAGAACACGCTCGCGCCCTCGCGATCGGGCATCCCCGGGTTCGCCGTCCCGACATTGTAGAGCAGGGCGCCGCGCTCGAGCTGCTCCGGCGAGAACGACACGCCCAGGTCGTAGTTGAAGTCGGTGTTGGCGGACGACACCCACTTGAAGCGCCAGCCCATGCGTCGCTTGTAGCGCTCGATCTTGTCGAAGGGGGCGCGCGACACGGCCACGAAGCTGACGTCGCGGTGGGGCAGGTGCAGGCCGGCGCCGTCGTAATGGTCGGCCCAGAAGGAGCAGCTTGGGCATCCTTCCTGGTCCTCCGGTCCGAACATGAAATGATAGACGAACAGCTGGCTCTTCGCGCCGAACAGCTCGGCGAGGGTTTGTTTGCCGTCCGGTCCCTCGAACACGTACGTCTTGTCGACCCGCTCCCAGGGGAGCGCGCGGCGCAGCCGGCTCACCTCGTCCTTGGTACGGGTGAGCTCCTTTTCTTTCGCGAGCAGCTTGGTGCGGGCGGCGATCCAGCGGTCGTGGGAGACCACGGGATGGTCGCGCAGGTCATCCGGTGTCATGCGGTGCCTCGTCGTGATGGGTCTGGCGCTGGAGCGCGGAATGTCGGATATTCTACCAATCGGTTGAATAATAAACAACCCATGCCTCAAACCCGTTCCCGCCGGCTGGACCAGGTCTATGGCGCCATCGCCAGCCCCACCCGGCGCGCCATCCTCACCGCGCTCGCCGGCGGAGAGGTGAACGTCGGTCGACTCGCGCGGCGCTTTCCCGTGTCGTTCAACGCGGTGTCCAAGCACGTAAAGGTGCTGGAGCGCGCCGGGCTGGTGTCGCGCCGCGTCCGCGGCCGGGAACACTGGCTGCGCCTGCGGGCGGAGCCGCTGCGCGAGGCGGCGCGCTGGCTGGCGCGTCAGCGGGTCTTCTGGGATGCGCGTCTCGACGCGCTCGAGGTATTGCTGCGCGATGACGCCGGCGGACGCTGACCCGCTGGTGGTGCGGCGCGTGCTGCGGGTCCCGCGCGAGCAGTGTTCGCCGCATGGCTCGCCCCGGCGCTCATGGCCCGCTGGATGTGTCCGGGGGACACGCCCAGCGCGACCGTCGAGCTCGACCCGCGGGTCGGCGGCACGTTCCGGATCGTCATTGTGGCAAAACTAGATGCGGTGCTCGCCCGTACGGATCGACTACCTCCATGAAACGGAGACCTCATGAACAGGCACATGGCTGTCTCTCTGATCCTGGCGGCGGGCGGACTGTGCAGCGCGTCGCGAGTCGGTGGTCAGGGGAAGACGCTCGATCCGGCGAGCCTGGAAGTCTTCAACCGCACGGCGACGAGTCTCACCGATGGGAATAGAGCGGGTGTGCGGCTGAGCGCACGCGCCGACAACGGCGTCGCCTACCTGCGGGGCGTGGAGCTCGGCAACGGCACGATCGAGCTCGATATCAGAGGCAAGGACGTGCAGGGGCAGAGCTTCGTGGGCGTGGCGTTGGACGACACGACGTACGACGCCGTGTACCTCCGTCCCTTCAATTTCAAAACCGACGACCCCGTGAGACACAAGCACGCCGTGCAGTATGTCTCCCACCCGACCTACCCGTGGCAGAAACTGCGGGCCGAACATCCGGGGGAGTACGAGCAGCCCGTCACTCCGGCGCCGGACCCGAACGGCTGGTTCCACGTGCGCGTCGTGGTGGCGAGCCCGCAGGTGAGCGTGTTCGTCGCGGACGCGACGGAGCCCAGTCTGGTGGTGAGCCAGTTGAGTCCTCGTGCCAAAGGACGAGTGGGCCTGTGGGTGGGGAACGGCTCCGACGGGGACTTCGCGAACCTCAAGATCGTTCCGAAGGAGTGACGAGGCACCCGCATGTACCACTCTCGTCACCCCCTGTCCCTGCTCTTCGTTTGTCCTCACCCCCTGTCCCCCTCTCCGCATACGCGGAGAGGGGGGACTACGAACCGTGTGTCCGTACGAGAGCCTCGAGCCCCGCCCGCGTGACGTCCCCGTTCCGCACCCGGACCACGCGGAAGCCGGCTGCTTCGAGCACCTCCGCGCGGGCCGCGTCGTAAGCTCGTTGGTCGGGCCCGTCGTGCGCGTCGCCCTCCAGCTCCAAGACGAGCCGCTTGGCGGCGCAATAGAAGTCGACGATGAACCCGCGCAGCACGTGCTGGCGGC
>WNGM01003012.1_pt1 | contig 13490 bp, 10 predicted proteins | sample 5400571 | NCBI WGS metagenome assembly WNGM01 (sample SAMN13153378, study PRJNA577476) | soil metagenome | isolation source: 100 cm soil or saprolite under Garry oak tree replicate 2 | place: USA:California | collected 2016-06-15
GCGCAAGGTTCAAGGCTCGCATCGCTGCGTTCTTCGTGTTTCGTGGCCTGCCCTCGATCCTCTCTCGTCCTTGGTCCATCCCCCGCCGTCTGTCGCGCCGATGGTTAACCCCGCTTTAAACCGCCCGCCTTAGCGTTCGCGCGAGGTCCCGCGCTGCGGGGCACGACGCGGCAGGGGACATGGCGCCGGGACGAGAACATCGAGCGCGCCGCAAACCCGATGCCCAGCGCATCGCCGCGGAGGCGGGCGAGACCGGCGAGCCGGCCCGTGCGCCCCGTGCCCCGCGCGTGCGCGGGGAGCGCCGCCCGGGCAGCAAGAGCGAGAAAAAACGCGCGCGCGGACGCGGCGAGGACAGCATCCGCGAGGCGGCGCCATGGCGCCGCGCGGGCGGCGGCAGCTCCGGCCGCGGCCGACGCGGTCTCGCACGCCTGCTCTATTGGGCGGTCGTGCTCAGCCTGTGGGCCTTCATCGCCGCGATCGCGGCGATTGCCTGGGTCGGGGCGCATCTGCCGGCGATCCAGTCGCTCGAAGTGCCGAAGCTGCCGCCCGCGATCGAGATCGTCGACCTTTCCGGCCGCGTGGTGGCGGCCCGCGGCGATACCAGCGGCCCGCCGCTCTCGCTCAAGGAATTGCCGCCGTACCTGCCGCAAGCCTTCATCGCCATCGAGGATCGCCGGTTCTATTCCCATTACGGGGTCGATCCGTTGGGCATCGCTCGCGCGCTGGCGATGAATCTCGTGCACCGGGGGGTCTCGCAGGGCGGCTCGACGCTGACCCAGCAGCTCGCCAAGAACCTGTTCCTGACGCAGGAGCGCACCATCACCCGCAAGCTCCAGGAGTTCGTCCTGGCGTTCTGGCTCGAGCGCAAGTTCTCCAAGCAGCAGATCCTCGAGCTCTACCTCAACCGGGTGTATTTCGGCGCCGGCGCCTATGGGGTCGAAGCCGCGGCGCAGCGTTATTTCGGCAAATCGGCCCGGCAGGTGACGGTCGCGGAAGCGGCGCTGCTCGCCGGCCTCGTCAAATCCCCGTCGCGTCTGGCGCCGACTCGCAATCCGGACGGCGCCGAGCGCCGCGCCCAGATCGTGCTGGTGGCGATGGCCGAGACGGGCTTCATCACCGAGCGCACGGCGCAGCTGGCGATCACCAATTCGCCGCGCATTCTCAAGCAGACGCCCGGCGGATCCGGCAACTACGTCGCCGATTGGATCATGGACGTGCTCAACGACCTCGTCGGCCGGGTCGACGAGGACATCGTCGTCGAGACCAGTATCGATTCCCGGCTGCAGACCGCGGCCGAGAAGGCGCTGGTCGACGAGCTCGCGCAGAAGGGCGAGAAATTCGCCGTCGGCCAGGGCGCGATCCTGGCGATGACGCCCGAAGGCGCGGTGCGCGCGCTGGTCGGCGGCCGCAATTACACCGAGAGCCAGTTCAACCGAGCGGTCGCGGCCAAGCGCCAGCCGGGTTCGGCCTTCAAGCCGTTCGTGTATCTGACCGCGCTCGAGCGCGGGCTGACCCCCGACACATTGCGCGAGGACCGGCCGCTCGACGTGAAAGGCTGGCGGCCGGAGAACTACAATCGCGAATATTTCGGGCCGGTGACGCTGACGCGCGCGCTGGCGCAGTCGCTCAATACGGTCGCGGTTCGCCTCACCCTCGAGCTCGGCCCGCAATCCGTGGTGCGCACCGCGCATCGCCTCGGCATCGCCTCGAAGCTCGATGCCAATCCGTCGATCGCGCTCGGCACCTCCGAAGTGTCGCTCATCGAGATGATCGCCGCGTTCGCGCCGTTCGCGAACGGCGGCATCGCCGTCGTGCCGCACGTGGTCGAGCGCGTGCGCACGCGGGAGGGCAGGCCGCTCTACGAGAGCGCCGAGTCAAGCCTCGGGCGCGTGGTCGAGGAGCGCTACGTCGGCATGATGAACGCCATGATGGCGGAGACGCTCGTCAGCGGCACGGCGCGCCGCGGCCAGCTCCCGGGATGGCCGGCGGCGGGCAAGACCGGCACCAGCCAGGATTTTCGCGACGCCTGGTTCATCGGCTACACCGGGCACCTCGTCACCGGGGTGTGGCTGGGCAACGACGACAATTCGCCCACGCATCACACGACCGGCGGCAGCCTGCCGGTGGAAATCTGGAGCCGGTTCATGAAAATCGCGCACCAGGGGGTGGCGGTCGTCGAGCTGCCGGGCGTATCCGGATCGGGGCTCGAGCCGGCGCCGGTGCCGCCCGGAGCGCTGCCGTGGGGGTCGCAGGCCGTCGCCCGCCAGCAGGGCCGTCCGCCGCCCCCGCCGCCGCCCTCGACCCTGGACGGCTGGCTGCTCGATCGCCTGTTCGGGCGCTGACGGCGACAGAGCGCAGACGGCACAGGGCAGACGACGGAGCACAGAACGAGGAAGCCGGCTAGACACCCGGGCCGATCGTGACCGGGCTGCTTGCTGTCTGTCGTCCGTCGCCTGTCCTGTGGCGTCTCGCCTTCAGAAATCGCGATTGTTGAACTTGCGGCCCCGCAGGCTGCGCGGCAGATGCGCGCCGTCTTCGGTCTCGCCATAGCGATGCAGGTCGGTGCCGTGCACGTCGAGCCAGATTTTTGCGCGCTGCATGTCGGGGCACAGCCGTTTCAGGAGCCGCCAGAAGCGGCGGGAGTGGTTCATCTCGATGAGGTGCGCAACCTCGTGGGCGGCGAGATATTGCAGCACGAACGGCGGCGCCAGGATCAGCCGCCAGGAGAACGACAGCACGCCGGTGGTCGAGCAGGAGCCCCATCGGCTGTTCTGGTCCCGCACCGAAATGCGCTTGATCGCCGCGCCGATTTGTCCGGCATGATCCCGGCTCGCGGCCTCGAGATCGCGCTTGGCCTCGCGCTTGAGGAAATCGCCGACGCGCCGGGCCAGGTGCGGCCCGTCGCCGGCCACGCACAGCAGGCGGGCGCCGTTGCCGTCGCGCTCCGTCCACACCGTGCCGCGGCTGTTGGGGCGATGCACGATGCGATGGCCAAGGCCGCGCAGCGGCAGTTCGGAGCCGTGCGCGAACGGGGCCGCTTCCGGCAGCCGTTTGAGCCGCGCCGCGATCCAGCCGCCGTGCTTGTCGGCGAAGGCGCGCGCCTCCTTGAGGCTGCCGCGCGGCGGCATGGTGAGGATGACTTCGCGCGTCGCCGCCTGGATGCGCAGCGTATAGCGGCGCGCCTGCCGATGCCGCCGCAGCCGAATGAGATAAACCGCTCGATCGAAGTAAACTTCGATCGCCTGCGGTTCGGTCGGCCGACGATAAAGCAGGGCACGCAGCGGCATTGCAGTCGGGGTCCAGCGGAAGGGACGCGCCATAGTGCCACATCCGCGCCGCCGTACAGCCCCTTTGTAGTCAAATCGTTAGAACCGCAAAGGCATGGGGCGACGGCCAGCCGCAGCCACAAATCCTTGTGGCTTCAAAAATGGAATAGAGATTCACTTTTTGCACGGCCGCGCCGCGAAGGCGGTCGAACGCCTCGAATCAGCGGCAGGGTGCGATCCAAGGGGCGGACCCGGCGGGGGCCCTGCGGTTAGGCGCGGGCGGCGACCTTGCGCCACGTCCGGCGCGCGACAGCGCCGTCGTTCGAAAGAATGAAATCGGCGATCCGCGGCGCGATCTCGGAGCGGAATCGCGATCCGTTGAACACGCCGTAATGGCCGACGGCGGGCTGGAGATAATGCGCCTTGCGATCGGCCGGGAGATTGACGCACAGGCGTTGCGCCGCCTCGGTCTGGCCCACTCCGGAGATGTCGTCGTTCTCGCCTTCGACCGTCATCAGCGCGACGCGCCGGATCTGCGCCGGATCCACGCGCACGCCGCGGTGGGTGAACTCGCCCTTCGGCAGCGCGTGGCGCACGAACACGGAATCCACCGTCTGCAGATAGAACTCGGCGGCGAGATCCATCACGGCCAGATATTCGTCGTAGAACTCTCGGTGCTTCTGCGCGGAATCGCCGTCGGCGCGCACCAGATGCATGAACAGGTCCTTGTGCGCCTCGATGTGCCGGTCGAGGTTCATGGTCATGAAGCCGTTGAGCTGCAGGAATCCCGGATAGACGTCGCGCATGAAGCCCGGATGCGGAAACGGCACCTTGGTGATGACGTTGCGCCGGAACCAATCGATTCCGCGCTGCTCGGCGAGGCGGTTGACCACGGTCGGATTGGCGCGGGTATCGATCGGGCCGCCCATCAGCACCATAGATTGCGGCACATAGGGGTCCGCGTCGGCTTCCATGCGCGCTACCGCGGCGAGCACCGGCACCGAGGGCTGACACACGCCGATGACGTGGACCTCGCCGCGCAGCACATGCAGGATGGAGATGATGTAGTCGATGTAATCATCGAGGTCGAAGCGGCCCTCGGCGAGCGGCACCATGCGCGCGTCGACCCATTCGGTGATGTAGACGTCGTGGTTGGGCAGGAAGGCCTCGACCGTGCCGCGCAAGAGCGTGGGATAATGGCCCGACATCGGCGCGACCAGCAGCACCCGCGGCTGCGGCCGCCGCGGCGGGCGCTCGAAGATCCGCTCGAAATGCAACAGGCGGCAGAACGGGCGTTGCCAGACCGCATTGACGTGGACCGGAACCCGCTCGCCGCCGACTACCGTGGCGTCGATTGCCCATTCCGGCTGGCCGTAGCGGCGCGTCGAGCGCTCGAACAATTCGCACGCTGCGGCCACCGATTTGCCGAACGTGGTGTAGGACAGCGGATTGATCGGACTCTTGAAATAGATCTTTGCCGCATCCGCGAACGCGCGGGACGGATTGAGCGCCGCGTGGCTCATTTCATAGAACCAATACATCGGCGCGGCCAAAATCGGCCCGGCCTGGCCCGGCGGCGCCGGCGCGCCGCCGAATTCCCCGATCGGCATGTGCTGAGGCCCCCGCCCCTCTTGCTGCAGTGCAGCACCCTGGTCTTTTTTCTTCATTCGGTCAACCGAGGAAAGACCATTCTCCGCAGTTACTTCGATGCGGCGAATCTCGTCTCCGAGCGTACATCTATGAACTCATTTCGCATATGCGAGGATCACCGGTCCCTCGCGCGTTCACGAACGCGCGCCCGGTTCGGTCCCGATCATTCTCCGGTCTGCAGCAGCGAGCCCTGCCGGCGCGCGCTGTCGAGCAGCGCGATGAAACCGGCGATGGCGACGGCGAAGAACACGGCATTGAGCGCCAGGGCGCGCACCATCAGATCGGCGCGGAACACATGGTTGATCAGCAGCTCGCGCATGCCTTCGAACACATAGGTCGGCGGCAGCGTCCAGGCCACGGCTTGCAGCCAATGCGGCAGGATCGTCACCGGGTAATACACGCAGGTCAGCGGCAGCAGCAGGAACATGATGGTCCAGGCGAGGCTTTCGGCGCCCAGCCCGTTTCGCAGCACCAGCCCCGACACCAGGATGCCGATCGCCCAGCTGGTCAGGATCAAATTGACGAAGAAGGCGGCGAGCGCCAGGCCGAGCCCATAGAGATTGAAGCCGAAGAACGCGATCGCCAACAGCGACACCGGCCCCATTCCGATCGCCAGCCGGATCAGGCTCATGATCATCAGCGCGCCGACGAACTCCAGCGGGCGCAGCGGGCTGATCATCAGGTTGGCGAGATTGCGCGCCCACATTTCCTCGAGGAACGAGATCGAGAAGCCGAGCTGGCCCCGGAACAGGATGTCCCACAGCAGCACCGCGCCGATGAAGGTGCCGCCGGCGCGCGCGAAGAAGCCGGCGTTGCCGGCGATATACAGCTGCAGGAAGCCCCACATCAGCATCTGGACCGCGGGCCAATAGATCAGCTCGAGCAGCCGCGGCCACGACGAGCGCAGCAGGTACCAATAGCGCAGCACCATCGCGGCGATGCGGCGCGGGGAGAAGCCGAGCGGTTCGGCATGCGCGCTCATTGCGCGGCCTGCCTTGCTTCGACCCGGCCACGGGCGACGTCGAGGAACACTTCCTCAAGCGTGCGGCGCCCGTAGCGCGCGAGCAGCGCTTGCGGCGAGTCGTCGTCCTCGATGCGGCCCTTCTTCATGATGATGACCCGCTCGCACAGCCGCTCGACCTCGGCCATGTTGTGGGAGGCGAGCAGGATGGTGGCGCCGCGCTCGCGCCGGTAGCGCTCGATCCGCGCGCGCACCCAGTCCGCGGTGTCGGGGTCGAGCGAGGCGGTCGGCTCGTCGAGCAGCAGGATCTCCGGGCGGTTGACCAGCGCCTTGGCCAGCGAGACCCGCGTCTTCTGGCCGGCGGAAAGCTTTCCGGTCGGCCGATCGAGCAGCTCGACGAGATCGAGCTCCTCGGCGAGCGCCGCGATCCGCGCGGCTGTGTCCTCCACCCCGTACAGCATGGCGAACACGGTCAGATTCTGGCGCGTGGTGAGCCGCGCCGGCATGTCGACATAGGGGCTCTCGAAATTCATGCGGTGGAGCACGCGATAGCGCTGGCGCGGCATCTCGGCGCCGAGCACGCGCGCGGTTCCCGCGGTCGGGATGATCAGCCCCAGGATCATGGCGATCGTGGTGGTCTTGCCGGCGCCGTTGCCGCCGAGCAGGCCGGTGATCGAGCCCGGTTCGAGCGCAAACGAGATGCCGTCGACCGCGACCCCGCTCTTGTAGGTCTTGGCGAGGCGCTCGACGGCGATGGCGGGTTCCGCGGCCTTGAACGATGGGCTTGGCACGATTCCGCACAATTGGCCTTTGCGCGCGCATGGCGCAAGCCCATCGATCCGCGTGCGCGCGTGCGCGCCCCGAGCATTGAGCGCGGCGGGAGAGCCGATAGAGTGCGGCGATGGAAGCCCAGCATCCGCTGCATCCGCGCCGCAACGTGCGCCTCGACACGCTGGTGCGTCTGCGCTGGCTCGCCGTCGGCGGCCAGACCGCGGCGGTGCTGGTCGTCCATTACGTCTTCGATTTCACGCTGCCGCTCACCGCCTGCCTGCTGGTGATCGGTTGCAGCGCGGCCCTCAACCTCGCCTTGCGGCTGCGCTTCCGGCCGATCGAGCGGCTGGAGCCCGACCGCGCGGCTTGGCTGTTGGCCTTCGACATCGTCCAGCTGGCGTCGCTGCTGTACCTGACCGGCGGCGTCGAGAACCCGTTCGTGTTCCTGTTTCTGGGCCCGGTGCTCATCGCGGCCACCGCGCTGCCGCCGCGCATGACGCTGATGCTCGGCGCTCTGGCGGCGGCGTGCGCGACCGCGCTCGTGTTCTTCCACCTGCCGCTGCCGTGGGTCAGCGACGAGCCGCTCACGCTTCCCCCGATGTACCTGCTCGGGGTGTGGTTCTCGCTCCTCGTGGCGCTCGGGGTGATCGGCGCCTATGCGTGGCAGATCGCCGAGGAGGCGCGGCTCCTGACCGATGCGCTCGCCGCCACCGAGCTGGTGCTCGCGCACGAGCAGCATCTCTCGCAGCTCGATGGGCTGGCGGCGGCGGCCGCGCACGAGCTCGGCACCCCGCTCTCCACCATCGCGGTCGTGGTGCGCGAGCTCGAGCGCGCGATCGAGCCGACCTCGCCCCATGCCGAGGACATCAAGCTGTTGCGCGAGCAGGCCCAGCGCTGCCGCGAGATTCTCGCCAAGCTGACCCAGCTCTCCGCCTCCAGCGAGCCGTTCGACCGCTCCAAGCTTTCGACGCTGATCGAGGAAGTGGTCGCCCCACACCGCAATTTCGGCGTCGCTATCGACGTGGTGCTGCCCGCCGCCCGCGCCGCCGAGCCGGTCGGGGAGCACAACCCGGCGATCATCTACGGGTTGGGCAATCTCGTGGAGAACGCCGTCGATTTCGCGCGCGAGCGGGTCGAAATCGAGGCGCGCTGGAGCGACAGCGAGGTGACGATCTCGATCGCCGACGACGGGCCGGGCTTCGCCCCGGAGATTCTCGACCGCATCGGCGAGCCCTATCTGACCAGTCGCAGCCGCCCGGCGGGCGGCGAGGGCGAGGTTGCGGGCCTGGGGCTCGGCGTGTTCATCGCCAAGACCCTGCTCGAGCGCAGCGGAGCGGCGCTCGGCTTTGCCAATCGCGCCGCGCCGGGCCACGGGGCGACCGTCCGGGTGCACTGGCGCCGCGAGGATTACGAGCGGGCCGGCCCGGGAATTGCCGCCGCCGCCCCTTGAGGCGGCAGCCCGACTGACTACCTAGATACTGGGGCGTCATTCCGGCCGGCCAACAGCCGCCGCCGGGGCACGCGTTGAGGGAGAACGACCCATGGCCGACATTGCGACCGCGGAACCCCCGGGTGACCGCTCGCTGCTGATCGTGGAGGACGACAAATCGTTCCTGCAGCGGCTGGCCCGCGCCATGGAGCAGCGGGGATTCACCGTCACCACCGCCGACACGGTGGCGGACGGGCTCGTGCAGGTGGAAAGGACGGCGCCGGCGTTCGCGGTGGTCGACATGCGGCTCGCCGACGGCAACGGGCTCGAGGTCATCTCGGCGCTGAAACAGCGCCGGCCCGAGGCGCGCGGCATCGTGCTCACCGGCTACGGCAACATCGCGACCGCGGTCAATGCGGTAAAGCTCGGGGCGGTCGACTATCTCTCGAAACCCGCCGACGCCGACGACGTCGCCGCGGTGCTGTTGGCGCGCGACGGCGGGAAGGTCGAGCCGCCGGAGAACCCGATGTCGGCCGACCGCGTGCGCTGGGAGCACATCCAGCGGATCTACGAGCTGTGCGGGCGCAACGTGTCGGAGACCGCACGCCGCCTCAACATGCACCGCCGCACGCTGCAGCGCATCCTGGCCAAGCGCGCGCCGCGGTAGAAACAAACAAACCCTTTCGAACGGTTCACTCCGCGACGTACCCCGCGCCCGGATCCGCAAGCGACTGGCGGCGGCCGGCGGCGGAATGGGCGAAGCGCAGCATCATGCTCCGCCGCCTCGCGGCCGGCAGCCGGTGCTCAGGGGCCTCGCGCAGGATCGAGGCGCCGAAGGCGTCGGCCAGGATCAGCCCGGCGTCGTGCGGGAAGATTTCCAGCGGCACGTCGAGCGCGGTCGCGAAGAACAGCCGGTCGCAAGAGAGCCGGTAGTCCAGCCATTTGCGATCGGCACGGAAATCCTCGATCGAGGATTTTATCTCGACGATCCACAATTCGCCGTCGCCCGACAGCGCGACGAGGTCGGCGCGGCGCCCGGATGCCAGCGCCAGCTCGCTCACGGTGGAAAGCCCGAGCGAGAACAGCAGCCGCGCCGTGCCGCGTCCGACCGCGAGCGCGGTCGGCGACTGCCGCCCGTCGATCGGCACAAAGGATTCCGCCAGCCCGAGTCGCATGCGGCGATTGTGCCAGTTTCGATGGCGGGCGGGAATATGCGCAGGTCGGAAAGCTACTCTGCGGCAGGCCGCACCGGCGCCCCGGCCGGCGTTGCCCCGGCGCGCTCCGGGAACGCAGCCGCGAGCGCCGCGCGGGTCGCGCCGAGAACGCCGCGCTCGGTGATGAGCCCGGTGACGAGCCGCGCCGGCGTGACATCGAAGGCGTAATTCGCAACCGGCGAGTTTTCGGGAATGATGGCAACGGTTTCGATCCGCCCGTCCGCGGTGCGCCCGGTCATGGTCGCGACCTCCTCGGGAGCGCGCTCCTCGATCGGCACCTCGGCGACAGCGTCGCTCACGCTGAAATCGATCGTCGGCGAGGGCAGCGCCACGTAGAACGCCACGCCATTGTCGAAGGCGGCGAGCGCCTTGAGGTAGGTGCCGATCTTGTTGCAGACGTCGGCATTGGCGGAAACCCGGTCGGTGCCGACCAGGACGAGGTCGACGCGGCCGCGCTGCATGAGATGCCCGCCGGTGTTGTCGGCGATCACGGTGTGGGGCACGCCGTGCTTGCCGAGCTCCCAGGCGGTCAGCGCCGCGCCCTGGTTGCGCGGCCGCGTCTCGTCGACCCAGACATGGACTCCGATGCCGCGCTCGTGCGCGGTGTAGATCGGCGCGGTCGCGGTGCCCCAATCGACGGTGGCGAGCCAGCCCGCGTTGCAATGGGTGAGGATCTCGACCGGCTGGCCCAGCTTTTTTTTGCGCGCGGCGACCGCCTCGATGAGCTTCACCCCGTGCCGGCCGATCGCCCGGTTGATGGCGATGTCCTCCTCGCAGATCGCGGCCGCGCGCGCATAGGCCGCGGCGACGCGCGCGGCCCCGGCGAGCCCGTCGACCGCGGCGCGGATCTCGTCGAGCCCCCATTTGAGGTTGATCGCGGTCGGCCGCGCGGCGAACAGCGCCGCATAGGCGCGCTCGAGCGCGGCATCGGAGGCATCGGCGCGCAGCGCCAGGCACAGCCCATAGGCGGCGGTCGCCCCGATCAGGGGCGCGCCACGCACCTGCATGCTGCGGATGGCGGTGACCGCATCGTCCGGCGTGTCGAGCCGCGCGGTGACGAATTCATGCGGCAGCCGGGTCTGGTCGATGATGCCGACCGTGCGGCCGTCCTCCTCGAGCCAAATCGTGCGCAGATGCTTGCCGTCGACCTTCATGGCGCTGCCTTCGGCCCTAGATAGACCGCTTTGCGCGTGCTTGCCACTTGCGCGCGCCGTCACCCTGAGGAGCAAGCCCGCGCGACGCGATGCCGGCCGCCCAAGCGTCTAGAGCGGGGCGAGCCTCGAAGGGCGACGGCACCGGATGCCGGGTGTAGGAAGTGGCCGGCCGTGGTTCGAGGGCGGCCGTCCTTCGAGGGCCGCGCTGCGCGCGGCCGCCTCAGGATGACGGCCGGATAGAGGCACATCATGACCGCGACCGACGTCGACTACGAGGCCGAATACAACAACCGCGCACGGGTGCCGGAACATCCGCAGATCTTCGAGCGCTGGCGAGCGGCCGCAAAGGAATTCCGCGGCGAGATGGCGGCGCAGGGCCGGGCCGAACTCGCCGTGCCGTATGGCACGACGCCGCGGCAGATCATCGATTTCTTCCTCGCCGAGCCCGACAGCGGAAGGCTCGCGGTGTTCGTCCACGGCGGCTATTGGCGCTCGCTCGAGCCGGAAACGTTCAGCCATTTGGCGCGCGGGCTCGTCACGCACGGCATCTCGGTCGCGGTCGCCGGTTACGATCTCTGCCCGCAGGTGCGCCTCGCCGACATCGTCGGCGAAATCCGCCAAGCCTGCCTTCATCTGTGGCGCCGGTTCGGCAAGCGCATGTTCGTGTACGGCCATTCCGCCGGCGGGCACCTGGCCGCCTGCGCGCTCGCGACCGACTGGAAAGCATACGGCATGCCGGATAACGCCGTGCCGGCCGCCTGCGCGATCTCGGGCCTGTTCGATTTGACGCCGCTCGTCGGCATCTCGATGAACCAGGATCTGCGCCTCGACCTCTTGGAGGCGCGGCGGGTCTCGCCCCTGTTCTGGGACGCGCCGCGGGGCCGCGTCCTCGACGTGATCGTCGGGGCGCAGGAATCGCGCGAGTTCCTGCGCCAGAGCCGCGAGATCGCCGACGCCTGGGCCAAGGCTGGCACTACGACGCGCTGCGAGGAAGCGCCGGGCAATCATTTCACCGTGCTCGACCCGCTCGCGGATCCGGGAAGCGCGACGGCGAAACGGCTTGCGGGGCTGGCGGAGCAGACGCTAGCTTAGCGAGTATGCGGCTTGCCGGATGTCAAATTATTTTTTCAGCAAATATTTGATCCGACCGATCGTCGCAACTTCTGTGCTTCGTCCTCCGCACCTTTATCAGAAGAAGGCCTGGATGCCGGTCTGGGCGCGGCCGAGGATGAGCGCGTGGATGTCGTGGGTGCCCTCGTAGGTGTTGACGGTCTCCAGATTCGCCAGCACGCGCATGACATGGAACTCGTCGGAGATGCCGTTGCCGCCGTGCATGTCGCGGGCCACGCGCGCGACGTCGAGCGCCTTGCCGCAATTGTTGCGCTTCAAGAGCGAGATCGCCGCGGCTGCGGCCTTGCCCTGGTCCATGAGCCGGCCCAGGCGGAGCACCGCGTGCAGGCCGAGCGTGATCTCGGTCTGCATGTCGGCGAGCTTCTTCTGGATCAGCTGGTTCGCCGCGAGCGGCCGGCCGAATTGCTTGCGGTCGAGCACGTATTGCCGCGCGCGGTGCCAGCAGAACTCCGCGGCGCCGATGGCGCCCCAGGCGATGCCGTAGCGCGCGCGGTTGAGGCAGCCGAACGGGCCCGCGAGCCCCTTGGCGTTCGGCAGCAAATTCTCCTCCGGCACGAAGGCGCCGTCGAGCACGACTTCGCCGGTGATCGAGGCGCGCAACGAAAGCTTGCCCTCGATCTTCGGCGTGGAGAATCCCTTGGTGCCGCGCTCGATCAGAAAGCCGCGGATCACGTCGTCGAGCTTCGCCCACACCAGTGCCACGTCGGCGATCGGCGAATTGCTGATCCAGGTTTTGGCGCCGGAAAGCGCAAAACCGCCCGGCGCCCTCTGCGCGCGCGTCACCATCGAGCCGGGGTCGGAGCCGTGGTCGGGCTCGGTCAGGCCGAAGCAGCCGACCATCTCGCCGGTCGCGAGCTTGGGCAGATATTTCTTGCGCTGCGCTTCCGAGCCGTAGGCGAAGATCGGATGCATCACGAGCGAGGACTGCACCGACATCGCCGAGCGGTAGCCGGAATCGACCCGCTCGATCTCGCGCGCGATCAAGCCGTAGGCGACATAGGAGAGGCCCGCCCCGCCGTATGGCTCGGGCAGCGTCGCGCCGAGCAGGCCGAGCGCGCCCATCTCGCGCAAAATCTCGCGGTCGAAATGCTCCTCGCGAAAGGCTTTGAGCACGCGCGGGAACAGCCGCTCTTGCGCATAGCCGCGCGCGGTGTCGCGCACCATGCGCTCCTCGTGCGAGAGCTCGCCCTCGAACTCGAGCGGGTCCTCCCAGTTGAATTGAGCCTCCTCGGCCGGCGCGGCGGCGACTTTCTTCTTTTCGGCGGCTTGCGACATGGGCTGCCTCCTGTGGCGCGCGGGGAGCGGCGCGCGGTGTTCCGGAATGGCTCTCGATCATACCCCCGGGCGGGAGCATGCGGCGGGTTTTTTGCCGGATGCGGCCCACGCGGCGGGCCGCATTGCCGCTCCGGATCGCTTCGGCTATGGATGGCTTCCGTCCGGCCCTGGGTTCCACAAGCCCCGATCTTCGTCGCGAGAGGCCGGCCGAATGCGCCCGTAGCTCAGCTGGATAGAGCGTTGCCCTCCGAAGGCAGAGGTCACAGGTTCGAATCCTGTCGGGCGCGCCAATTCCTTGCGACTGAACCGGAAGAGCTGAGGCTCGCGTCGTCCCATCAGGTCTAGATCGCGTCCGATCGACGGCCGCAGCGAAGACGCGCCAAGGAAGGAACCGATGTTTGCCAGACTGCCGATCGTTGCCGCGGCCAGCGTGCTGGCGTTGTTCTGTACCGTGAACGCCGGAAGCGCCGCCAAGCTCGGGGCGAGGTGCGACGGCTTTACCGGCGGTCGATGCGGTCCGGGGCTGTGGTGCGATCGCGATCCGGGACAGTGCGGGCCGGCGGACCGCCCGGGGACTTGCGTGAAAGTCCGGCAGCTGTGTTTTCAGCTGTATCGGCCGGTGTGCGGATGCAACGGCAA
>WNGM01003163.1_pt1 | contig 13488 bp, 17 predicted proteins | sample 5400571 | NCBI WGS metagenome assembly WNGM01 (sample SAMN13153378, study PRJNA577476) | soil metagenome | isolation source: 100 cm soil or saprolite under Garry oak tree replicate 2 | place: USA:California | collected 2016-06-15
GGCCCGATCCGGCTGCAATATGGCCCCCCGGGCAACCCCTCAGGCACTCCGCTTCGAGGCGGGGCGGATGTTTCGCTAAGCGCAGAATCCTATGTCCGGAGGAATCGGTAGACGCGGACGGTCTCGGTAAGCTTAACCGTTCTGAGCCAGTCCGGCTCGAACTCGCGCCGGAGGCGATTGAGAACATCGGGTGAGGGATGCGTGCCAAAGTAGGGCGCGTAAGCCTGGGATTCGATCTTCGTGTACATGTCACCCACGGTAACCCGCTGCGGCCAGTCGAACTCGCGGAACCCGCTCGGCCTGAGGTGCTGGGCCAAGGCCTCCCGCACCGGCCCGATCCGGCTGCTCTTAAGGGGCGGGTCGAACGGCTCGAGCAGGAGCTCGAAGTACCGCCTGATCATCCGGGAGACCGGGTCGGAGAGGTCGCCGCCCTTTTCGTTCGAGAGGTAGATCACGCCGCTTGGGCCCGCGAACTCACTTAGGTAGAGCGATCCCCGGGGCCCGACGAGCCCGGCCAACGGCGCCACAACGTCCTGCCAGTCACTCAGTCTATGGATGACGAAGAAGAGAGTCACGAGGTCGAAGGTTTCCAGGTTGGCCAAATCCTTCTGGACGTCTAAGCGGCGGACCTGGACATTCTGGAGGCCCTCTCGGCGTGCATGCTCCGCGAGGCGACTGAGGTACGCGGGCTCGACGTCACCCCCAACGACCCGGTCCCGAAGATCGGCCAGGCGGGCGAAGGGGAGGACGTCGTTCACCCCGGTCGCGCTGCCTAGAAAGAGGCACCGCCGGGGAGGCGGCCCGAGGGTGGAGAGGAGGTGCTCCGCCACCGCCCGCCCGACCTCTCGCGGCCACTCCTGGTGGAGTTCGTAGAAGTCGGCGACGTCCGCGGAGCCGGGAAGGTCGGCCTCGGCCGACAATGCTTGCCGACGGGACGTGACAGGCGCGGGCTCCGTCATCTCTTCAGGAGTCCCACGAAGACCTTCACGTCCTCGCTCTTCTCGCGGTTTACCCATGTTGGACCGCCCTTCGTGGCCCTATTTTAGGGCTGAAAGGTGTCTAGTTGAAGTGGGAAACAGACTGGTCCGACTGCACGATGGCGCCACCGCCGCCCGGGCACTCCGCTTCGTGGCTGACCGACCTTTCAGGAAAGACAGGTCGCCTGGTCAGGGCTGCCGCTTTGCGATCTTGAGCTCCTCCAGTCGCTTTGCCACGTCATTGCCCGCTGTCGAGGGTTCTACCTCGCGGTCAATCTGCAATATGCGGCCGTCCACGCCGATATAGAAAGTGTGACGCGCGGCATAGCGGCCCTGTAGGACGCCATAGGCGCGTGCAGTCTCCTTGCTCGGGTCGCTCAGGATCGGATAGTCCAGGGCGAGCGACTCAGCGAATTTACGATTGGTCTCGGTGTCGTCGACGCTTGCCGCGAAATAGGCAACGTCGAATGACCGGATCTTCTCGCCGCTCGCACGGAGCGACGCGCATTCGGCCGTTCAGCCGCCCGTGAACGCCTTCGGGAACCAAGCGAGAACGACCGCCTGCTTCCCCTTGAAGTCGGCGAGCCTGTGGGTCTTCCCGTCCGAACCGGAAAGGGCGAACGCGGGCGCGACATCACCCACGCCCGGCCCCTTCATTCCCGCGCCGGCGGAGGCAGCGGCGAGGCCAAGCGCGACGAACGCGATCTCCATCCTCTTCATACACGGTCCTCCTCCTTTTTTCCCCCGGTTACATAGATTTCACGATCGTCCTTCACATTAGAGCTGTCAGTAGGCCGAATCGCAGCATCTCACGCGCCTTCCTGGTCGAGAACCTCCTGCGCCGTCTTCTCGTCGAGCCCGCCAATCAGGATCATCGCCCGCTTGAGGTCCCGGGCCATCCAGATCTCTTCCGGCCCGCGACAGCGCGTCAGGGCCTCTTTCAGCGCCGCCAGGATGCTCTCGATGACACCGTGGGATTCATGCGCGCCGGTCAGCGGCACCTGCTGGTTGGCGCGCACCTCGATGCCCAGCTGCATAAGCTCACCCCGGCTGAGCGTCGTCGGTCTCGGTCCGGGCTCGATGACCAGGCTGCCGGCATCGGTGCAGAATGAATAACCGCCCTTGCTGTAGTGGAGTGGCATGGAGGCCTCTTCGCGCCGATGCTACGCGCGTCCAATGACTTGACTTCCCGGCCCACCCAAGCATGAATTGGTGCCGGGAGACGGCGCCGATGCCCCACCTCAGTCCGCAGACCCTCACGCATGCTGAACAGGAGGCGATTCTTCGCGCCACGCGCCGCAATCTCCGGGACCACCTGATCTATTCCCTCGCTCTCGGAACCGGCCTCCGGCTGGCCGAGATTGTAGGTTTGAACGTGGGCGATGTCTACACGCCGGAAGGCAGGCCGAGGAACCGCGTCCGGCTGCGGCCCGAGATCGCCAAGGGCGGCCGGGCCGGGGACGTGTTCCTGCCGGATGCCCTGGTAGCGAAGTTCCGCCGGTTCTGGCGACACAAGGCTCGCCGTCGCGAGGGCATCAGCCCTGACGATCCCCTCTTCTGCTCGCAGGGTGGTCGGCGCCGGATCTCACCCCGTCGCGTCCAGTTCGCCTTCCGGACCTGGCAGGTGAAGGCCGGGTTCGACCGGCTCTATCCCTTCCATTCGTTGCGGCATTCTGCGATCACGGCCGTCTACCGGGCATCGCGGGACCTATTCCTGGCGCAGCGGTTCGCACGACACGTCTCGCCGCTCACGACGACGGTATACACCCACCCCTCGGACCAGGAACTCTGGGCGAGCGTTCGGTGGCTGAACTGCTGAGTCCAACCGGCACCGCACGAGGCACGTGAGTCCCCCGACGACGACGGCTACACGCACCCCCCGGACCAGGAAGTGTGGGAACCAGTGAGAGGCCCATCTTGCTCAGAGTCAGCAGGCAGATGGGTTATGCGCTGGCACCTTGCTGCGTGCTAACAGTCGTGGTACGTTCTGGCGAGCCTCGCCGACAACCTGAATCATACCCTGGGCCGTAACGAGCCGGCGGTGCTGCCGGACTCCAAGTAGTTCACCGGGTGACGCGGCCCGAGTGCCATCCGCCGTTAGCGAAGGATGGACAAGTGTCACATGGGGGACGACAAGAGGGAGAGAGCCGGCGCAAAGCTACTGGACCTATCGGGTATCCTGATCATTCTCGGACTGGTCGCTCTGGTGGCCGCATTCCTATCACCCCTGAGAAGGGCTGCGTTCATGTTGGTCGCGAAGGCATTATCGCTCTGCGGCGCCATCGCCTTCCTGGGGGGATGGCGGCTCCTCTTGGATTCCTCTGACCCGAGCGACGAACTTGCGTGGCAGTGGTGGATGACCACTGTGGTCTTCTTCCTTCTCCTGGCTCTCGCATACTGGGCGTGGGTCGGTGAATTCTGGTGACCTTTTGACGCGAGCCACGTGAGCCCGCTCACCACCACGGTCTAAACTCATCCGAGCGACCAGGAGATGTGGGAGAGGGCAGGAGGGCCGGCGCGCTAATCTTTAGGCGCTGGCCGTGAGCCCTGCCGTGGGAGCCGAGCCTCTCGCAGACCAGTGACCCGGTCTCGCCCAGCCGGATAGAATCCTGTTCGGACCGGAAATCGATGGACGGGGTGTGTATCGACTCCGTGCGGGGGGCAGACTTTCGAATGCACCAAAGAGGCCGACGGCGGGATCTGGAGATCTTCGAGGCCGGAGCGTTGAGCTGGTGGGACCCTGCCGGCCCGATGGCCGGCCTTCATCTGCTCAACCCCATCCGGTCCGACTACTTCCGGGAACGACTCGAGAGAGCGGGAGCACGATGTGTCCTCGAGCTGGGCTGCGGAGGCGGGATCCTGACATCGTCTCTGGAGGACAAACCGTGGAGGTTGTTCGCTCAGGACCTGCTGCTGGGACCGCTCGTCACCGCGAAGTCCCACCTCAGGCGGGCCTGCCTCGTGCGTTGTGATGCGGCGCGGCTCCCGTTTCGCGCCCAGTCGTTCGACGCGGTCCTGTCCTCCGACTTCCTGGAGCATGCCGATGACCTGAGGGCGGTCGTGGCCGAGTCGGCGCGGGTGCTCCGGCCCGGCGGGCTGTTCCTGTACGAGACGGTGAACCGCACGCTCCTCTCACTGATTGTCGGCAAGGTCTTGCTGGAGTGGGTCTTTCGATATATCCCGGTCGGCACGCACCGGTTCCGCGACTTCATCCTTCCCGAGGAGCTGCACTCTCTCATGGAGGGGTGCGGTATCCGGAACATCGAGATCTACGGGATCATCCCGGAACGAGGGGTGCTGCGCTCGCTCATGGCCAGGTCCGCACACCCCTTCCGGTTGGACCCAAGACGGCTGGCTGGCATCTACCTGGGGTGCGGCCGGCTGGAGACCCCAGTGTCCTCGCCAGGCGCCTTCCCTCTCTGGTGCGAGGAAGGCTTGAGGCTGCCTTGCTCCCCACGAGCAAGTCGCACGATTCGGGGCCGCGAGTGACCAGGAGATGTGGGAGAATGTCAGGAAGCTGGTGTGCTAGGCAAGGAGGTCCCCCGTGGCAGATAAGATTATCAGATACGTTCCGGCTTCGTGGATCCCGGGTGCAACACCGGGCAAGGCTGGGGGCAACATCGCCGTCGTGGTGGATGACTTAGGACATGAGGTCCTCATGTCCGCCGCCCAGTACCGTACCCAAGAGTTTGCCAAAATCCGAGCTCTTGAACTATGGAGAGAGGTCAGGTTCCTTCAACCGACCGAGATCGATCCCGACGACTTCAGGACCCTCTATCCTGAACTGTCCGACCTTACTAACACCGAAATCAGGAAGAGACTGGAGCGGGTCGCCGGTGCGGCCCGCACGAGGCCTGGCGTCGGGTTCCGTGCGAGGCCCGTTACCAGCGCGTGAATCCCCCTGGCGTCCCTCCATCCAGCATCGCACGGCAATCCCCCAAGAAGTAGGTGGAAAATACCGGAGCGCGCCGACATTCTAGATCAAGAGCCTGAAGACCTTGCGCTCCCGCGGACACGATCACTTTGACAGTGTGCCCGGGACCGGAGTAGACTCTCCGTAGCTTCAGTTCGACGGCAGGCCTAATGAGAAACACCATGGCCTACCGCCACAGCAACCTACCACTTGGCCGGGGCCCAAGACCCGTTCCGGGGTCGTTTCCCGGGCCCCGGCATCGTTGAAGAGTCGACCATCCTCAACGCCCACACATTGACGGCATGTCGTATCTATGTAGCCAGGCCTGCGGGGCTCCACGCGGTAAGGTCCTCCACGCAAGGAGGTTACCCCGGCCGGTAGCCCCGCACGAGGAGGGTAGGCTGATGCGGCAATGGTACGTGGGTCTGGAAGTCGACAGCTGGAGCCTTCCTTTCACGCGTGAGCCCGCTGGCCACGTCGGTTACACGCACCCGAGCGATCAGGAACTGTGGCAGGGGGTCCGGGGCCTCACCTGCTGAGAGGCGCCTCCCGCTAGGATTTACGAGAAGTCTCCACGGAGACCCTGCTCCAGCGCCTCTCGACCTTCTTGCTAGCACACTTGGGACAGGCGGCTGCTCTGCGGCCATCCTCCTTGATGCGCCTAACAAGCTCGAAGGGCTTCTTGCACTTCTGGCAGACGTACTCGTAGATTGGCATGGTGCGCACCTCCGTCTCCGTCCTCGATAGTTTGGCCGGATTATACGCTTCCTTTGGGAGGACGGAGATGTGCTCCCGCGATGGGACTGCGGGGGCGCGGGCTGGAGACTCGCCTTCCGGCACGCGGCGGTTACGAACGTCTACCGGGCGTCGCGGGACCTGTTCCTGGCGCAGAGGTTCGCTCGGCACGTCTCCCCGCTCACGACGACCGTATATACCCACCCGTCCGACCAAGAACTCTTCGCGCAGGTGCGCTCCTTGACCTGCTGACCGGATCCTACCGCCACCTCCCCTCTACGTTCCATCCCCATGCGTTTGCGTTCTGGGCGACCCCGTGGTATATACGCTGCCGCACTCGCCGCCAACCGAAGAGGACCTCAGCCCACAACACGCCGGTGGTGCCGCTGGCCACCTGGGGCCCGCCTCGGCTCTGGACCCTGGTGATCCCAAGCGAGCCACGACTCAGGAGGATGCCATGCGTCGATCCCTCAGGATGACCTTCCGATTCATCATGGTGGTGGCCGTTCTCGCTATGATCCCGGTCGCCGTCGCGCCATCGGGTTCAACCGAGACGCCCTACCTGTCGGCCCTCTCCAACCTCGCCGCCGTCCCGGCGTTCGCTGCAAAACCGACCTGCGAAAACAAGACCTGCGTGCACAGTTCGTCTGGCAAAGCTTCATGCCAGCCAAATCCGCTGACGAACTGCATCTTTAGGCACGGGGGGGCGCTCTGCGGAGGTTCGACCTGCTAGCGTGAGGAACGAAAAGGCCGGTGGCACCGCCGGCCCATCCTCGCCTGGGGGAACTGCCGAGCAACCGGGAGTCCTGTTCCTGACTCAGCGATCCACGCGGCACGTGAGCCCGCTGACGACGACCGTCTACACTCACCCATCTGACCAGAAACTCTGGGCCAGCGTTCGGCGACTGAACTGCTGATCGGAACCTCCAGCCGCTTCCCGCCCGCGGGCCTTCCCCATCCGTTTGCCTTCCGACCGACCCCGTGGTATACACGCTGCAGCAATCGCCGCCAACTTGAAAAGGTTTCCTGCACTTAACAACCCGGTGGTGCCGCCGGCTGCCTCAGGCTGAACTCGGCCAGCGGGGGGCAGCACGGACAAGCCGAGAAGGGAGGAAGGCGCATGCGGCAGCACTCCAGCTCCAAGCTCATTCTGCGATTCCTCGTCGTCGTGGCAGTCGCCACAGCGGTTACGCTTCTCTACGGGCCTCCGTCAGGGTCGAGGACACCATACATGTCGGCTCTGTCGGACTTGACGCTGGGCACACCAGCCTTGGCACTCAAGTGCGACCACATGCGCTGTGGCGGCGTACCTGGCACGTGTGGTTCATCCCCAAATCACTCGCGGTGCATACTGTTAAGTGGAGGCGGGTGCACGTCAGACCCCTGCTGACGGAGTCTCTCACCCTGAAGGAACTTCGAAGTGAGCGCGACCAGGGAACAAGCCGCGCAGCGTTGCTGGGGCCGGTGGCACCGCCGCCCCATTTCTTCATCCACGCGAGTTCACAGAATTGTCTCCACTATACTTCTAAGCGTGTCCGGGACGCCGGGGCAGAAGGAATCGGTCGCCCATCAGACGACGCGACTCCGCATCGGAGCATCGAGCTGGAGCGCCGAGTCGTGGGAGGGCGCGTTCTACCCCGCAGGGATGCACCCGGCCGACCACCTCGCACACTACGCCTCCCAGTTCGACACCGTCGAGATCGACGCGACCTTCTACCGGACGCCCACCGAACGGATGGCCGACGGCTGGCGGGACAAGACGCCGCCGGGGTTCCTCTTCGCCGCCAAGGTGCCCCAGGTCATCACGCACGAGAAGCTGCTGGGAGACTGCGGGGACGAGCTCGGGGCCTTCCTGAAGGTGATGGGGCGGCTGGGTGACAAGCTCGGTCCCCTCCTCTTCCAGTTCCGCTACTTCAAGAAGGCCGAGTTCCCCGACCCGAAACCGTTCATCGACCGCCTCGAGCGATTCCTCCCGGCGCTTCCGCGTGAGATGCGCTTCGCCGTCGAGGTCCGCAACAAGAGCTTCGTGACGCCGGCGCTGCTTGACCTCCTGCGGCGCCATCGCGTAGCCCTGGCCTTCATCGACCATCCCTGGTTCTTCGGCATCGACGAAATCCTCAAGAAGGGCGATGTACTGACCACCGACTTCGCCTACATCCGCTGGTTGGGAGACCGCAAGGGCATCGAGGAGAGGACGCAACGCTGGGATCGCCCCATCATCGACCGCACGCGCGACATGGGGCGCTGGATCCCCAACATCCGGCGGCTCATCGACGAGGGCACGACGGTCTACGGTTACTTCAACAACCACTACGCCGGCTATGGGATCGGGTCGATCCGTCTCTTCCGAGAGATGTGGGACAAGGAGTCAGGGGCCGACCTCGCCGAGTAGCGCTCGACCTCCCCAGCCCTAGAGATTCATCAAGTGAGGAGGCTCAGTCGAACGTAACCGTATAGGACCTTGTGCAATCGGGGCACGGTAGCGTTAATCTGCCCGTACGCTTAGCTCCTGGTTGAACGCCGATCCGATGCCCCTCAGGGCACTCCAGGCGGCTCCTCGCCATGACAGTGGGCTGGCCAGGCTCACGCGGCGGGAGCGGACCAAATCCCAGATTCTCCCAAGCATCATCGGGTACGGACCGCTCTTCGACAAGATCCGCCGGAACCTGGACCAGTTTCCCTGAGATGCTGACCTCGTAAGTCTTCGGATCGCTCGGGAGCCGCTCGGCCTCGTACCACTTGCCCGGCTCCAAGAGCTTGGCGCCACCGACAGCGTAGGTGTTCTTCAGTCGTACCCGGATTGCCACACTCAACTTTCAGGATATCAGCCGTCTCGCCTTCGCGATCGCCGCCCGGAATCCCTTTGCCTCCTTCACCTGCCGCACCTGAGCCTTTTGCCTCCGGTTCAGGTGCCTCATGTACCCCATGTAGCGGCCCCGGAGGACCCGAGAGGCGTGTCCTTTAGTGGAGAGGCGGGAGCGACGACGGGTTGCTTTGGCTTTACGCACGCGGTGACCTCCATAGGATCCCAACTGACATCTCAGGGTAGCGAAACGACTGAATCCCTCTTCCCCGGGGGACATTCTATCTGGAAATCGTCCGCGTTCTGCCCTCTGGCCATAAGCCGATGCCGGTGCTCCTTGGTGGACCGGGCCTCGTTGAAGTTCCTGGCGCAGCGGTTCGCACGCCACGTGAGCCCGCTGACGACGACGGTCTACAGGCATCCGAGTGATCAGGAGATGTTTGACCAAATCCGGCCGCTGCCTTGCTGAGTCCTGTGTCTGGCCCTTCTCGGCTGTGGAGGGTATTGGGGCTTTCGTGTGTCTTCGAATACACAGATTCCCTTTACTTGCGGCCTTCAGTCGATGGAAATCTTCCGGAGAAGATTGAAGTCGTTCAGCATTTTCCCTGTGCCCAGCACCACGGCGGCTAGAGGATCATCGGCCACGGAAACGGGCAGGCCCGTCTCTTCCCGGAGCCGCTTGTCCAGGTTCTTCAGAAGCGAGCCGCCCCCGGTGAGCACGATCCCCTTGTCCACGATGTCCGCCGAGAGCTCGGGCGGCGTCTGCTCCAGCACCATGCGCACCGCCTCGATAATGTTGGAGACCGTCTCGGACAGGGCCTCCCGGATCTCTTCGTCGGAAACCACCAGGGTTTTGGGGATCCCCTCCGCTAGGTCGCGCCCCTTGATCTCCATCGTGAGATTCTCGTCCAGGGGAAAGGCGGACCCGATGTTGATCTTAATCTTTTCCGCCGTCCTCTCTCCCACCAGGAGGTTGTACTTCCGCTTGATGTACTGGACGATGTCTTCGTCCATCCTGTTGCCGGCGATCCGAGCCGATCGGCTGTAGACGATGCTGGCCATGGATATCACAGCCACATCGGTGGTGCCGCCGCCGATGTCCACCACCATGTTGCCGGTGGGCTCCGTGACTGGGAGCCCGGCTCCCAACGCCGCCATCATGGCCTGCTCCACCAGGTAAACCTTGGAAGCCTTGGCCCGGTAGGCACAGTCCTTGACAGCCCGCTCTTCCACCTGCGTGATTTCCGACGGCACCCCGATGACGATCCGGGGACGCACTCCCATGGAGCGGTTGTGGGCCTTCTTGATGAAATGATCCAGCATCTTCTCGGTGTGCTCGAAGTCGGCGATGACACCGTCCTTCATGGGACGGATGGCGATGATGTTCCCTGGCGTTCTTCCGAGCATCTCCTTCGCCTCTTTGCCGACCGCCTCTACCTTCCCCGTCTTCTGATTTACGGCGATGATGGAGGGCTCGCAGACCACGATCCCCTTTCCCCGGACGTAGACCAGGGTGTTGGCGGTGCCCAGATCGATAGCCAAATCGTTCGAAAAAAGACTCAAAATCGATCTCGGGCTCCACTGCATGCCGCCACATCTCTCCGTATATTGCCCGCCGCCAGTTCCTCACTCGTTCAGAGCCGCCTCAGGTGCGGTTACCTCCCTCCTCCCCCTTGATTCCACGCGCGCCCCCCTCGCCACAGCGAGACAAGCTGGACGCGACCGCGTTGGAAGTAGGACCGGATCGATTCCATCACGCCCCCACCCCTGTGTCTGCCTCAGCGGTTCATCGCGCTTGGAATTATATCCGCGCGAAGCGGAGCCGAGCTTCTGGGCTCACGTATGGCTCGGCGCTGGATGGCTCGTCCTCATACCGGACTTGGCCTGCTGGGTCGGCGAGCTGGACGACGTGTCAACGAAGTGCACATGCGGATAGGACCATCGCCGCCCGGCTCTGCCACGAGCCTATCGTTGCGACCAGGGCCAGCCCTTGTGGAACCGCTTAGCAGGTCGATTGTGAGCGCGAGCGGTCCATCGCAGTAGACGGTATTGCCCGGGTCGCACCCTTTCAAAGTAATAGCGCACAGCAGCAAGGTTCCCCCGGCAGTGGCGCGTCAGGAAGTCTCGGACTCGTTCGGGCGGCCAATTCGGGCGGCAAAGAACTTCACTCACCTGACGGGCACTGAACAGCTCCGTCAGTCTGCCAGAAGCGATGGCTTCTCTCAGCAGGTCGGGCAGGCTCATACTTCATCCTGCGGTTCTAGCGGCACAGCGGAAGCCAGATGACTTCCGAGGCGGCGAGGAGGGGACGGAGGAATCATAGACCCCGTCAGCAACGCAGGCAACCGCAGGATCTCGTGCGTGAAAGTTGCGACTCGCTGCGGATCTCCTCCCTGCACTCACAATCCACCGAAGCAAACGTGTCGTGATCCGGTTGAAGGACGACATGTTCCCTAGGCCGAACTGGCAGCCCACGGGCAGCACCAGCATTCCTGGCCGCCAAGCGGCAGGCAACCGGCATTGAAACGGCAGTATTCCGGGCCTACACCGGGGGTCCCTGCCGCCTCTGCAGGTGGCCAGATCCTTGCCTGCTCATTGAAAAGGCGAGACTTAGGAGGGAAGGCCCTTCTGCCTCTCAACTGGCATCGGTCCCGAAAACTCGATTTCGATGCCGCTTCCGGGGCCTTTTTCGGGGGGTCGATGCCGCATAAAGGGCATCTCCTGTACTGGTCCACCGATTTCTGTGGGTCAGATTCCTGCTTGAACCATTCCCTCTGCAAGAGGGTTATCCTGTCTCCCACCCCCTCAGAGGCGTTTCTCTATGGGAGACTATCCATGCCCGGTGTCCCATTCCACCATCCGCTCCCACTCCCCCGAGGTTGGCCGCGCCACGTTCGATCGGCGGTTGTTCAGGCCATCTCACTCGCCGGGGCCTCCATGGCCGCCACCCGGGGCTGGGCCGTCGACAGCATGAACACCTCCCTCCGCCGACGGGCCGAAGTTGACCACCTCGAACAGGAGGTTCGCCTACTGCGTGAAGAGATGCGCATCAAGGATACCCGCATGCAGCACGTTGATGTCCAGAAAAGACCGCACTACCCGCCGACCGAACGCCTGGCCATCCTGGAGCTTCGGGCCGCGCGATCTTGGTCCCTCGCCCAGACTGCACGCAGCTTTCTCGTAACTCCCCTGACCATCGCCTCCTGGACGGCGCGGGTCGACGAGGACGGGGTTGAGGCTCTCGTTCGGTTGCCTGAACCGGTGAATCGGTTCCCCGACTTCGTCGGCTACATCGTGCGGCGGCTGAAGGTCCTTTGCCCCGCTATGGGGAGAGTAAGGATCGCCCGGGTTCTCGCCCGTGCGGGTCTCCACCTCGGACCGACGACGATCCGCCGGATGTTGCGTCCGGCGCGACCGCCCAAGCCCCTCCGGACCGCACAGGCAGCGTCTCGTGCCATCCCCGCCCGGAAACCGAACGACCTCTGGCATGTCGATCTGACGACCGTTCCCACCTGCGCTCGGGTTCTGGACTTCGTGGGTTCCCTTCGCCCTGCCTCAAGTCTGGCCGTTCTGCTGGTGGGTGGTCGTCGCCATCGACCACTGCTCGCAGCGCGTCACAGGATTCGCGGTCTACCGTGGCCAGCCATCCTCCCCTGTCGTTCGCGGGTTCCTGGAGCGGCTCTTCCGGGAGGTGGGCCATCAGCCCCGATATCTCGTCTCCGACCAGGGCCGGCAGTTTGTCGCACGGGAGTTCAGACGCTGGTGCCGCCGTCGCGGCATCCGGCAGCGCTTCGGGGCCATCGGCCAGTACGGCAGCCTCGCCGTGATCGAGCGCTGCATCCGAACTCTCAAGAACGAGTGCACCCGGCGATTGATTCTAATCCCGTACCGTCTCGCCGCCATGCAGCGAGAGCTGGCGGTCTACGTCTTCTGGTACAACGGCCACCGGCCTCACACCCGACTCGGCGCCGTCACTCCCGACGAGGTCTACCATCACCGCCGTCCGGCATCCCGAGCGCCGCGTTTCGAACCCCGCCTCCGGTGGCCACGCCGGTCCCCGTGCGCCACGCCTCAGACTCTCATCCGTGGCCAGCCCGGAGTCGTGCTTGATGTCGACATCCGCTACCACGGCGGACGTCCGCATTTACCCATCGTCACACTGAAGCGCGCCGCGTAGATCCATCCGTTCTGATCCGCGGCCCTGAGGGACGCACTCGTGCGTCCCTTCGCACGTCACCACCGGCTTGGCGCGTTGCTTGGACCACCTCTCGACTCCGGCGGGAGCCCTTTCCACAAAGATCCCGACCCTGAACAGCATATTTATCGCCTCAACCCCGACCGAAAAGCGCCATCAAGTCTCGGTGGTCTACTACACCGCAGGCTGGTTTGGTTGGCGTGGCTGGTCGGGCGCACAAATGGCATTCTACCCTACTTGGGCGCGCCCGTCAGCTTCAAGCGCTTGTTAGGCCGCAGCCGGGACGCACCCATCGGAGGAATGCGCCTTACCGCCTGCGGGGCACGGTCCGCACAAGCAGAGTGAGCGCGTGCGAAAGGCTCGCCGTTCCCGCGGCCTCACCCCTATAGTGCCCCAGCCGCACCACTACAAGGTCGTGTGATGGAATGATGATCGTGTACTGACCGCCCGCACCCCACATGAAATACGCGTCACCTGGCACCGGGAAGATTCGGCTGTCGGTGTTAAGCCAGAAAAACGCTCCGTAAATGGGACGCTCGGCTGTCGGTGTTAAGCCAGAAAAACGCTCCGTAAATGGGACGCTTATCCGCGACCCACGCGGGCGCGACCGTACTCACGAAGTGTACGTATCCCTCCGGGAGAATGCGCTTCCCGTTCCATAGCCCGTCCTGAAGGTAGAGATTCCCGAGGCGTGCCCAGTCCCGCGCTGATGCGAGCTCGTACCCCTGAGTAAGGAAGTTGCCATAGGGGTCCGTTTCCATCACCATCGTCCGGATCCCAATCTTGTCAAAGAGCGTGCGCTGCGGGAACGAGAAGTACTCTTGGCCTCGCTTCTCGACAGCGAGACGCACTAGGTAATTGATCA
>WNGM01005001.1_pt1 | contig 13485 bp, 14 predicted proteins | sample 5400571 | NCBI WGS metagenome assembly WNGM01 (sample SAMN13153378, study PRJNA577476) | soil metagenome | isolation source: 100 cm soil or saprolite under Garry oak tree replicate 2 | place: USA:California | collected 2016-06-15
CCCTTCTCCGGGTCCCAGAGGCGCGTCTCCTGGACGATCTTCCCGCCCTCGTCCAGAACCTTCGTCTGCCGCTTGATCTCGTACTCCATCGCGGCCTTCGCGAACTTGAAGGAGTTGATGTTCTTCAGCTCCACCTTGGTGCCGAACTCCTTGGAGCCGGCCGGGCGCAGCGAGAGGTTCGGCTCGCAGCGCAAGCTCCCCTCCTCCATGTTGCCGTCGCAGACCTCCAGGTACACCAGGATGTCGCGCAGTTTCTTGAGGTAGGCAACCGCCTCGTCCGGCGACCGCATGTCCGGCTCGGTCACGATCTCCAGCAGCGGGGTCCCGGCCCGGTTCAGGTCCACGTGGGACGCGCCCGCAATGCCGGTGTGCAGGTTCTTGCCCGCGTCCTCCTCCAGGTGAGCCCGCCGGATGCGGATGCGCTTGGCCGTCCCGTTCTTCCCGATCTCCACCCAGCCGTCCTGGCAGATCGGCAGCTCGTACTGGGAGATCTGGTAGCCCTTCGGCAGGTCCGGGTAGAAGTAGTTCTTGCGGGCGAACCGGTTCATCGGCGCGATCGTGCAATTCAGCGCCAGCCCCGTCCGGATGGCGAACTCGACCGCCTTCCGGTTGATGACCGGCAGGACCCCCGGCATCCCCAGGCACACCGGGCACGTCTGAGTGTTCGGCGTCGCGCCGAACGCCGTGCTGCAGCCGCAGAACATCTTGGACGCAGTCAGCAGCTGCGCGTGCGCCTCCAGCCCGATGACGACTTCGTAGGCCATCAATGGTTAAGAAGCCCGCTGTTTCCTCATAGCCTCGCGGCCGGCTTCAATCGCCGCCGAAAGCACGGCTTTCTTCTCGCCGGCAAACTCTTTGCCCTTCGCGATGGCCGAGTCCAGCATAGCCTTGGCTTCCGGTACTCTTTCGCGGATCTCTCCTTCGGCTCTCTCTGCATAGTCTTTGAGCAGCTTCCGCGTCTCTGCTCCAGTCTGAGGCGCTAACAGCAAGGCCGCGCCAGCACCGATAATGCCCCCGGCTAAGAAAGCGAATGCTACTGCACCTGCGGAAAAGCCATTGTCTTCAGTCGCCATTGGACGAACCTCCTTGATGATGAGATGATGATGAGTGCTGCTTGAATACTCCATAAGCTGCCCGAAAGCCGGCCAGCAGACTGCTGAGGTTTGTCAGCAAGCTACCGGCGCCTCCCCGAACGGCTCCATGAACATGGTTGATCGTCTCCCCGATCTCGCCGATCGCCTCGCCGAGCACGCGCGCGCAGGACGCGCCTACCCGCACTTCGGTCACGATCTGATTCATGTTGCTGGCCGCCTGCGTCGCCTCCTTCAACAGGACCGGCAGGTCCTCGTTCATCCGCCGAAGCAGGCGCTCCGACTCCTCGGCCGTCTTGCGGAGCCGGATCAGCACCGGCACGAGAAACGCCACCAGCACGACCGCCGCCACCGCTACAACCCCCACCGCGATCTCAATGATCATGCTCCCTCCAGTCGCCTCGTTATTCGGTTTCCGTTAATCGTTATACGTTATCCGTTAACGGTCCACGATTCACGTTTAACGATTAACCTCTCACAGCCCAGGCCGCTTCAAATGCCACTCCGTCGCCTGCTCGAAGGCATACGCGGCGCGGAGCACCTTTTCCTCCTCGAACGGCCTGCCGATGATCTGCAGGCCGATGGGCAGCTTCCTGCTGCTCAGGCCGCACGGAAGCGAGATGGCCGGCACCCCCGCCAGGTTCACCGAAATCGTGTAGATGTCCGACAAGTACATCTGCAAGGGGTCCTGTAACTTCTCGCCAAGCTTGAAGGCCGGCGTCGGCATCGTGGGCGTGACGATCACGTCCACCTCCTTGAAGGCCTCGTCGAAGTCCCGTTTGATCAGTGTCCGCACGGCCTGCGCCTTCCCGTAGTACGCGTCGTAGTAGCCAGCCGACAGCGCGTAGGTCCCCAGCATGATGCGCCGCTTCACCTCCGCCCCGAAGCCCTCCTGCCGGGTCTTCATGTACATCTCCAGCAGGCCCTTCTCCTTCGGCGCGCGGTACCCATACTTGACGCCATCGTACCGGGCGAGGTTCGAGGATGCCTCCGCCGTGGCGATCAGGTAGTATGTCGCGATGGCGTACTTCGTCATCGGGAGCGAGATCTCCTTGATCTCGGCCTTGAGCGCCTGCATCTGGATGATCGCCGTCCGCACCGCGAGCTCTACCTCCGGGTCGAGGCCTTCGGCAAAGAACTCCAGCGGCACGCCGACCTTCATCCCGCGCAGGTTCTCCTTCAGCGCCTTCGTGTAGTCGGGCACCGGCACGTCGGCCGACGTGGAATCCAGCGGATCATGGCCGGCGATCATCTGCATCATCACGGCCGCGTCCCGCACGTCCTTCGTGATCGGCCCGATCTGATCGAGCGACGAGGCGAAGGCCACCAAGCCGTAGCGCGACACCCGGCCGTAGGTGGGTTTGAGGCCCACCACGCCGCAGCAGGCGGCGGGCTGCCGGATCGAGCCGCCCGTGTCCGATCCCAGCGCCGCCACGCACAGCTCGGCGGCCACGGCCGCGGCCGAGCCCCCGCTGGACCCGCCGGGGATATAGGCCAGGTTCCAGGGGTTCCGCGTCGGCCCGAAGGCTGAGTTCTCCGTCGAAGAGCCCATCGCGAACTCGTCCATGTTAGTCTTGCCGATCAGGTAGTATCCGTGCTCTCTCATGCGGGCCACCACCGTGGCATCGTACGGCGGCACGAAATTCTCCAGCATGCGCGAGCCGCAGGTAGTCTTGACACCTTCGGTGCAGATGTTGTCCTTGACCGCGATCGGCATGGCCATGAGCGGCATAGTCTTCCGCCACTTGCTGAGACTGTAGTCCAGCTCGTTAGCTTCCTTCACCAACGCGTCCTTCTTCGCCGTCGTAATGTACGCCTTGACCTTGGACTCGGCCAGCATGAGACGCTGGAAATAGGCCTTCACGATCTCGACGGCCGAGACTTCGCCCTTCAGGAATTTGTCCTTGAGCTCGAAGAGCGTCAGCCTGCGTAAGTTCATCTAAGACACCATCCGGTTCTTCTCGTCCACCTTGATGATGCGGGGCTCGTGCCGCTTGATCTCATCCTCGTTATAGAACTCGTAGCAGAAGATGATGATCTTGTCGCCCACCGCGCCCTTGCGGGCCGTTGGGCCGTTCAGCGAGATCGTGCCGCTCCCCCGCTCGCCGGGGATCACGTAGGTCGTGACCCGCTCCCCGTTGTTGAGATTGGAGATTACGACGGCCTCGTAGGGGAGGATGCCGGCCGCTTCCAGCAGCGCTTCGTCGACGGTCAGGCTGCCCTCGTACTCCAGACAGGCGTCGGTGACCGTCGCCCGGTGGATCTTCGATCGCAGCATTTGTCGAAACATCGTTTAACGATCCTCTAGTATCTTCGGCACTCGGAAGAAGCCGTCAGCCTGGTCCGGCGCGTTGGCCAGCGCCCTCTCCTGTGTGAGCGAAGGCTTCACTGCGTCCTCGCGAAACACGTTCTCGGTCGGCAGAACGGTCGCGGTTGGCTCCACTCCCTCTGTGTCCACTTCCTTGAGCTGATCCATGTACGTCAGGATCGCACTGAGCTGGCGGGCGAACATCGCCTTCTCGTCCTCGCTGACTTCCAGCCGCGCCAGCTTGGCCACGTGCTCGACCTGTTCCTTCCTGATCTCCACAGGCTTTTCCGTTACCTCCCGTTGTCACCCTGAGCGCAGCGAAGGGTCTCGCTTCTGGGCGCTGAGATTCTTCGCTCTGCTCAGAATGACAATCAGCATCCTATTACTCGACCGTGACGCTCTTCGCCAAATTGCGCGGCTGATCCACGTCGGTTCCCCGCAGCACCGCAATGTGGTACGCCAGCAGTTGCAACGGCACCGCGAAGAGAATCGGCGAGAGCAGCGGGTGCACGTCCGGCACGGTGAACACCGCGTCGGCCGCCCTGCCGAGCTCACGCTCGCCCGCCGTGACAAAGGCGATGACCGGCGCCCCGCGGGCCTTCACTTCCATCAGGTTGCTCACCGTCTTCTCGTACAGGCGATCGCGCGGCGCCAGCACCACGACCGGCATGTCTTTGTCAATCAGCGCGATGGGCCCGTGCTTCATCTCCCCCGCCGCGTACCCCTCGGCGTGGATGTAGGAGATCTCCTTGAGCTTCAGCGCGCCTTCCAGCGCGATCGGGTAGTTGATGCCCCGGCCCAGGTACAGGAAATTGCGTTTCGTGTGGTAGCGCTTGGCGATCGCGATCAGTTCCGCCTCGCGGCCCAGGAGATGCTGGACGTGAGTCGGCAGCGTGACGAACCGGTCCAGCCAGGCACGTCCCTCTTCCACCGACACGGTGCCACGCACCCGCCCCAGGTGCATGGCCAGCAGGTAGAGCGCCGTGAGCTGGGCCGTGAAGGCCTTCGTCGAGGCCACCCCGATTTCGGGGCCTGCGTGCGTGTACAGCACGCCGTCCGACTCGCGGGCGAGGGTGCTGCCCACCACGTTGCAGATAGACACCATGCGGGCGCCCTGCCGCTTGGCCTCGCGGGCGGCCGCCAGGGTGTCGGCGGTCTCCCCTGACTGGGAGATCGCGATCAGCAGATCGCTAGGCCCGATCAACGGGTTGCGGTAGCGGAACTCCGAGCCGATGTCCACCTGGACCGGCGCCCGCACCATTTCCTCGATCAGGTACTTCCCCACCAGCGCGGCATGCCAGGAGGTCCCGCAGGCGACGATCCAGATGCGTTGCACGTCGGCGAACTGGGCCGGCGTCAATCCGATGTCGGGCAGGTCCGCCTCCCCGCGCTCGAAGGTGTAGCGGCCTCGCATCGTGTCCAGGATCGCCTGCGGCTGTTCGTGGATCTCCTTCAGCATGAAGTGCGGGTAGCCGCCTTTTTCCGCCGCGGCCGCGTCCCACGCGATCTGGGTTGCCGCGCGCGTCACCGGCTTGCCCTCCGCGTCCTTGACGACCAGGGCGTTTGTCGAGAGCACCGCCAGTTCGTCGTCCTCCAGGAAGACCACGTCGCGCGTGTGGGCGAGGATCGCGGTCACGTCCGACGCCGCGAACGCCCCGTGCTCGCTCATGCCCACCACGAGCGGGCAGCCCGAGCGCGCGGCGATGATGGTCTGCGGCTCCCCTTCGCACAGGACGGCGATCGCATAGCTGCCGCGGACCTCCTTGATCGCGGCGCGCACCGCCCCCTCCAGGCCGCGGCCGTCTTTCAGATTACGCGCAACCAAGTGGGCCATCACTTCGGTGTCGGTCTCGGACTCGAACCGGTAGCCTTCCTGATGCAGGCGCGCCTTCAACGCCGCGTAGTTCTCGATGATGCCATTGTGGACCAGCACCAGCGTGCCCGACCGGTGCGGATGGGCATTCTGCTCCGACGGCTTGCCGTGCGTCGCCCAGCGGGTATGGCCGATCCCGACGGTCCCATGCAGCCCCGCGCCGTTCACGGCCTTCTCAAGGTTGGTCAGTTTGCCCACACTGCGGCGGAGGTCGATCTTCGCGTCACGGAGCACGGCCAGGCCGGCCGAATCGTAGCCTCGGTATTCGAGGCGCTTCAGCCCGTCGAGCAGTAGCGGCACGGCTTCCCGGCTCCCGATGTACCCGATGATGCCGCACATGACCGTGTCCTCAGCGCTTGTCCTTTCGCATCTTCTCCCGCATGCCCTTGGCCCACCCCGGCTTGACCACCTGTCGGGCCCGCCCGAGCGCCAGCGCGTCCGCCGGCACGTCCTCCGTCACGACCGAGCCCGCCCCGATCACGGCCCCGCGCCCGACCGTGACCGGCGCCACCAGGGACACGTCGCTGCCGACGAAGACGTCGTCGCCGATCACCGTCCGGTGCTTGTTGTGCCCGTCATAGTTGCACGTGATGGTGCCCGCCCCGACGTTGACGCGGCTGCCGATCTGCGTGTCTCCGAGGTAGCTGAGGTGGTTGGCCTTGGCGCCCGGGCCCAGCTCCGTCTTCTTCAGCTCCACGAAATTCCCCACCTTGGCCCCGCGCTTGATGACCGTCCCCGGCCGCAAGTGCGCGAACGGGCCGACCGTGCAATCCGCCTCCAGCCGGCTCCCTTCGATCACGCAGCTGTCCAGCACCGTGACGCCGTCGCCGAGCACGCTCTCGACGAGCCGGCTGTGCGAGCGGATCACGCAGTCTTCGCCGATGACCGTCCGGCCCTCCAGCGTGGTGTGCGGGTGAATGACGGTGTCGCGACCGATCCGGACCTCAGGGTCGACGAAGCACGTCTCCGGCTCCAGGAACGTCGCGCCGGCCTCCATCAATTTCCCCCGCACGCGGTCGCGCAGGATCCGCTCGGCCGCGGCCAGCTCGGCCCGCGTGTTGACCCCGAGCGCCTCGATCGAATCCCGGGCGATGTACGCCGCCACTTTTCTCCCCTGCCGGATCGCCGCCTCGACGATGTCCGTAAGGTAGTATTCCTTCTGCGCGTTGGAGGATTTGAGCCCAGCCAGCGCCGGGAACAGGAACTCGCCTTCGACCACGTAGGTGCCCGCATTGACTTCGGTCAACCGCCGCTCGGCCGGCGTGGCGTCCTTGTCTTCAATGATCCGCCAGACCGTTCCGTCGCGCCCCCGCACGATCCGCCCGTAGCCGGTGGGCTGGTCTAGGTGCGCCGTCAAGAGGGTCACCGTCGCCCGCTCGCGCTCGTGCGTCGCCAGTAGCGCCCGGACCGTCGCCTCCGTCAACAGCGGGGTGTCCCCGCTCAGGATCACGAACCGCCGGCCGCTCCACTCGTTCCCGCCGCGGCCCTGAAACGCCGCCTGGGCCTGCACAACGGCATGGCCGGTCCCGAGCCGGCGCGCCTGCTCCACGAGCGTCACCTTGCGGTCTGTCAAGAGGTCCTTCACGCGCTCGGCCTGATATCCAACGACCACCGCGACATGGCCCTTGGCGAGCGTCTCCGCCAGGTCCACTGCGTAGAGCACCATCGGCCGCCCGCACGCCGGATGGAGCACCTTGGCCAGCTTGGACCGCATGCGGATGCCTTGACCCGCAGCGAGGATGATGGCGGCGAGCCGGCTCATCTTTTCCTGCCAGTGCCCGCCCCGACCGCCTCCGGCACGCGGGGGGTGTACATCCCGCCGGAAAACATCATCTTCATCGCCTCATCCACGCTCATGTTCACGGGAATCAACTCGCTCTCCGGGACAAAGAGCAAGTAGCCGGAGGTCGGATTCGGCGAGGTCGGCACGTACACGTTGACCACCCGGTCCGTGCTGATATCCTGCACCTCTCCCGGCGTGATCCCGGTCACCAGGGCCAGCGCGTACTGGCCCTTGCGCGGGAACTCGATCATCACGACCCGGCTGTATTTGGCGGCGCCCTTGTTCTGGTCCTGGAAGGACAGGACATCCATCATGGATTTGATGGTGGTGTAGATCCCCCGGACCAGCGGCACCCGCTGCAAGATGCCCTCCCAGAAGGCCACGATCCGCCGGCCAATGAAGTTCGTGGCCAGCAGCCCCCCGAATAAAATCACGGCGACCAGTAACAGGATGCCTTGACCCGGGATGTAACGCTGCGGGAAATACTTCTCAAGGAAATCACCTAGAAGGCCGTCGAGAGTAATGAACAGGGTCTTGAGGACCAGGACCGTCCCCCAGATTGGCACGATGACCAGGAGACCGGTGATAAAGTAGCGTTTCAGCGAGACTTTCAGCATGACATTTGTGCAGAATTATACAATCTTGCCATGATACAGAGTTTTACTCGGCCGTGCAAGCGATAGATTGCTATTTCTCAACAAGTTGGACTATGATTCATCGCGTCGTCTGGCGCGCTCGGAGCGAAGGGGAATCAACGGTGCCGCGTGGTGGTCTCAAGCGAGGGTTTTTACTGAGCTTCGAAGGGATCGAAGGCTGCGGCAAGACCTCTCAGCTTCACAGACTCGCCCGGCGCCTCCGGACCCTCGGCTACCAGGTCATCGAGACGCGCGAGCCCGGCGGCGCGCCCATCAGCGAGCAGATCCGGACTATCCTTTTGGACCTCAAGAACCGCGGCATGGAAGCTCGCTGCGAGCTCTTGCTCTACCTGGCCAGCCGCGCCCAGCACGTGGCCGAGACCATCCGCCCGGCGCTGGAGAAGGGCGCCGTGGTGCTCTGCGACCGCTTTGCCGACGCGACCACGGCCTATCAAGGCTACGGGCGCGGGCTTGGCTCCGCCGTCGTCGCCCGCTTGAACCGTTTCGCCACCGCCGGCCTTTCACCGGACCTCGCCATCCTTCTGGACGTCCCGGTGGCGGTCGGCCTCGCTCGCAAGCGCCGGGCCGGCGGCCTTGACCGCCTCGACCGGGAACAGGCCTCGTTCCACGAAGCCGTGCGCCGGGGCTATCTCCGCATCGCCAGACAGAACCCGCGCCGCGTACGCGTGGTAGACGGCACCGCCTCCGAAGACGTCGTGGCGCGCGCGATCGACCAGATCGTGAAGCCCCGGCTGCGGGCGCGGCGGTCCGGCTTGACCCGGGTCGAACCCCATGCCGTTTGACACGATCATCGGCCACGAGCGGCCGAAGCGGTTCCTCCAAGCCGCGTTGCGGAGCCAGCGACTGGCCCATGCGCTGCTGTTCCACGGCGAGGAGCAGATCGGCAAGCGGCTGACGGCCCGCGTGCTGGCGCAGGCCGTGAACTGCGAGGCTATCCCGACGCCGGATCCACCGGACGCCTGTGGCGTGTGCCGGTCCTGCCATCAGATCGAGACCGGCGCGCACCCCGACGTGACAATGCTGACGGCAACCAGCGGCAAGGGCGAAACCGATCAAACGCGTGAGATCGAGTCGCGCTTCATCTACCGGCCCCTGGTCGGGCAGCGCAAGATCGTGATCCTGGACAACGCCGACTTGCTGCGGCGGGAAGCAGCAAACGCCCTGCTCAAGACGATCGAGGAGCCGCCACCCGACAGCCTGATCATCCTCGTCTCCTCCCGGCCCGAGGCCCTGCTGCCGACGATCCGGTCGCGCTGCCAGGAGATCCGGTTTGCGCCGCTGGCCCAGGACCAGGTGGAGGCTGCGGTTCGGCGACAACGGAGGCTGTCGGAGCAGGACACCCACTTCCTCGCGGTCATCTCGGGAGGCCGGCTCGGGCTGGCCCTGGAGGCCGATCCGGAAGCCCTCCGCGCCGAACGGGCCGCGTTCCTCCGGCTCGTGAGCCCTGAATCGGTGGAGAGCGTCGGCGCGCTCCTGGCAGCGTGCGAGGCGGTCGCGAAATCCGACCAGGCGGAGGCGGCGTTCAGATGGCTGGCCACCTGGTTCCGCGACCTGGTTCTTGTGAAGGTCGGCGGCGACCGCACTCGTCTGGTGAACGCCGATTGCCAGGCAGAGTTGGAGGCGCTGGCTTCTCGCCTGCCGGTTGCAACGATGGTGGACCTCGCTGCCTATGTGGAGTCCATGACGCGAGGCTTGGACCGTAACCTCAACAAGCAACTGCTACTCGAGGGCCTGCTTTTGCGACTCCAGGCAGCGCTTCAACCCAAAGCCGCCTGACCCCGATTCGAATGTCCAAGACGTTCTACATCACGACCCCCATCTACTATGTCAACGACGTGCCGCACATCGGGCATGCCTACACGACCATTGCCGCCGACGTGCTGGCGCGCTACCACAGATTAAAGGGCTACGACGTCTTCTTCCTTACGGGCCTCGACGAGCACGGACAAAAGGTCCAGCAGGCCGCGCAGAAGGCGGCGATGGACCCCAAGGCCTACTGCGATCGCCTGGCGCCGCAGTTCCAGACCCTCTGGAAGCGGCTGAACATCTCCAACGACGCCTTCATCCGCACGACCGACCACAAGCACAAGGCTTACGTCCAGAAGACGCTCAAGGCCCTCTACGACAAGGAGTTGATCTACCGAGCCGACTACACCGGCTGGTACTGCACCTTCGACGAGCGTTTCTGGACGGAGAAGGATGTCGTGAATGGCCTGTGTCCGGACTGCAAGCGACCGGTCGAGCAGCTCAGCGAGAGCAACTACTTCTTCAAGATGGGCCAGTACCAGGACCGGCTGGTCAAATACATCGAGACCAACCCCGACTACATCCGCCCACGGTCGCGCAGCAACGAGGTGCTCGGGTTTCTTCAGAAGCCTCTGGAGGACCTCTCCATCTCCCGTCCCAAATCACGCCTCTCCTGGGGGATCGATCTCCCGTTTGATTCCAACTACGTCACCTACGTGTGGTTCGACGCGCTGGTGAACTACGTCTCGGCGCTGGAGTACCTGCGCCCTTCGCCGTCGTTCGACCGGTACTGGCCGGCTACCATCCACCTCGTCGGCAAGGACATCCTGACCACGCACGCCGTGTACTGGTCCACGATCCTGATGGCCCTGAAGATTCCGCTGCCAAAGACCATCTTCGCCCACGGCTGGTGGACGGTGAGCGGCGAGAAGATGTCCAAGAGCCGGCGAACGATTTGGGCAACCTCCTGAACCGCAGCCTGACCATGATCGAGCGGTTCGCCAAGGGCGTCGTGCCTGAACCTTTGGCCACAACAGATACCGAACTAGATAACCTGCTACAACAGACTGCTCAGGAAATGCTGAGGACATTCGATATTCATCTCGGCAGCCTGGAGTTCAACAGGGCGCTGGAAGCCATCTGGAGCCTGGTCCAGCTTGGCAATCAATACATCGACAAGAGCGCGCCCTGGACCCTAGCCAAGAAGCCTGAAGACAAGCCGCGGCTCAATACCGTGCTCTACAACGCGGCCGAGACGTTGCGATTCCTCTGTCTCGCCCTCTATCCCTTCATGCCGCAGGCAGCCGAGGAGATGAAGCGGCAGCTCGGGCTGGTGTTGAACTTTTCGAAACCGTTGCTGTCCGCTGAGATTACCTGGGGCGGCGTGCTCCCCGGCACGGAGATCGCCAAAGGAAGCCCGCTGTTTCCGAGAATCGAGACGACCAAGACACAAGGAGATGCCCGCGTGACGCAAGACCAGCAGCCGGCTCCTTCACCAACGGATCAGATCACGATCGACGAGTTCAGAAAAGTCTCGTTGCGCGTCGGCCTTGTCATCGCCGCCGAGCGGGTGCCCAAGTCAACCAAGCTTCTCAAGCTACAAGTCGATATCGGTACCGAGCGGCGCCAGGTCGTGGCCGGCATCGGCACGAAGTACATGCCGGAAGACCTGGTGGGCAAGCGTGTCGTGATCGTGGCGAACATGAAGCCGGCCAAGCTCATGGGCGTCGAGTCGCAGGGGATGGTCCTGGCCGCCGGCGAGGAAGAGGTGACGGCTCTGCTCACGACAATGGACGACGTCCCGCCGGGCTCGAAGATCAAATAAGGAGGCGCCCATGCCTATGCCAACGGGATTCATGATCGCAGCGGTTATCGTAGTCATTCTGGTCTTCATGACCCTCAAGGTCGTTCCCGAATACCAACGGCTCGTGGTCCTCCGGTTGGGCAAGGTGCTTGAACGACCGAAAGGGCCCGGCATTGTGATTTTGATCCCGCTCGTCGATAAGGCCATGCGCGTGGATCTCCGGGAGAAGTACACCGAGATCCCTCACCAGACCTGCATCACGAAGGACAACGCGTCCATCTCCGTGGACTTTCTGATCTATTCGAAGGTCGTGGACCCGATCGCCAGTTTCGTCCAGGTTCAGGATTTCGACGCCGCGGCAGAAGGCATCGCGGTCACCACCCTCCGCGCGGTCGTCGGGGACATCGCGTTGGACGATGTGCTGGCGAAGCGGGAGGAGATCAACCACGTCCTCCAAACCAAGATGGATCAGGTGACGACGCGCTGGGGCGTGAAGATCACCACCGTGGAGATCCGCGAGATCACGCCGCCCAAGGATATCCTCGACGCGATGGGCCGCCAGATGTCGGCCGAACGGAGCCGCCGGGCGACGGTCACGGAAGCGGAAGGGACCAAGGCCGCAGCCATTACGGTCGCCGACGGCGAGAAGCAGGCGGCCATCCTGAAAGCGGAGGGCGATCGCCAGGCCCGCATCCTGAACGCGGAAGGCGAGCGGCAGGCCGCGATTCTCAGAGCAGAGGGTTTCTCCCTGGCACTGTCCAAGATCTTCGAGGTGGCCAAAGGCGTGGATGCAAAGACCATGAGCTTGCAATACCTGGACGCGCTCAAGACGCTCGGCAACAGCCCGGCAACCAAGTTCGTGCTCCCGTTGGAGCTGACCTCGCTCCTCTCCGGCGTGCTAGGAGACAGCCGGAAAGCCTTCACGACGGAGAAACCCTGACATGAGCGTGGCGCGCTGGCTGGAATACAAGATTGACGTGGACCCCAAGAAACCCGGTCGCCGGCAAGAGGTGTTCGACCTGAAGGCGATCGAAAAGGCGCTCGGCGCGCCGATCACGCACGTCTATTCAAACCAGATCCAACCCGGCGCGACAGCCGGCATGCACTACCACAAGGTGCACCAGGTCGCGGTCTGGATGCGGGAGGGCGAGCTTGAGCTGACGCTCGAAGATGTCCGCACTCACAAGCGCGAGGTCGTCGTCCTGAGGCCCGGCAACAAGATGCTCCTAGTTCCGACCGAAACCTACCATGCCGCCGCGAACAAGACCGACAAGCCGGCGCTGGCCATCATGTTCGCCACGAGCGTTCCGCGTGACCCCGCCGATGATTGGCACTAAGAACATGCTACGCCTGTCAAAGTTTTCCCTCATTTTTTTCATCGCCGTTCTGCTGACGGCCCCCGCCCTTGCCCAGCACAAAGAGCAGCACCGCGGCCCTGCCGACCTCAAAGAATACATCGAGATCCTCGAGCGGCCGGAGCGGGACAAGGAGCAGAAGCCCGACGAGGTCATCAAGGCGCTGAACCTCACCGACTACATGACGATCGCCGACATCGGCGCCGGGTCCGGCTATTTCACGCGGAAGTTCGTCTGGGCCGTGCAGGACAAGGGGATGGTCTACGCCGTGGACATCGAGCCGGGCATGCTGAAGTACAACGAGGAGATGATCGAGCACCTCCACACGCCGTACAACGCGAAGTTCGTCGTGGCGAAGGAGGACGATCCCCTCATCCCGCCCAAGAGCGTGGACCTCATCTTCCTCTGCAACGCCTATCACCACCTGGAAAAGCGCGCCGACTACTTCACGCGCGTCAAAGCAACGCTAAAACCGAAGGGACGCGTGGCCATCATCGATTTCTACCACGATGAACGATCCGGCAATCTTGGCTTCTCAAAAGATCATCTTGTCCCGCGCGACACCGTCGTCAAAGAAATGTCGGACGCCGGCTATGCCCTCTCCAAAGAGCACACCTTTTTGCCCAAGCAATATTTCCTGGAATTCACGGTAGCTGGAAAGTAAGAGCAGGTCCTGACCCCGCATAGCCCAGCGCAACTGGGCGCCCATGCGGTGTCACCCGCTCAAGATGAGGCGACAAACCCGCGTCAGCTAGACCCGCCGCAGCCAGCCGATGACGGTCTGGGCGGCGACAACGAGCACCAGGATGACGCAGGCGACCGCGACGTCGGTCGGCCCCAGCGGCAGGTCCCAGCGCAGCGAAAGATAG